>Ga0100389_1002508_pt1 | contig 14568 bp, 15 predicted proteins | sample CryGeymeta201513_FD_81537 | JGI IMG/M metagenome (GOLD analysis project Ga0100389, IMG submission 81537) | Groundwater microbial communities from Crystal Geyser aquifers in Utah, USA - Crystal Geyser metaG 2015-13 | ecosystem: Environmental > Aquatic > Deep subsurface > Groundwater | place: USA... | reverse complement strand
TTGTTTGTCGGGGCGGCAGGATTCGAACCTGCGACCTCCTGCTCCCAAAGCAGGCGCGATGAACCGGGCTACGCTACGCCCCGAAATTTTTTCAAAACGGATGTCAAATATATGGGAGTACCGTTAAAAAAACAATTATAGATCAAAATATATTAATTAAATTTATTCCTGCCTACGCTTGATTGTAATAATTTAATAATCCCTTATGAATTTCTGCTTTCATTTTAGTTTTCGTCCATGTGCTTTTTCTGACAAATACATGAATGGTTTTTACCTCGTTGCACAAGTCTCCCCGCGTGTTTTTGCAGATGTAATTTAATTCAAATGATGAATCTTTTAACTGCTTAACAAATAGTTCAACCGTAATTTCATCCCCGTTTTTTATTGGGTAATGAAAAGACGCTTCGCTTTTAATTATCGGGACAACAAATTCATCGCTGTTCCAATAATCTTCTTTAAGATTAAAGCTTCGTATTAATGATTCATAGGCAGAATGACATAATTCGAAAATCTTCGCAAAGAATAATATTCCTGCGGGATCGCAATCGTAAAAGTTAATTGTTTTTTTGTAAGTAAACATAATTTATAGTCCTAATATCCAACTGTTTTTTTTGTCAAGTAAAAACTGAGGGAGACAGTTTTTTATCTCTTCACCTAGCGCATCAATTAATTGTTTTTTTAAAAGTGTCTTGCTGTATATCATTCCAATTTCCCTCTTAGGTATAGGGATTTCAAACTCTTTAAGTACAGCGTGCTCGGTATTTACTCCAAGACTTTCAACTGCCAAATAAGGAAGCAGCGTTACTCCAAAACCCTGTTCAACAAGTTTTTTTAGCGTGTCCAAATTTCCGCTCTCAAAGAGTATTTTGCTTCCATGCTTATTTAACTTGCGCTCTGTAGAGCCGCATACCTTCAATGCTTGTTCTCTAAAACAATGTCCCTCTTTTAATAAAAGAAGTTCTTCCGTTGAGATATCCTCAGCCGTTAAATATTCTTTTGTGATCAGTTGATGATCTTTAGGAAGATATGCCATAAACGGCTCGTAAAACAAACTTTTTTCAACCATACCCTGCGCATTTAGCGGCAGCGCCAGAATTCCGACATCAATAATATCTTTGTTAATAGCCATTACAATCTCTCCGGTTGTAATTTCATCTATTATTAATTCAATATACGGATACTTTTTTACAAATGGTTGAAGAAACATCGGAATTAAGTAAGGTGCAACTGTTGGGATTATTCCAATCTTTAGTAAACCCGCAAAGTGCCCGGTTTCAATATCAACAACATCTTGAAGTCGTTCTGATTCCTGTAGAATAATTCGCGCCTGTCTTATTATTTTCACCCCAATATCGGTAGGCACAATAGGATTTTTGCTCCTATTAAAAAGTGAAATACCAAGCTCTTCTTCAAGTTTTTGAATTTGCATACTTAACGTCGGCTGCGTTACAAAGCAGTGATTTGCAGCAGTAGAAAAATTGCGGAAGTTATCTACCGCCACTATATAATATAATTGAGCGAGCGTCATTTTTAATCAATTAATAGTTTGGTTTCTAATTAAGTTCAAATAGCAATCAGAATCAACCTAAAAGAATTTATTATGAATTCTTATTTCCCGTAACAGAAAATTTTATTAATGCCGCCATAAATATATATAGATAAAATCTATACGCCTATAAGAATAATCTATTTGACTACCCCGGACATGATGTTTATGTTTGAAACAATTAAAATTTAAACTTAAAAATGAAATAAAGGTATTGAAATGAATAAATTATTATCGCTCGGATCAAAGTTTCCGGAATTTACAAAAAAGACAGTTGTGTCAATTGAGAACGGAAAAGAGTTCTCTACCGTATCGAATGAAGACCACATAAACGGCGGAAAATGGATGGTCATGTTCTGGTATCCGAAAGATTTTACTTTTGTCTGTCCTACTGAAATTGCAGAGTTCAATCATAATTACGAAGAGTTTCGTGACAGGGATGCCTTGCTTGTCGGAGCTTCTACTGACTCTGAGTTTGTTCATCTTGCATGGAGAAAAGATCATAAAGATTTAAAAGATTTAAAGTTCCCGTTAATAGCAGATACTTCAAAATCTTTAGCTGAATCACTTGGTATTTTAGAAGCGGAAGAAAAAGTTGCTTACAGAGTTACTTACATAGTTGATCCACAGGGAATAATAAGATGGGTTTCCGCTAATGATTTGAGCGTTGGAAGAAATGTCAAAGAAGTGCTAAGAGTTCTCGATGCTCTTCAAACGGATGAGCTTTGTCCCTGCAACTGGGAAAAAGGACAGGAAACGCTTCACGTAGCTTAAAGTTATGCACAAGGCTAAGTAAGAACATTACTAACTTTACAACCAATTAAAAGTGCGGTGCCAGCACTATAATCACTGATGACAAAATGATGAAAATATTAAAAATTACAGGTTACGTTGTTGGTGTAATTGCGATATTAATCACAGGACTTCTTTCGTATGTAAAATTCGCATTACCGGATGTTGGTCCTTCCCCGGAAATAAAAGTCGAAATAACTATTGAAAAAATGGAACGTGGGAATTATCTCGCAAATCATGTGATGCTTTGTATGGCCTGCCATTCCACACGTGACTGGAGCTTATTTAGCGGTCCAATGATTTCAGGAACAGAAGGAAAAGGCGGCGAAACATTTGACCAAAAACTCGGTTTTCCAGGTAAGTATATCGCACCAAACATCACACCTTTTCGTCTTAAAAACTGGACAGATGGAGAAATTTTCAGAGCCGTTACATCAGGGGTATCGAAAGACGGCAGAGCGTTATTTCCAATAATGCCGCACCATCTTTACGGTCAGCTTGACAAGAATGACATAGAATCAGTTATTGCGTATATCAGAAGTTTGAAACCAATTGAAAACGAAACTGAAATTTCAAGTTCTGATTTCCCTATGAATTTCATTATAAATACCATACCAAAGAAACCCTCCTTCAGCAAAATTCCTCAACAATCCGACAAAATTAATTACGGCAAATACATGATTACAGCAGCAGGATGCATTGACTGCCATACGAAAAGTGACAAGGGAGAATTTGTAGGTGAATTGTATGCGGGAGGCTTTGAATTTAAACTCCAAGACGGCTCCATAGTGAGGTCAGCCAATCTCACACCCGACAAAACAACAGGACTTGGTAACTGGACAAGTGAGCAGTTTATTAATCGCTTCAAAATGTACGTAGACAGTTCTTATGTAAATCAAAAAGTAACCCCGGGCAGATTTCAAACTGTAATGCCTTGGACAATGTTTTCAGGTATGAACAAAGCGGACTTAGAGGCAATATTTGCCTATCTTCAAAGTCTTTCACCAGTTAAAAATCAGGTAGAAAAATTTACTCCATCAAAGTAAATTCAGCCAAAGTTTGTGCTTGGCTGACAGTGAATCGATTCGAAATCGCGCCACCTTCGGGTAGCTGCAAAACGGTTTATGGAGGGCAATCCCGATGTTGAATAGCCGCAGTAAACCTGCGGCTTCAACTAAGGGGAGAACTGATCTTCAGGAAAGAAAAGATGACAGAATTATTAGAAACTAAAAATGATTTACTTAAGGACCTCGGAATTGCCGGCGAAACTATTTTTAATTCATTGGATAAGATGGTTGATGGCGAGACGAAGTATGTAAAGGATTTAAGGATTAACTTAAAAAATACGGTTAATTCCGGGCACTTAAGTTTTAAGGAAACTTATTTAATTGCGGGCGCAGTAGCTGTAAATGAAAAAGTAAAATTATTAGCAAATGCATTTTTAAATAAAGCTGAAGAAAACGGCGCAACTCCGGCAGAGGTTGCCGAAACAATTGCATGTGCATCCTTACTTGCAACGAATAATGTGTTTTATCGTTATAAACACTTTATAAAAAGCAGTAACGAAAAATACCAAAATATGCCGGCGAAAATAAAAATGAATATTATGATGAATCCGGTTCTCGGCAAGGAATTTTTTGAATTGATGAGCCTCGCCGTATCAGCGGTTAATGGCTGTGAATCATGCGTTAACAATCACGAGGAAAGCGTAAGAAAACTTGGTTCGGGTGAAGAAAGAATTTTTGATGCCATTCGTTTGGCGTCAGTCATTAAAGGTTTAACCGTTGCTTTGGGTTAAAAAAGCAGAATAAATTTAGTTAGTAGTAGAAGTATAGTTGGTGGACTATAGTAGCGGGCTGTCATGCTTAAGTGGCAGCCCGTTTTTTTTGCAAATTTATTTTCGGCTGAAGTAAAGAGAATTGAACAACTTTTCGTTTAACAACTCTCTCCGTCATTAACTATAAAAAACATCCAACAAAAATTTGTCGGAGGTTATAATTAATAGCTTTAATTTTTAGACTAATCTTTATGCATCCGTGCAATCAAATTTAATGCGCTTCCCGCTTTGAACCATTTAATTTGAGCGTCATTAAAAGTATGATTTAATAAAGCTTCATCCGTTGTACCGTCCGCATGCTTGATTACGAGCTTTAGCTGATTATCAGGATGTAGTTCTTTTAAACCAACTATACTTACTTTATCATCTTCACGAATTTTGTCGTAGTCCGCTGGTGTTGCAAAAGTAAGAGGCAGCATCCCCTGCTTCTTCAAATTTGTTTCATGAATACGTGCAAAACTTTTTACAATTATCGCTCTACCGCCAAGCCATCGGGGTTCCATAGCTGCGTGTTCTCTGCTCGAGCCTTCACCGTAGTTTTCACCGCCAACTATAACCCAGCCAATATTATTAGCTTTATATTGCCTTGCCACTTCCTGCACCTGTTTAGTTTCACCGGTAAAAATATTTTTTGTTTTTCCGGGTTCATCCGTGTAAGCGTTTATAGCGCCGAGGAACATATTGTTAGAGATGTTGTCTAAATGTCCGCGGAATCTCAACCATGGTCCTGCCATAGAAATATGATCCGTAGTACATTTACCTTTAGCTTTAAGTAAGACTGGCATATCAAACAAATCTTCACCTTCCCATGGGGCAAAAGGAGTAAGCAATTGAAGACGTTCACTATCTTTTTTTACGATCACTTGAAGACTGCTTCCGTCTTCAGCTGGAGGCACATAACCTTCGCTACCTTTGTCAAATCCATTTGGGGGCAATTCTTTGCCAACCGGCGGATCGAGCTTTACTTTCTCTCCTTTTTCATTTTCTAATTCATCGGTCATGGGGTTGAAAGATAAACTGCCGGCAATTGCCAGCGCTGTTGTAATTTCGGGGCTTGCAACAAACGCCAATGTTTCCGGATTCCCATCGTTCCTTTTTGCAAAATTTCTGTTGAACGAAGTTACAATTGTATTCCGCTCGCCTGTTTTTACGTCCATTCGTTTCCACATACCTATACATGGACCGCAGGCGTTTGCGAGAACTAGACCACCGAATTCATCAAAAGTTTTTAACTGCCCGTCCCGTTCGATAGTAGCGCGTACTTGCTCGCTGCCGGGTGTAATGGTAAACTGAGCTTTTGTTTTTAATCCTTTAGACAAAGCCTGCCGTGCAATGCTTGCAGAGCGATCAATATCTTCATAACTTGAATTTGTACAGCTTCCAATTAACGCCACACTAATTTTATCTGGATAATTTTGTTCTTTAACAGCTTTTTTCATTTCCGAAAGAGACCAAGCTTTATCAGGTGTAAATGGTCCGTTAATGTGCGGTTCTAATTCATCAAGATTTATATCAATTACCTGGTCGAAATATTTTTCGGGATTTTCGAATACTTCTTTATCGGCGTTTAGTTCATGCTTATGAGAATCTGCAAAATTAGCAACATCCGCTCTACCGGTAATACGAAGATATGCAGCCATTTTTTCGTCATAAGGAAAAATTGAAGTTGTCGCGCCTATTTCTGCCCCCATATTGCAAATCGTTCCTTTACCGGTGCATGAAATTGATTCGGCGCCTTCACCGAAATACTCCACAATAGCGCCAGTTCCTCCTTTAACAGTTAAAATTCCAGCAAGTTTAAGTATAACGTCCTTCGGCGAAGTCCAGCCATTTAGTTTGCCTGTTAATTTAACGCCAATAAGTTTAGGCCATTTGAGTTCCCAGGGCATTCCAGCCATAACATCAACAGCGTCAGCGCCGCCGACACCGATGGCTATCATTCCAAGTCCGCCGGCGTTTGGAGTGTGCGAGTCTGTTCCAATCATCATTCCGCCGGGGAAGGCATAATTTTCGAGCACAACCTGATGAATAATTCCAGCACCCGGCTTCCAGAAACCAATCCCATATTTACGGGAGATTGATTCGAGGAAATCATAAACCTCTTTGTTTTCTTCTTTGGCTCGCCCTAAATCATCAGCAGCTCCAAATTGTGCTTGGATTAAGTGATCGCAGTGAACTGTTGAAGGTACTGCCGCTGTTTTACGACCTGCCGACATAAACTGAAGAAGCGCCATTTGTGCGGTTGCATCTTGCATCGCAACACGGTCGGGCGCCAACTCAGCATAATCTTTTCCTCCTTCTAATTTTTTCTCCGGTTTACTCCAAAGATGAGTATAAAGGATTTTCTCCGTATAGGTAAGCCGTCTGCCAGCTATATCTCGTACAATGTCAAGTTTACGTGAAAACTCGTGGTAAATTTTCTCAATCATCTCGATGTTTGCTGCCATTGTGATTCCTTAAAATTAATTCTTTAGTCGATTTATTTTTGATGCAAAGATATGAAAAATGATTATAATTTGCTGTTTGATAAAAAGGTTTTAAAAATCTTTTTGGGATAGTGAGATGGCAACAGATTTTCAGAATAAAATAATCCTTTGCTCATTTTTATTCATTTCGGCAAATAATACCATTAAAGCAATTGATGACCGGTTAAATGTACTTGTTCTATAATTTTCTCATCTGAACCCGTTTACTGTTCGAAGCACAAGAAATATGATAAATCGTATTTGTGTTCTCTGAGTTAATGTGTATTGCTCTTCTTTATTAACCGGAAAACATTGAATTTCTTGCGAATTAAGAAAAAATAATCGGTGGAGAACAGAACTTTAAATATTTTCCTAAATCTGACCACGAAAAGGATCTTAAATAATTGCATTTTATTCAACACTATTATCTGATAATTTTGAGGCATAAAATTTGAATAATATTGTGTAATTCATAACTTTAGGAATCTAATGAGCACTGTTCAATCAATGTTAACAATTGCGGCATTGGTTTTTTTATCTTTAGCATCACTTCAATTTAATCGCACAGCATTACATACGCAGACTGCCGAAATCGAAAATAAAGTTTATCTAACGGCTTTTTCCCTTGCTGACGACATGATTGAAGAGATCAAGGTCAAAGGATTTGATGAAACGACAGTTCCTTTTCCAACGAACATTACTACAAATTTAACTTCGCTGGCAAACTTGGGCCCGGATGCCGGAGAAACCTACGGCAGTTATGACGATGTAGATGACTACAATGGTTATGAAAAACTTATAAGCGCGCCTCACGCAGAAGATTATTTTATTTCTGTTACTGTTAAATATGTGGATGGTGACGATCCGGATACTTTTTCGACTGTTCAAACATTTTATAAAAAAGTTTTAGTTACTGTTTCGAGTCCATTTATGAATTACCCTGTTAAATTATCATTTATTTTTACACTTAAGTAATGAATGTACTATTAGACATCTTAGGCGCCACATTAATTGGCGGTATAGTTTTCATGGCAATGATGAATTTAAATATTTACACAAGCCAGGTAAAATACTCTTCAGATTCTGAGCTGACACTTCAACGTAATGCGAAAACTCTTGCAGAAATTATTAACAACGATTTAAGAAAAGTCGGTTACAGGCATACTGGCGCGGCAATAATTTCAGCCCAAGAAAAATTTTTTGAATTTTATGCGGATATAGATTCGAACGGAACATCCGACGTAATAAGTTATTCGCTCGGAGATACATCAGACGCATTGGCTACCACTAATCCGAATGACAAAGTTTTAATACGAACCGTAAATAATATTTCTGACGGCGGACCTTCACTAGGAATTACCAACTTAAAGTTTCGCTACTTTAACACTACCGGGCAAGAAACAGCGGCGCTCGACAGTATTAAATATATTAAATCAGAAATCTGGATTGAAACGACCGATATGGTAGACGGACAATATCCATTTACTTATTGGGAAATGACTATAAACCCGAGGAACTTATGATTGGCAAAGGTATTTTAATTGTTGTGCTTGGAATATCGGCAATTCTTTCTTTTATGATGATTAGCTTGAACAGCAATGCTAACGCCGGTACACAAGTAACGGTAGATTTTTTCGATGCCACACAGGCACGATTAATCGCAAACTCCGGTGTGGAAATTTTTCTTGAGAAGATGAGAAGAAATAAATCATTGAAGGGAAATTTTACAGACAATGAATTGATGGATGGCGAATATGATATTTACATTTATGGACCTGATTCGGCTTTAACCATTAAGTGCGTTGCCACTTTTCAGGATGTTACTCATACTTCTAAGGTTACAGCGAAAAGAAGCGGTATAACAATGCCGGAAGTAAATTCCTCGATTTATGTTTCCGCAGATAATCTCGCTCTCAATTTAAACGGTAATATTGATATTGATGGAAATGATCATCTTTCGGATGGAAGCCCCGGACCTAACCCATCACTTCCGGGAATAGCTGTTGATGATCCAACAGACAGCGCTTTTATTGTAGATAATCTTAAGCCAAAAATTTCCAGTTCAATAAAAGGACTTGGCGGCTCACCGAGCGTTACCTCCATTTCAGACGGGACAGATTGGATGAAGCTAACCGAAAATATAATTTTTGCCGCTGATATAACCCTGCCGTCCGGAACTTATGCTTCGGGAACTGTGTTAGGAACTACGGCTGAACCTAAAATTACTTATGCCTCGGGTGATGTTGATTTTTCTGGAAGCGCGGAAGGTTCGGGAATTTTAGTCGTAAATGGTAATTTGACTTTAAGCGGTAATTTCACGTTTAAGGGTATTATTATCGCATACGGTTCATCTTCAATTGTTACAAGGACAGTTGGGAACGCCGGTATTTATGGTGCAACAATTTTTGTCGGACAATCTGTGGATCTTCAGGCTACCGGCAATGCACTTTTATATTACAGCAAGCAAGCAATAGATAATGCAAGTGTAAATCTTAAATCTTCACGATTTGAAATTTTAACCTGGTGGGAATAGTATTTGCGCTAAATTTTTTCTGCTGAAAACCGATTATAAGTTTTGAATCCATGGCTTGCAAGAAGAAATTAATAAGTTAGAAGAAAGAAGAGATAAGAAATAATAGAACCTTTATTAAAAGTAACATTGTTTACGTTGAAGCAATTCACTATTAAGATTTTGATACAAAAATCTGTCGGTTAATTGGTTAGCTTGCGGCTAATGAGCGGAAAAACATTTTAAAGAGAACTTATTTATAGAAAGGAAAATAGAAAAATGAACCAATTTGAATATAAAAATATTACAGGCGAAAAGTGGTCAGTAGAAAAAGGCGACTGGATTAGCTATCAAAAATTTGAGGGGAAAAAGGGAAAAGAATTTATTAAAAAAATTAATACTTATGATATTGGCTTTTTCATAATTATTGTATGTGTTGTATTTGCCGTAACGTTTCTTTTTACCTATTAATCTCCTTCAAAATAAAAACCAATTGTTCAGAAAATCGCTTCTTTTAAGCGGTTTTTTTTATATGCCAAAATCATCATTCCTGATCAATAGAAGAATTGCCGATTGCGGGACTATCAACAATTTTTCTTTCTCAAACTCAATCTCATAAGCCTCCTTCTTTAGGAATATTGCAAAGTCGCCTTCTTTTGCCTGAAGCGGAATATACTTTGTTGAATCCTTAGTCTCTCTCCACGGCTCATCATCCGGAGTTGAGGGGATCGGATACCCGGGACCGGTTTTTATTATATACCCGCTTTGTATTTTTTCCTTCTCACTAACATTCGGCGGCAGGTATAATCCGCTTGCTGTTTTGTCGGAATGTTCCTCAGGTCTAAGAAGAATTCTATCGCCAATTACAATTATCTTATCTATGTTTTTTACAGTCATCAGATTTCTTTTTGTTTAGTATTGCAAAAATAAAAAGATTTTTCATTTATTTTAATAAGGAAATGAAACTGTTTACTAAAAAGATGTTATCTCAACATTAAATATTTGAATTAGCTTTTTAATAAGCGCCGATTATTAATAACTTTGCAAAAATAAATTTTAGATATATGAACAACATTTTTTGGAACCAAAGATTCTCTGATGATGAATTTGTTTACGGAACCTTTCCCAATCAGTTTTTAAAGGAACAGTTGGAGCAGATAAAACCGGGAAAGCTAATCCTCCCCGGCGAAGGAGAAGGAAGAAATGCTGCTTATGCCGCTCAAAACGGATGGGATGTAGATGCGGTTGATTTTAGCAATGCCGGAAAGGAAAAAGCATTAAGGCTGGCAACTAAACTTAATTTAAAAATTAATTATACAATTGCTGACTTGAATGAATATCATTTTTCGCAAATGACTTATGATACAGCCGGCATTATATTTCTTCATATGAATCCTCAATTGACAAGTAAAGTTTTTAATGGAATAATAAACTCTCTTAAACCAGGTGGAAGAGTAATTGTCGAACTTTTTTCAAAAAATCAATTTGGCAAATCTTCCGGCGGTCCGCAAAATTTAGAAGTACTCTATTCGGTTGAGGAGCTGCTTATTTATTTTTATACTCTGGAAACTGTAATTGCTGAAGAGAAAGAAATTTTATTATCAGAAGGAAATTTCCATAAAGGCAGCGCTTCGGTAATCAGATATGTTGGAGTTAAAAAATAATAATGAAGAAGGTTCTGTTCATAACTTATTACTTTCCTCCCTCAGGTAAAGCTTCACTCCACTTTCCACTTTATGTAATGAAACATCTACCGGATTTTGGTTGGCAGTCTTCTGTTTTAACTGTAATGGAAGATAAGTTTTCATTTAGAGATGAAAGCTTACTAAACGATATTCCACCCTCAACCGATGTAATTAAATCGAAAACATTTGAACCATTTGATTTATACAAAAAATTTCTGGGGAAAGATAAAGATGTTCAGCTAATTGCATCCGAAACAATTTCTAAAGAGGATAAAAGTATTAGTCACCGTATTTCAGTTTGGATAAGAATGAATTTGTTTATCCCCGATGCTCGGGTTGGATGGTATTTACCCGGGGTAAAAAAAGCATCGGAGTATATTAAGAAAAACAAAGTTGACGCAATTGTTTCGATCGGTCCGCCGCATACGGCACAACTAATCGGGAAAAAATTAGGTCAAAAGTTTAATATTCCTTTCGTTCCGGTTTTTATTGATCCTTGGACTGACATTATTTATTACAAAGAGCAAAAACGAAATTGGATAACTAAGGCAATTGATTCATCACTTGAAGAGTCGGTGATCAAACAGGCTTCGCATATTATTTTTGTAACCGAAACAATGAGAACGGATTTTATCAAGAAATATCCATTTGCCCGTGAGAAGTCATCGGTACTTTATTGGGGTTACAATGAAGAAGATTTTGAGAGTATAAAACCGTACGATTGGAAAGAAGATGGAAAAGTGCTTATACATGCCGGCAACATTTTTGATTATCAAAATCCGGTAAACTTCTGGAAGTATATTCGGAAGCAAAATGAAAATGGGGAGAAAATCAAAATTAAATTTATCGGGACTGTTAGTCCGGCAATTAAAAACACGATTGAAGAAACCGGATTATCGGCAGATACGGAGTATCTCGGTTTTTTATCATACAAAGAAATGCTAAGCCGGTTAATGGGCGCAGATTATTTGTTAGTTTGCGCTTCGGAACCAAGACATGTACCGGGAAAGTTATTTGAATATTTAAGAATCGGAAAACCTATTATTGCGTTTGGTGATGGAAATAACGAAGTGGAAAAAATATTAACGGATAGCGGTGCAGGCATGTTGTTTCACTACGATGAAAGCGGAGAGGAGTTTTTTAGTTCAAAGAAAACCTTTAAAAATAATTTCGAGATAATTAAAAAATTTGATAGAAAGGGTACTGCAGAAAAAATTGCCACAATATTATCAACAATAAATCTTTGAAAAGTTTAACATTGATCAAGCAGTGCGGGTACCATTGGTCTGTTTTAAGTAATCTCAATTTAATAACTCATCTTACACATGAGTCTGAAATTATAATGTAAATTGAAGCGAAGCTTCGATAATCCGTTGACTGACGGACCGTTTTTTATCCGTTAGCTAACGGACTTTGTTCTACAAATTCTGCTAAAGGTGAGTTAATAACTCAACAACCGTTTAACTTAAATTGAGTTAAAAAGATAATTCTTATATTTGTGCACACTAATAAAAGATTTAAATGTTGCCGAAATTTATAAAATTTCTTTTTCTAATATCACTACCGTTTTATCGGTTTTATTTTTTTACTATTACAGATAAGACCAATTTGCCCGGTATTTATTTTGATCGGATGGGAAGAAAAATTGGTAAGGAATTATTATTTAGAGGAATAGTTTCTCCGAAGTTATTATTTAATCCCGTATCCATTGTAAGATACTTTGAATTCGACTATGTGGATAAAAATATTGAAATAAAACCAAAAGAAAATATACTTGATATCTCCTCTCCTTTTTTATTTGGCTTCTGCGCGGTCAAGAACTACAATATCAAGTATAACTATTTAAATCCCGATTTGGCTGACCTACAGCGAGTAAAAAAGTTTGCGACAAAAATTAAATTCGCGGGAAAGTTTAATAGCTATAACATCAACGCTATAAAACTACCGTTTGAGAACAATAAATTCGATAAAGTTATTTCTATTAGTGTCATAGAGCATGTTAATGGTGAAAACGATTCATTAGTAATGCAAGAAATGTGGCGCGTTCTCAAACCTGGCGGCAGGTTAGTTTTAACCTTTCCAGTCAGCAAGAAATTTGATGTCGAATACACTAAGAATAACACATACGACCTTAATGTTGATACCAAAGATGATAAATATTTTTTTCAGAGAATTTATGATGAAGAAAATATCAATAACAGGTTATTAAAATCAATCGACGATTATGAAATTTTATCTAAAAATATATTTGGAGAAAAAGAAGCCGGGTTTTATAACCAATACACAAAACTCTGGCTAAAAAAAGGAATAATGGAAACAGTAAAAGATCCATATTACATATCAAAATATTTTACTTATTTTAACCACATTGAAAATTTGCCCGGTTTGGGAGTGATTGGAATTACTTTAAGGAAAAATTTATGAATTACAAATATCCCGTTTACCGTCCTAACCTAAGCGGTAACGAAAAAAAATATGTTAACGAGTGCCTCGACTCTACGTGGATTTCTTCCAAAGGGAAATTCGTTTCGGAGTTTGAAGAAAAATTTGCAGAATATATTGGCGTTAAGTATGCCGCCGGAGTTTCCAATGGGACTGTTGCACTTCATCTTGCATTGATCACTCTCGGCATAGGTCCCGGCGATGAAGTAATCGTTCCAACTTTTACATACATTGCTTCAGTAAATTCAATCGCTTACACCGGCGCGGAACCAATTTTTGTAGATTCACTTGCTGACACATGGCAAATATCTCCGGAAGACGTTAGACGGAAAATAACTCCCCGCACAAAGGCGATAATGCCTGTTCACATTTATGGGCATCCATGCGATATGGATGAGATTCAAAAAATTGCAAAAGAGAATAACATTTTTGTTATTGAAGATTGCGCCGAGTCCTTCGGGGCAAAATACAAAAAGCAGCACACGGGAACATTCGGAGATATTTCAACATTCAGCTTCTTCGGAAATAAAACTATCACTACCGGTGAAGGCGGAATGGTTGTTACTAATGATAAAACATTATTCGATCGTGCAGTTCATTTTAAAGGTCAGGGACTTGCAAAGCACCGGGAATACTGGCATGACGTAATTGGTTACAACTATAGAATGACAAACATCTGCGCGGCAATTGGTCTTGCACAACTCGAGCGCGCCGATTCAATTATACCAAGAAAACGAAAAGTTGCAGAACTTTATATAAAATATTTAAATGATTTGCCGGTTGAATATCAAAAAGAAGATAAAGATGTTTTTAGTATTTATTGGATGTTCACAATTCTTGTGAAAATAAATGAAGACCGGGAACCTTTGAGAGAACACTTAAAGAAAAACGGTATAGAAACACGACCGGCTTTTTATCCTGTGCACACAATGCCTATGTATGCTGACCGTTATCAAAAACATCCCGTAGCAGAAAATCTTGCCTGGCGCGGTATAAACCTGCCGAGTTACCCTGATTTATTAGAAGAAGATATAATATTTATCTGTGAAAAAATCCGCGAATATTATGGATGAACTTAAAGATATTTTTATTTCGCCTTTGTCGGTTGAAGATGCGGAAGATCTAACCGGCTTATTAATTTCATCACGAAAAAAATACAGCGAACATTTTATTCCTTTCCCGTTTGAACTGCAGGTAATAAAAAGTATTCTCGCTTCAAAACAAAAAGACCGCTACTTCGGATTATGGTTTGATGGTAAACTTGTTGGTTTTTATATGCTGCGTGGATTTGA
>Ga0100389_1002486_pt1 | contig 14637 bp, 14 predicted proteins | sample CryGeymeta201513_FD_81537 | JGI IMG/M metagenome (GOLD analysis project Ga0100389, IMG submission 81537) | Groundwater microbial communities from Crystal Geyser aquifers in Utah, USA - Crystal Geyser metaG 2015-13 | ecosystem: Environmental > Aquatic > Deep subsurface > Groundwater | place: USA... | reverse complement strand
TTTGGCATTGAATGATTCAGCGGCAGCGTTGGTACTGCGATGGTGAAAGTAGTTAAGGATGGTGTCCTCGTAGGCTTTGATTGATTCGGCTGCGACTTGGAAGGGTTCAATCTTTTCCGCTTCCCCCGATTCTCTAAATACCCACTATTGCGTGTGATCCGGATGTGTGATTTAGGAAAAAGATAAGTAAATAGATATAGGTACCTAGGAAGAAAGCATAAAGAAATATTCTGGATAAGCCTGCGTCATTGACCTTCACAAAATAATTATGTCACATTATTTCCTCTAACCCTAAACCTTGCGACCCCGATAGATAATTTCCCCGGCTCCTCCGATGTAATAACACCAGAATCTTTCGAAAACCAAAGGTGAGAGATCTATGAGGAATTGGAAAATAATCATCGGAAAATGCAAAAAGTACCTAAAAAATGGGTGTGGGCTTTTGAGAATTTTTGTTCTGTCAAGATCAATGTTGAGGTATCGATTATTTTCTATTAATGTTTCCAGGATATTTATCTTAATCAGTTCTTTTTGGAAAATTGGTTTTGAAAACATATAGTTACCTCCTTCAAGTAGATCGAATGAATTTATATTAAAGGCGGTTTTATGGCTTAAGTCAGTAAGGGCAATTGTGGAGGTGTAGTGAGGAACTTGAATGTGAATAAGTCCGCTTGTCTTTAATACACGATGACACTCACGAAAGATAGCCAATACCGTGTCTTTGTCGAAATGTTCTAAAAAATACAGCATGTATATTTCGTCGACAGAATTATTTCTCCATTTCCAAGGAAATTTTGATAGATCCATTTTTAAATCACAACAATCATGAATCGAAAAATCAACGTTTATGGCGTTTTTTAGTGCCGTCCGACCGCAACCAAGGTTTAAAATTATCTTATTCATTTACTAATTATAACTAAGATTACTAAGACATCCTTGTTGTATTTCTTTTGTGATCAACCTGTGAATACAGAAGAGATTTCGTAGTTCTCTTAATAAAACTCCTAATAAATAATTGTATCCCCGTGAATATAAGTCTAGATGTATAGACAAAATCCTCAAAGCTATGGATTTTGTCAAGAATCCGGCTTGGATTCAGATAGGATAACGCACGGTGTAACATGAAACTTTTATACGCATATAAATGAATAGTCTTGATTTCTTCTCTGCTGAAATTTGTAGTTGGAGCAGCGCCCTCACTCAGCATCCTATACATTTCTTCGTATTTTTTTTGGTCGAATATCTTGGTTTTGAAAATACCATCAAAGTTTAACAACCCTTCTTTTTTGAAATCTTCATATACAAGAGATGTGGGCATCGGACTTAGCGTGTAGAATGCCGCAAAATCAGTGCCCGAATACTTTGCAAATTTAATGGTATCCATCATTTGTTCTCTTGTCTCATAAGGAAAGCCTAAAATATGTGTACAGATTGTCCACATTCCAATTTTATTTGCATATTTTATGAGCTCCTTCGCTTGGCTTAATTTGTGGGTTTTGTGAATATACTGTCGAATATCTTCATTCCCTGACTCTATGCCAAAGGTGATTCTGTAGCAGCCAGCCTTTTTCATTTTTTTTAGGAGACGTTTATCAAGTGTCCAGTGAGCTATCCCATTTGGAGTCGTCCATTTTATGTTAAGTTTGCGATTAATTATTTCATCACATATTTCTCCCCATCTTTTCTTGTTTACTGCCGCAGAATCATCCAAAAATATTACCTCATTAACACCGTATTGTCTGTGCAATTGTTCAATTTCATCAACGGTTCTGGTAGCACTTTTTCCTCGCCATGTTTTTCCCCAAACCGCACGGACAGTACAATACAGACAATCACCGGGGCATCCACGACTGGACATGATTCCAATAACGGGCGTCCTCATGGAATAGGCGCTTCCTTTTGATAGCGCGGCGTATTTATTTACATCTATAAGTGAGTAGTCAAGTGGAGGAAGTTTGTTCAGATCCCAGATTAGAGGTCGTCTCTCATTTTCAATCACTTTTTGACCAGTTTTGTAAACTAGGCCCCTTATATCTGAGTAGTCAGTGTTCTTATCAATAAGATGTTTACTCAATTCCAATAAAGTGATTTCTCCTTCACCAACGACAACAAAGTCAAATTCTTTCATTCCAACGATCCATTTGGCAAATGATGAGGCATGATTGCCTCCGGTAACGATTTTTATTTTTGGATCGATGGTTTTAATAAACTTTGCCAAATTTACGATGTCTTGGAAGTGCCTTGAATACATGCAAGACAATCCTATAAGAATTGGTTTGTGTTTTAGAATAATCTTTTTAATTTCACCGTTTGATTTCCCACATCTTTTTTTATCTCCGTCACGGATCCAGTCTCCGTAATCGAACATGCCTAGATCCTCAATATTACAAGATACTTCATTCGCCTTGAGATATGTTCCTAGATTCAGTAGATTTAAAGGAAGACTGGCCACAATCAATTCGTCGCAATTTTTATCAACAGTAAAATACTGATTCATTAGCAACACCTCGCATTTCTTGTGATTCATGTTCTGAGTTATATACTATTTTTTATAAACCTACTATTGTTATATGCCCCACGAATAAACTGATAATCCCCAATGGTCATTGAAATTGTATGGCAAATCTTGTACGGTGAATTCGAATTTTAGGTTTTTGCGCACGTATTCTTTTATATCTTCGCTCATGAAGCTTTGCCAGTCCTCCACAATCACCACTCCGTTCTTGTGGCTAGCAATTTCACTTTTGACTTCATCCAATGATCTGACGAACTTTTCTCCAAACACAGAATCAACCTCGCTTTGAGTGGAGTAATTTGTCATTACAAATTTTTGTCCAGATAAATATAGTGGGACTCTATCATTCCATGAATCTATCACCAAAACATCATCCTTGTCTTTGATTAGGTCTTTAATTTTCGAAAAAGCAAGTTTGTAATCTACAATAGGATTTTCTCTCATGTCCGCATTTATTGAATAATAGTATTTAGGCCAAAAAACAAACTTTCCAGTGTAACTCAGAAGACCAAAAACTAACATGATCAACAACACTTGTAAATACCTTCCTTGTGTTATTTTGGAAATTATGAATACAGTACACTCCGCGAATAGCACATACATAAGTGGAAAGGCGGGAAGAGAATAACGAACGTAATTTGAGTTTATCTTAAAAATGGCCATGGCGAAAATAAACAATATTGAACCTCCCAAAAGAACAGCTAACTCTGTATTTCTTTTTTGTAAATTGATAAAACCGACAAACGCACCAAAAATAAGCCAAAGATAATTATGCGTGAGGAAAATACGATAGTGAAGGGGATCAAAAGAAAAATTAAAAAGGATTCTCGTGACAAAACTCCATCCATCAGTCGAAGACCGGTAAAGTATCAAAAGACATACTATAATCAAAATCGGAATGAAATATAAGTATTTGAGTTGTTTCTCTTTGACAGCCTTGTATACAAAAGCCCCCCCCACGATGACAAAGTTTTCAAGACCTATTCCGTGAAACAATGACGCTATCAAAGAGAATATAAGTGCTGGGACTAAATATGTCTTCGATTGCTTCCAAGGGGAGACAATTAGCTGGTACAAATAAAAGGTTATTACTAAAGTAAAAAGCTCTAACCATATATAGGGTCTAATCTGAGTAGACCATGCCAGCTGGATCTGGGAAAAAGCCAATAGAAACGACGTAACAAGACCAACCCTCTTCGAAATTAACTTTCCGACCAAATTGTACGCAAGGTATACCAGTGCCATACCTACCACAACAGAGACAATTCTCCCTGACCATTCATTTACCCCAAATAGTAGATACGATAGAGCTGTAACGCCGTAAAGCCCAAATTGATATATGCCGGTTGTTTGTCCCGCTGGTGTTTCGAATCTCCCTGACTGTATCAGGTTTCTAGCAATTATTGCTACATAACCTTCATCATTCCACATCGATAGATTGCGCGATATTCCAATAAGTCTGAAAACTAATCCAATCACAAGTATGAAGATTAACAATAATTCGATCAACCACTCTACACTATTTAGCTTTTTTGACATCTTTGGATTCTGCCTTCCGCTTTCCGGTTTTTATTAATAATCCATTTTCAAATACCAACAACAGGAAACACCCTATTACAGTAATGGAAGAGAGAATAAGACACAGGTGAAATATCTTCTGAGGAACGAATTCAAGTGCAAGTGAGATATCGAAATGTCCGTTGGGTTTTTTCTGACACATGTTATTGTTATCACAAAGATCCATTATTCTAATCTTCCACCCGTTTGCATATCCATTGGCTAAGAAATGATCATTATTCAGAACTGATTTATTCCCAGTGGAAAGACTCCATCCGCTATTATAGGATTGATTAAGTATAAGGGTTGTGTCTTTTGCTAAGTTGTGAATTTGAATTTTGTATCGTGTGGGATTTATTTTCTCAAATTGTATGTCATCTATCTGACTGTTCTGCTTATTACTATCATCAAAATCGTCAGTGCCAGTATCTTCATCCATTCGTTCAGAAAGAGAGCTTGACTTGTTCAAACAACCAGACAATAGTTTTGTTGTCTTTAAATCAGATTCGAGATAAATCATAGGATAAAGATACTTATCTTTTAGACGAAAGATTGCCAATTCTCCATATTTTTTTTCCAAAACAAGTCCTGATTGTGTACTAATCCGGTTGGCAATATCGTTTGAGTACAATACTGCACCGTTGTCGTTATTCCGTTCAACAACATATTTATCCAAAATGTCTGACCTGACTATTACGCGTCCAATATTTCTCGTTCCTGCCAGCATTCTAAAACAATATCCATCTTGTACTAAGTAGTTAATAAGATCAATATTTGTTTTTTCAACTCCACTTTCTTCATATGTTGTCCTGTTTGCAAAAACTGGATTATTTAAAAAATTTGCAGATAGAGGATCTTGCATGTCGTATGTGTCGTTTGACCAGTTGAATTTTTGCATCCACGATAGGACAGGTGCTATTAATACGCGGCTGCCAGGGGCGTTCGCATTTAAGTACGTCATTGCTTGGAAATAATATTGAGGGAAGACCGTAGGCTTTAAATAGTCAACCAAATAAAAGTACGGTATGAGTCTGGAAAGAAAAATAAATAGTGACAATATAATAATTATGCGAACCTTACGGCCAATAAGGTCTGAGAGTTTTATCAAAGAATATGCTGATAGGATAGGAATTAAGAACAGAATTAACCAATCAAACTTGAAGAAATCTCTGAAGAGGGTAAAGCCAGGCAATGTATCCCACAGAAACATGAATCCTCCAAACGGGCCCTTCGGACCCATAGCAAAATAAAACATTGCCATGAAGATAACCCAGAGTGAGAAAACAGCCCTTTTTACATTATGCATTGTTTCCAAAGGGAGAAAAAAAAGAGAGGAGTAAACAAAAGCCAGGATAATGTATGAATTAATGACTAGAAACAGAGATACCTCCTTGCGGAACCAGTCATATTGAGTTTCTAATGAGAGGATACTATTAAGAGAAATCTTGTTGTAGTGAGTATTAATAAACTCAAGTATCACATCGGTATTGGAGTTACTGGAAGTGTACGACGACAGTATTCCGGTCCGGCTCACAACATCACGAAGTGAGGGGAGTATCCAATATGAGTTGGACAAGATAATCAGCCCAAAAAATATCAATAATGGTCGTACAGTCATATCAGAAATATGTCTACCGTTATCAGAAGAAACAACCTTATATACAAACCAGAACAGAACACAAAACAATGAGACTAATATGGTTGTGTGAAACATTATGGGACAAAAAAAGAATGCCAAAACAGAAACCAAACAATCCCTTAGACGATTCCTTTTTAGATACTTAATAAAATACAAAATTGTAATTCCAGAAAACATTAGAGCCCAAATAACAGGATTATTTTTAACAAAGTACCCCCTTACTATTTCGTTTGAAAGAATGTAGGTTGAAGTGATAATGACGATATACAAATTTACGCCCCCTTTCTTACAACACTCATCAAGAAATTCAGAAGTGAGCTTAAAAGAAACCATATACAAGCATAGTGCCAGAACAAATAAAGAAATCGGACTAGAGATCGACACCTGAAAAATATTAAAAAATGACTCGAATACTGTAGTTGGGAGCATTGGTAATGTCGAATGAAATCCACCATTGTAGTCTTCGTTCCATGAGTAGATACTTTTTGAGATTTGACTTAGTGCGTTTAGTCCGTGTGGCGTGTCTGAGTTTACGATTAGACCGTTAGCACCGTAATTGTAAGCCAGAATAAATAAGACAATTATGGCTATTACAATAAATGATCTTATTATTCTGCTTTTCATCTGGCTATATTGTTTTAGTGGACTCAACAATAAACACTTCACACTCGTTCCTAAATGCCTTTTGAAAAAATAAGTCGAGAAAAAATAACAGTCTGAGTATTGGCTCTAAAATCTTAAAATTAATATGTGTCAGTTTATACAATGCCTGAAAGCAAATTAGGGTATAGTTTATTGGAGTAAATGTTTTCGTTTCAACATGGAAAATACTCATGCCTGCGTTTTGTATGGCGTTGGTCACTTTATTCAGTGTAACGTCTGATCGGAAGGGAATCGATCCATTCTCAAGTAATAAGTCTTTTTCAAAAATTTGTTGAGAAATTTTTTTCGGAATAATTTTTTGGTATAGTTTTATTATTGTTCTAACTACTATCCCTTGGCCTTTAAGATCAAAAACAATGAGCCTACCGTTCTTTTTTAACAACACTGATAAATCGTGGATGATATTGTCGTAATCATATGTATGATGAAGCACGGAGATTATGTATATTACGTCTACTGACGAGGGGAGTAAGTTTTTGTTGTCTTTAATACTCGTGAAGAAATTGTATTTATTATTGTTTTTGACAATTTTTAGTTGTCTAATGTCAGGATCGGGTGAGTAGAGGAATCCTACGTTACGATTGCGTTTTGCTAGTCTAACTGCCGATGGAGAGATGTCTACACCAATTAAGTCAGTATTATCAAGTTTGTTTCCAACAGCAAACAGATAATCACCCTCTCCACAGCCAAAGTCAAGAATCTTGGGGTGTGATATGTTATAGGTTTTTTGATATTCTTTTATCGTCTGGATTATTAATCTAGGAATGTTTGACCTATATTTGGTCAAGAACACATCAAATTGATCATCTTGCACAGGTTTGGTTTTTTTTGAATAGTACTTTTCAAGAAAATTTAAAGTGTCTGCATCAAACTGATTATCTCGTTTTTTCATTATAAGTCTCTTGGCATACTATTGTGAACGGTATGGGTGACTACATAGAGCCAACCATCGAAACACCCCAATAAATATACCTTAATTAGATCTGATCTACCATGCATTAAGGCCAACAATAGATAAAGTAAGGTCCAAAAAAAAGAGAATATTGTACAAAATATCATTTTTTCCAGAAAATTACCATATCTCGATACAAAAATTATTCTGTTTCGTATTAGGCAATACGCTACAACCTTCCTGTGACCACCAATGTGCCTTATTACATCTGATACCCTTGGAAGTTTGTGATATGTGATGGCTGCATCAGCAACAACACAATTTATTCCATATTTTTTGGCATTGAAAGAATAATCAGGCTCTGAGTAATCAGAAAGCAGCGCTTCGTCGAAAAGACCACATTTTTTTATTACATCTCGTCTTATTAAAAAGACATTTGGTACTCCATCTGATGAATACCATTTTCTTTTTTTCTTACTAAGATGGCCTCGTGTTCTGCCGGTGTACAAATTAATTTTTTGGTAATCAAAATATTTTTCCTTTGTGTCAAAATAACAAATTGTGGCACCAACAATCCCGTTTGATTTGTTTTTTGCTACATCCACAAGAACATTTACCATATTTGGGTGAATCACGTTATCATCATCGATTAGAATCACCGAATCTCCAGACGAAACCAACAATCCTTCATTCCTTGAGTTAATCATTCCAAGTGACTTTTTATGATGAATGATCTTGTATTTATCTTTTGATAACAGTATTTTATTAAGTGTTTTTGTATCATCAGATGAACCATCATCAATTATTATCAACTCCCAGTCGACAAACCTCTTGTTGTCGTTTATTACCGACTTAATGCAATCAAGAAGATCGTGATACCTGTCTTTTGTCGTAATAACGATCGAAAGCTCTATTTTTTGCTGGGACTTCATTCTTATTAATCCTTTTCGATAACACAAAACATATATGAACCAAATAATCGTGGTGACACAAGAAAGCCGAGGTTCGCAACTATGGTTGATATGAAAAACATAATGTTAAAGAAAAAATTATTACCAATAAGTTTAACTTTTGGGGGAATGTATTTATGTGTAGCAAACTTCAGCCCATATCGAGACAATAGAACTTGCAAATTTTTTTTATCGTAATAATTTACGTGGGTTATATCTTGGGTTTTGTCAAACATCACTACCAGTGTGTACAATAAAATAGAAGAAATATTGGGTGTGGTAATTATCATCCTACCCCCTTTTGCTAGATGTTTTATTGAGCAATCTAAAAAATTACCGGGGTTACTGAGATGTTCAATTACTTCTGTCGCTAATATGTAGTCAAACTTTTGGTTTAACTTATAGTTCTCAGCATTACCCAATCTTACGTCATGACCTTTCTTCTGCATTTTGGCAATGCCGGATTTGTTTATATCAATTCCAACTGATTTATTCCCCGCAGAAAGTGCATAATGAATTTCCGGGTTTTGGGCGCAACCGATGTTCAGTAAGGTTATTCCCCTGGGGACCGTCTTCAGAATCTCATCTATTCTCTCATCTATTATCATTGAATATTTTGTTTGTTAGATTTGTAAAAATAATCTTTTTGTCATTCCTCTTCGACCATTCTATACATTTCCTCTGATATTGTTTATATAGAAGATTATCATCAAATAGCCGTCTGATTACTAAGACAGATTGCTGTTTATTTTTGACTGTAACACCAACCCCCTCGCCGACAAGCTCATTTTCAATTGAGGTTCGTCCATCAGAAACTGTTGGAATTCCATATAGTGCATATTCCCTGATCTTGAGCGGATCGGCATATTTCATATAATATTCGACACTCCTTGAGTAAAATGACAAACCGATCATTGACCTATTGAGAATTTTTTCGAGGTCTTCGCGATTCAAAAAACCACAGAACTTGACGTTTTTTGATAGATGGAAATTCCTGATTTTTGCCTTTAACTTGTTTACATATACGCGATCTTGTTCAATACCTCCTGCAATATATAGTTTGACGTTTGGATACCATCGTTTTAATTCTCTAATGATCTCAATTATATCCATATATCTATATTTTTCCGATACTGTTCCCCCCATTGATAGTAAGGAGTATGATTCTTTTTTACTAAGATTCTTTTTTACAAAATTTTGAGAGTTGGGAACATAGATCAATTTTGATTCCGGACATCCATCTAGTATAAACTTCTCCTTTGTTTTTTGAGATACCACACCAATTACATCGTAAAATCGAAAAGCAATTTTGAATAATACGGAGTAAATGTAGTTAAGAATCTTATGGGAAAATCTATTTTCTGAGTAATCAACACAATGTAGATAGGTTCTTCTAAAATGGTGGACTAACAAAACACCTGAGAATGCATTTAGGACATCAGAAGCAAAAAATGTAGCACCTTTGTTGACGTGCGTAGAAATATACATAAAATTTAAAAATATCTCGCTAATCCAACTCAAGGTGTTTGAGCTGTGGTGTAGGTTAATTTGTGTGATAGGAATTGTTTTGCCTTTCTCGATTATGGATATGTGAGTTCTATTATCTCCACTGGAAATATTCTCCTTAAGTCCTGTCAGCGGGTGTTCGATCAAAAGTATTCTTTTACCTTGAGAGGAGCAATAATTTAAATATATGTCAAGCCCACCAGTTTTTCTGTGACCATCTATCCACAAACGATGCACAACAGCAACAATGTCAAAGCTATTTTTTTTCATTGTTTAGAAAAATGATCGTACCACAACGAAAATATTAATAATTTCCATAGCATCCATTCTCTCTGCCACTTAAAAATATTTATTGATGTTTTGTTGTTTATTAGGCTCTCAATATAATTAACGCTAAAAAGGTCCCTTACTATTGGGTTATTAATAATTAATTGAGTGTCTTGTTTTATTCCGTCGTCGAGAATCTTGTTCACGGGGAACATGCCACCTCTTTTTTTTCTTGTGAATATCTCTGGTGGTAAATATTTTTCAGCTATTACCCTCAATGAGTGTTTCTCAATGGATTCTTTCATATTTAAATATGGAGACCTAAAGAAAAACCTTCTGTCAACCTTTCTTGCCAATTCAACAATTCGATAATCCAAAAATGGAGCCCTAGCTTCTATTGAGGCCGCAGAAGATCCCTTATCGACCTTCATGCAGTAGTGGTTAGGTAAGGAATGAAGTATCTCAAATGCTTGTATCTTGCTAAACGTATCTCCCGGATAGGAGTTCATTGCCTTCGCGGTATACTTCCACCCATTTTCCATATTTTTACCATTCAGTTGACGCATTACTGCGAAATTGTACAAATAGTATTGAATGTTTTTGGGTATATATTTAAGTGGAGATTGCCCTAGCTGGAACCAACTGTATCCTCCAAAAACTTCGTCGGCACCTTCTCCAACCAAAACCACCCTGATACCTAAATCCCTTATTTTTTTTGAAAGTAAATAAGTGCTGAACAATCCGCTATCGGTAGTTCCCAGATCATCATATATTGAAATACTGTCTTTGAATTGGTCATAGATGTCTTTGTAATCAAGACGGAGTGAAGTGTGATCTGTATGACAGTGCTTGGCCACAGCGGATGCAAATTGGCTTTCATCAATTCCTGACCCCGGAAAGGAGATATTTATGGTTTTAACCTTATGACTCGAATTTTTACTGGCTATCGCTGAGATAAGCGATGAATCCAAACCGCCAGACAGGAGAATTCCCACCGGAACATCTGCTTCCATCCTTCTCTGAACTGAATCTGTCAATAGATTTTCTAATATATCAATGTCTTCTTTTTCCTCTCCATCTTTAGAGGTATAAGGAAGCGACCAGTACCGTCGAGTGTTGCATTTACCCCCTTTTGAGATTTCAACATAGTGAGAAGGAGGTACTTTCGAGACATTCTTGATCAGAGTACTTCCGTTGTCTGGCAAATAGGGGAAACTCATCCAGAGAGGAAACGAGTCCTTATCAATTTCAAAATGGAAACTTTTTAATTTGAAAAACGCTTTGGTCTCAGAAGAAAACGATATATAGTTATGTGCCTTATAATAATAAAGTGGCTTCTTTCCAATTCTGTCCCTCACGAGATAAGACTTGTTATTCTTCTGATCGTAGAGACAAAACGCAAACATTCCATTAAGCTTTTTCAGTAATTTTTCCATCCCCCATTCTTCGTAGCCATGAATCAAAACTTCCGTGTCAGATGAAGACATAAACCTGTGTTCTTTCAGCTCACTTCTAATTTCTTTGTAGTTATAGATCTCCCCGTTAAAAATTATCCAAATTGTTTTGGTCTCATTCGTCATCGGCTGGTGACCATTTTTTGACAAATCTACGATACTCAATCTTCTGAAAGCAAGAATTGCGTGCTCATCTTCAAAATATCCATCATCATCCGGCCCGCGATGTTTGAGAGAGTCTATACATTCGTTTGAGTAGTCGTCATGGCTAGATCCAATTACACCAAATATTCCACACATATTATTGTTTCCAGTTTTGACGGCTGGATTCCGCTGGAGCAATTTTACCTCGAATCCAACCATAAATATATATAAATAGGGTAGCGTAACAGGCAATGGGGTGGAAGAGCCAGGCCAGGTCGGGTTTTCTAATGTACCCGATGACCGTCTGGTAAAGTATGGGAAAAATCAGAATGCAAGAAAAGACGAACTTAAGAATACCTGTCATAAACGAACCTTCCCAATCGACATCCCTATTCTTCTTGGCTTTGTGAAAGGACATATCGTTGATGCGGCGGAGCTGTTTACGGAAAAATTTGGCGACGTCGTTTTCGACGAAAGTGTGAATGATGCCGGTGTCTACTTTGGCAATTTTGACGGCACCCTCCGAGCGAATGAGTTTAAGAAGAATATCGATGTCAAATAAATAATCTGAGTGCTTGGTGGTTTTTTGTAGATATTCTTTCCTAAAAATAGTGCCGTTGGCGCCGATGGTTGGTATTGGCTCGCGATTGAGGGTTACTTCCAGATAGCCGTGTTTCCGCACCTCAGGAAATTTGAGATCTGTCCAGCGATTGGTAATATATGAAAAGCGATCGTAATTACCGATAAACAAACAGATGGGATCGTTCATACCCAATAAGGCAAAGTAACGGGTAAGGAGTGGATCTTGCGGGCGGTAAGTATAAAGAATTGGTTCGGAGACAATAATTCTTTTGTCAGTAAAAGGTTGCACCATATCGGAGAGCCAATGAATATTAGGGAGAATATTGTCGGAATCAATAAGGGCGATGAGGTCACCTGTCGCTGCTTTCACCGCCACAGCTTTGCCGGACTCACCGGTTCTTAGTTTGTTTGGGATAACGGTCGCACTGTACTTTTTGGCGAGACTAACAGTATTATCCGTCGATCCTCCGTCTCCAATTAAAATTTCTATTTTAGTTTTCGGATATTTTTGAATAGATATGGACTTCAGACATTTTTCCAATACCATTCCAGAGTTGAGTGTTGGAATTACAACTGTAATTGAGGGTAATTTTACTGGCATGTGGAGTTTCAGATATTAATGGGATTGTACATTATATCTAATCATGTCATATTACTTTATTACTTGTAATACGTAAGATGTCAAAAATGATAATTGAGAAGGAAATTGGTATTAAGGGAGACTACCAATATAAGGCCATCAGAAGCAAGATATGGCCTCAAAGGTTTTGGCATAAAAACAAGTTTGAAATATTAAAGCAATTAGTAATACCCGACACATCAAAAACAGTTCTTGACCTTGGTACGGGATCAGGAAATTTTGAGATTTTGTTCTCAAGTAATTTTAAACAAGTTACCGGTGTCGACTACAACGATGAAGCTTTGGGTTTCCTAAGAAATGAATTAAGGAAAAGAAACATAAATAACACTATTCTAGTTAAGTCGGATATTAGGAATTTACCTCTTAAGGTCACAGATAGAAAATATGACTATATTATTTTAGTTGACGTAATTGAACATGTTTATCTCAGAGAGACTATAAAATTGGTTCAAGTAATTCATGGAATGCTAAACCCAGGGGGAAAGATTATTATAATTACACCAAATTATGAAAGTCTATGGCCAATAATAGAAAACATTTCTGATTTATTATCGCTTCTCCCTAAGTTTGGGGGTAAGCAACATCTCTCAAAATTTACTCCCAAATCCTTATCATACACACTTGTGAATCAGGGTTTTAAGTCTATATCCATCAAGACTTTTAACCTGTTTTCTTTCCTTAGTCCTTTTAAAAATGTCAATAAACTTTTACTCAACACAGAATTAAATTTATTAGGAAACTTTGGATGTTTGATTTGTGCTTCAGGTACAAAAGAGTGAAGGGGACACTCTTTTTTCAGGCTTCGATCTTGTCAACGTTGATTTGCTTTTTGGAATGAAGCCAGGTTTGAGCCGGAATGACGTGATTTGTTTCACTTGTTAATCGCTGAGAACGTCGCCATGTTGGCCGAGCTGTTTGGGCGAGAAGTCCATCCATTTATTTGATTATTTGGTTCTTAAGTTCAATAGCCTTTGAAAGAAAAAATGATCGGTAAGATACTTGCTTTGACCAATACTTTCAAGCAGAATCTTTTGAAAGTCAGTTAAGATTTGTTTCCCCAGATCAGCCATTTAAACATCCTTTCTCTGGCGGGAATTAGATTGGGGGTTAGTTTTGGCCATAGTTTTTTGACCTTGCTAGCAGATAGCTTCTCACCATCAAGACCATAATTTATTTTTTGGACCAAAGACCAAACCTCCTTGTCCGATTTATTCATGGAGATAGTGTTTGTGTTCCAGTTTTTCATTTTAGATTAGTGTATCCATATTATAGCTTAATTTGAGTCATCATGGTGGCTAGGTGTTTTCGCCGTGTTGGCTGAGCTGTTTGGGGGAGAAGTCCATCATGTGGCCGAGGAAGCGCCAACCGGTGGATGGGGCGGGGATCCAGAACAATCCTGGATTGCTTTGGTTCGAGTACGAAACGCGCAATGACGATATCATCGTCTCCCTTGGAGGTGGGGTCGGCATGGTATACTAAACTATGCCTACAGATGTCTATAAACAGCTTATTTGGGACTATCAGATCTCTCCTTCGGAGTTCGACTCGATACTTAGTGGTCAAAAAACTTTTGGTTCTCTCAACCAGGCTTGGGCTATTTCTAGAATTTTAGAAAACCTTAACTACTACGATGCCATCAAGATGATTTCGTTAGATTCCATCAAAAATAACTGGCCAGAAGTAAAACCAAAATTATTTAAAAAAGCTATCAAAGACGGCTATGAATTCTTTTTACAACGACACACTTTATCCCCTACAAGATAAAGTACTCGGATGCAAATTTTATCTCAAATGCGGATTAAATAATTGCGACACTCGATAAGTCTGC
>Ga0100389_1002483_pt1 | contig 14646 bp, 15 predicted proteins | sample CryGeymeta201513_FD_81537 | JGI IMG/M metagenome (GOLD analysis project Ga0100389, IMG submission 81537) | Groundwater microbial communities from Crystal Geyser aquifers in Utah, USA - Crystal Geyser metaG 2015-13 | ecosystem: Environmental > Aquatic > Deep subsurface > Groundwater | place: USA... | reverse complement strand
GCTAAACCTTTGATGGTACCAGGACCTAAAGTAATTATTAAATCTTTTGGTTGAATTATCTTTTTCAAAAATTTCAGCACATCTTCCAAATGTTTGACATAAAATACTTTTTTCTTGGGATTATATTTTTTAATCCATTCATTAATTTTTTTGCCAGTGATGCCTTTAATCGGTTTTTCAAAAGCTGGACAAATATCTAAAGAAATAATAACATCAGCATCATCAAACGCTTGGCCGACTTTATCTCCCAGCATTTTCATTCTGGTATAACGATGTGGTTCATAAACAGCAATAATTCTTCTTTTTAAAATTTTTAAGCTTGCTAAAGTGGCTTTAATTTCTGTGGGATGATGTGCATAATCATCTATCACTAAAATGCTTTTTTTCTCACCAATGATTTCGCTTCTTCTTTTTGGCAATTGAAATTTCTTTAAAATCTTTATACTCTGTTTAAAACTAATGCCAATTTCTTTAGCCGCTAACATAGCGCCTAAGCTATTTAAGAGATTTTGTTCGCTGAAGACAGGTAGTTTGAGGATACCCTGATTTTTTCGCTTAAATATCAGCTTCGCCTCAGTGCCAGAGCTTGAGTGCCTGATATCTAAAGCCATTAAATCAGCTTTGTTCTTTAAGCCATAAGTCAAAGTTTTTCTAGCTTTTATTCTTCTGGCTACTGATTGTAAGTTATCATCATCAAGGCAAAGAATATTTACTTTTATTTTATCTTTACCCTGAATAAATGTTTTAAAAGCGTTTTTTAATTCCCTGAAATTATAATGGTAATTGGATAAATGATCTTTATCAATATTAGTCACAATGCTGATAGTGGGATCAAATAATAAAAATGACCCATCACTTTCATCGGTTTCTAAAACCACTAAGCTTTGAGGAGTAATCTTGGTTTCTTTCAAGCAAATATTTTCTCCTCCTAAATATACATAGGTTGTTTTTTTTGCTTGTTGTAAAAGAAAACCAACCATTGAAGCAGTAGCAGTCTTACCATGAGTGCCGGCTATAGCAATAGTTTTAAATGGAGAAATTAATGGAGCTAAAAATTCAGAGCGATGTTTGACAATCAATTTGTGATTTTTTGCCCATTTTAATTCTGGGTTATCTTTTTTAATAGCAGAGGAATAAACCACAATATCTGGTTTAATTAAAGAAACATTTTTCTCTAAATGGCCGATAAAAACTTTAATTCCTTTCTTTTGGAGCTTCTTAACAGTATCACTATCCTCAATATCTGATCCAGAAACCTCAAAACCCAAATTTTTAGCCAAAAAAGCCAAACTGCTCATCCCTGCTCCGCCAATGCCAATTAAAAAAACTTTTTCCATATTTTTTATACTCAGATATTCTGAATACTAAGACTTGACTTTATACCAAATGATATAATATACTGAGATTGTAGCGAAAGCTATCCTGTCCGCCGGAGGCGGATCCGATATCCAAACCCCGCTCATTTCTTGAGCGGGGTTTCTTTTATACAAGCTATATCTATCTTTATATTTTGAGCGTTAATATATAAATCAGCTTGCTTTTTTAGAGTATGAAGAATTCCTCCGGAAGCAATTAAAATTACCTTTTTTCTTTTTGATTTCAAAAATTTAGTCAATTGAGCGAAATCACTATCAGATGATGATAAACAAAAAGAATCATAGTTATCTAATAATCTAATAGCATCTATGCTAATTTCAACATCAAAATTGCTTTTAGGAATTTCTATAAATTTACCACAGTATTCCCGCCGTTTTCATACGTTTCCAACCTAATCTTGCTATAATAATACCATATTCATTTTCATCGCACAACTTATTTTTTATTATATCAAACTTTATTTTAATAAAACAAAAAGCTCCGATTTCTCGGAGCTTTTTGGCCACGTTAGACGTGGCTTTGTGTAGGTTAAACTTACTCAATCCTTCGACAAGCTCAGGATTGGACATTCGGCTGAGCTCAGTCGAAGCCATACTGAACAAAATCGAAGTATCAATTACTAGTTATCGAAGTTTCTTCTTCTGTAACCACCTCTATCGTCTCTTGGTTTTCTTTCACCTAAAGGACGGGCTTCGCTAACATTTAATTTTCTACCGTCAAGTTCATAACCATTAAGGGTATCGATTGCTTTTTGAGCTTCTTCCATAGTGGACATTTCCACAAAGGCAAAACCTTTGCTTCTGCCAGAATACTTATCAGTAATGACAGCAACTGACACTATGGTTCCAGCTTGTTCAAACAAACCCTTCAATTGATTATCATCAACAGTGAAAGATAAATTTCCTACGAAAAGTTTCTTAGACTCCATAAATAAGATGCGCGACTAAGTTTTACTTAAACGCACATGTAAAACATTTAATTTGTTGTGGTCGACCGCGCACCAAAAGAAATAGTCTTGAGATGCGACTTCTCACAATGTTTATTATACACTTTCTTCTAGAATAAGCAAATTTCTATTTGCTTTTGCTCGTTTCATAATCACGCCAAGCAGCTGAGACGCTCGGAGCAAAAAGATCCAATTCAGTTAAGACCTTGTCCCTGATTTCAATAGCCCTGACTTCTTCTTGACCCTGGAACATCTCTACCACCTTAGCTGTCACTTTTTCCGTAATCTCATTCTGTTTAGCTTCATCCAAGCCAGCTTGTTGACTAGCTAATCTAATACCTCTTTTAATCTTTTCTGCGTCGAATGGTTCTTTACTGCCATCTTTTTTAATTACTTGGTTAGCCATAGATAGTAAATTTTTACCCCGCACCTTTTAAGAATTGACTTCGCCTAAAAATGATAATTTATTCTTAAAAGGTGCGGGGTTTAATTTTTATTTATTTCGACCCTACGGCTTATTATACCATTTTTATTCGTATCTTAAAGCGTCAATTGGATTTAAATTGGCTGCTTTTTTTGCTGGATAGTAGCCGAAAACAATACCAATGCCAGTAGAAACGCCAAACGCTAAAATCACTGCCGAGAAAGATACTGTTGTAGTAATTCCTATAACTTTAGAAATAACCATAGACATAATCCATCCTAAAATAATGCCAATAAACCCTCCGAGAAAAGTTAAGATAATCGCTTCACTTAAAAATTGAAAAATAATATCTTTTTTCTTGGCGCCGATGGCTTTGCGCAATCCAATTTCATGAGTGCGTTCAGTGACTGTAGTAAGCATCATATTCATAATGCCAATGCCTCCGACAATTAAAGAAATACCAGCAATAGAAGCTAAAAAAATAGTAAAAGTATTTGTGATTTGAATTAAACTGCTTAAAATATCTGCCTGAGAAATAACAGAAAAATCCGGAGATTGAGGATCAACTTGATGCTTTGAAGCTAAAGCAAAAGTAATTTCATCTTTAACTTGAGACATTAAATCTTTATTTTGTACATTAACCACAATATTGGAGAGATAATTGGTCCCTATTAGAATTTTTTGCATTGTAAGTAAAGGCACAAAAATAGTGTCATCGGAACTTGTAAAAGTTGAACCGCCCTTAGCCTCAAAAACTCCAATAACTTTAAAATTAATTTTATTAATCCGGATTGTTTTGCCTATCGGTTCTGCGTCACCAAAAAGATCTTGAGTCACTGTTGAACCTAAAACCGCCACTTTGGCCATGCTTTGAATTTGGTTTTCATTGAAAAAAGAACCTTTTTCAATGACCATATTTCTTATTGATAAATAATCCAAAACCACACCAATTACTGTTGAATTAGTATTTAAGCCAGTAGAGGAAATTATCTGAAAACGACGCTGTAATTCAGGAGAAACATATTGTACACCGCTAATACTCTTAATAACATCAATGTCATCATTCTTTAACGATTGGAAAGTTCCCCTTCCTGAAGAAACAATTCCTTGACTAACTGCACCAGGAGTAATTGTCAATAAATTAGAACCAAGGCTTTCTATGTTGGATTTAATCATATTTTGGGTTCCCTGACCAATGGAAATCATCGCAATGACTGAGGCAATACCAATGACAATACCCAAAACTGTTAACCCAGATCTTGTCTTGTTAGATAAAATAGCTTGAGAACTTTCTCCTAATAAATCATTAATAAGCATATCACTCTTTTATTTCTTTAAAACTTTTAGATTCAGAGGTTTTACTATCTTCAATAATTTCTCCATCTTTAAGGGAAATTATTCTTTTTGCTGTTTGGGCAATATATATATCATGAGTAATTAGAACAACTGTATGGCCTTTGTCATTCAATTTTTGAAAAGCTTCAAGCACCACTTCTCCGGTTTTACTGTCAAGATTACCAGTTGGTTCATCGGCTAAAATAATATTAGGATTACTGATTAATGCTCTGGCAATGGCTACTCTTTGCATCATGCCGCCGGAAAGCTGATTAGGATAATAATTCCAAAATTCTTCCGGAAAAGCCACTGCTTTTAAAGCTTCTTTCGCTCTCCTTATTCTTTCTGTTTGAGAAATACCGGCGTAAATAAGAGGCAAAGCTACATTACGTAAAACCGTAGTCCTCGGTAAAAGATTAAAAGACTGAAAGACAAAACCAATTTTATCTCGTCTTATTTCTGCTAATTCATTTTCTGTTAATTTAGCAATATTTTCCCCTTCAAAAAAATAATTGCCGCTCGTGGGAATATCCAAACATCCTAAAATATGCATTAAAGTGGATTTTCCAGAACCAGATGGCCCCATAATAGCAACAAATTCTCCGTCTTCTATCTTAAAAGACGCTTTATTCAAAGCTTTATTTTCTAAATCCCCAATTTTATAGATTTTAGTAATGTCTTGACATTCAATCATAATTAACGAAACATTCCACCTCCTTGTGAGGGCATCATTGAATTGCCACCAAATATGCTTTTCTGAGAAGTTGTATTGGTAGTTGTGCCATTATTAGTCGTACTATTGGAATTAACAGTTTTTAGCACAACATAATCACCCTCATTAAGCCCGCTTAAAATTTCTGTAAATTCATCATTAGAAATCCCAATTTTTATAGGCTGTCTTTTAGGGGCTGTGTTTAGAGCAACGCCGTTTTTCATTTCTGATGATGCACTAATATCTTCTTTATTCACCACTTCAACGTAATTTGAATCTCCTTGAGTTTTCACTGCGGAGTTAAACAATAAAAGAGTATCTTTCTTTGTCTCTGTTATAATGTCAGCGTTAACAGTCATCCCAGGTTTTAATCTCTCGTCATTTTTATCCAAAGAAATTTTAATAGTATATGATACTACTCCTTGAGATTCTATTCCTATAGGATCGACTTCAATCACTTTACCCGAAAGAGTTAAATCGGGTAAAGCATCAAATGTTAAAGTAGCATCATCTCCTACTTGAACTTTTGCCATATCAATTTCATTTAAAGAGAGTTCCGCAATTTTTTGGTCAGTTATCAAAATAGCTAAACTGGTAGCTGAAGAAACAGCATCGCCATTACTAACGCTTACTTGAGAAATTTCGCCACCAAAAGGAGCATAAACATAATAATCTTTTAATTTCTCTTTGGCGTCTTCTAAGGCGTTTTCTTTTTGTTCTAGGGTAAGTTGTAATGATTTAATGCTATATGGAGTAGAATTAGATGAATCATCACTAAAATTCTTAATAGACTTTTGGACACTCAAAAGATTAGTTGTATTAGAATCTATTGATGTAACATAAGCAGATACAGTACTCTTATCTGTAGAAACTGTACGAACACTAATACTGGGAGTAAGATTATTATCATTTAATATACCTTCGTATCTATTTAATAATTGATAACCCAAATGAACAGTATCATTTACTATCTTTGTTGTCTCAGTAATTTCATTTAAGACATCATCGATTTCTTCTAAGCTGGAATCTTGGCTTAAATACGAGAAAAGAGCAAAATTAACATTATTTTCTTTTTTGATAGTCTCAAAATTGGCACTAATAATCGTATCATAATCTACATCATCTTTGGCATAAAACTTCACTACATAAGTGTAATAATTTATAAGATATTTGAAATCAACTTTATAGCTGGAAATATCAGTGAAAAAGATATCTTGGAAGCTATTAATGATATTTTTTGTATTATTCAAAGCAATAGTCATATAAGAAAGAGCCTGCCCCTTTAGACTTTCCTCGTCGGTGGAAGAAGTTCCCTGAGCTTGAGTTAAAGAAAGTTTGGCTGATTCTAAACTCAACTCAGCGTCTCTAATTGTTTTTTGCGCATCAATTGTATCAATCTTCGCTATTAAAGTTCCAGCTTTTACAAATTGACCATTTTTTATTCCAAGATAGACTAAATTCCCTGATGCTTTTGGTTGTAAAGTAACCTGGTTAGAGGCAGAAATCTGGCCGCTTCCAGATACTGTAACAGAAATATCACCTTTTTTTACCTGAGTAAGCATGTATTTTGTTTCTTGCTTTTTATTAGCAAAAGCTTTATAACCAAAATAGCCAGCTAAAATAATAACTATTAAACCGATTACAATAATGATTTTTTTTCGAAAAATTTTTTTAATAAAAGATAACATAATAATAAAAGAAAAAATTACAAAGAATTTAAGACTCGGATAAATTGAGCATCTATTTGACCTTCTTCATTGGCTGATCCAATAATCACTACATAATCGCCGACCTTTAAATCGCTAAGTTTAAAAGAAGAATCCATGTTTCTGAAGCTTCTGATGACAGTGTTTTCATCTACTTTAATAATTCTTTCTACCTTATCTTTACCTTCAATGACAAAATCCGCGCCGTTAGTCTTAATAATCTTGCCAAAAGTGCCGTGAGCTTCAAGAATATCACCTGGAGGAAAAGGTAATTTTTGCCAATCATTTATAAAGCCTCCCTTAGGACCAGCAAAATTTTTGGGATAATTTTCAAACCAACGACAAGAAAAGCGGGCTTTAGTTTCCCCTACAAAAACCCCTAAACCAAACACTATAATTAAAATAATAAAAACAAAAATGATTTTAATCACTTTAATAACAGCGTCATTTTGTTTTAGGAGTTTATTTTCTTCCATAATTTTATCCCGCACCTTTCCCAGCTAAAATTTTTCAAATTAAGATTATTTTCAAGGCGAAGCCGCCTTTTGGCTTAGACCTTCTATAAATGATAGATTTTTCTTAGGAAAGGTGCGGGATTTAAATTTAAATTTTAAAAGCAAATCTTTGTCTTCCTAACTGATCCTTAAAATTCTTTTCTCGGAGGAAAAGACGAAAAGTAAAAATAAAAGCTTCAAGACTGACAGCAAAAACTAAAAGACCGACAATAGGCAATGATTCTAAAATGGCTAAAATAAATTCTTGCCAAAAATTCAAGAAACTATGAAAGTCATTCACTATTGCCTCTAGAAAATATGCTATTCCAGAATTATTAATCTGGCTAATAAGCATTTGAGAAGTAAAAGGAATAGTAAAGGCAACTGCTAAAGATAATATAAGAAAACCTATCATCTTCTGTTTTTTTCTTCTTATTTCTTGTTTTCTAATAGTAACAAGAACTTTTGATAAAAGTTCTTGTCTGGGGGTTTTTTCTTCTAAAGAAGAGAAAAGTTGTTGAAAATCCTTAGCCATTGATGTTCTATATTATTAATACGTAAGAAAAGCCATTTTTGGTGCATTATTTCTTGTTGGAAAGAATCTTTCTTAATTTCTTTAAAGCGCGACGATGACGCGATTTTGTAGTATTTAAAGACTCATATAGAGAATCAGCTATTTCTTGGAGAGTAAAATGATCATTATAATATAAAAACAGGATTGTTTGATCTTTTAAGGGCAATTGTTCTATTGCTGAATTTAAAATATCTTGAAGATTTTTTTGCTCAAAAAGCTCATCTGGTAAAGGAGATGAATCAATGATTTCTTCTTCGACATTATAATCCTCATCCCCTCTTTCTAATTTTAGTTCAGAAAAAGATAAATCTTTTCTCTTTCTGAAAAAATCAAAACAAATATTTTTAGCAATAAAAAATAACCAAGTTTTAAAACTTTTCCTTCTATTAAATCTTCTTAAATTGCGCCAAGTTTTGATAAATATTTCTTGAGTAAGATCTTCTGCTTCTTTTTCTTTTTTTACATAACGATAGGCAAAATTATAGATCGGCTTTTAATAACGGCTAATTAAAATTTCTAACGACTTTCCGTCGCCTCTTAAATAATCGATTATTAATTGTGCATCTGTATCTTCCTGCATCTATTCCAGCTTTAATATAGCATAAGTAAATCTAAATTGAAAAGTTGCAAACATAACTAACCAAAAAAAAATCAAGCCTGAAAATAGGCTTGATTTTCATTTATCTGTTTTTACAGAATCAACCCTTCGATTATTACTCAGGGTTGGACATTCGGCTGAGCTCAGTCGAAGCCATACTGAGTCTGCCGAAGTATCAACTCTTAGATGCGAGTCACGTTTGTTGCATTAGGTCCCTTTGGAGAATCAGTTTTATCAAAAGATACTTTATCGCCCTCTTTTAACTCTTCAATCTTTACGTCTTTAAGTTCACTGCCTCGAAAATACAAATTTTTTTCTTCACCTTCAACTTTAATGAATCCGTATCCTTTATCTGCAAAAAGTTTTTCTATTGTCCCTTCCATAATTATAATTAAATATAAATTAATTTTTTAAGGTTTTATCCTAAAGTTTAGTTTTCCAATGAACTCGACTAAATTTCATTAGACAACTATCTTATGTAAATAATGTTAGCATATAAAAACAAATTGGTCAACTCCGTTAATGGATGTATAAAGATTAATAGCGAAAATTAATATTCACTTTATACTCTGAAGCTTCAAATTTTTCTTTAGCAAATTCAGCTACTTTATACGGAGGAAATGCTTTACAACTGAAAACGTCAAGATAGATTACTTTTGACGCATTGGCAAAATGGGCGGAGATTAAAGAAGTTTCTATCAATTGAATCATTGAGAATCCTGAAACTCTTTTATCTGTGCCAAAGTTAACTATTGTAGTATCGCCAAACCTTTTCATATCAATAAGCTCGCACAAATCTTTAACAAACTGTTTTATATATTCCACATCAACCATTTTGTCTATATTGCAATTTTTTAAATCAACTGATACTGTCAAACCCCAAGGGTTCTTAGTTTCGTATTCAGCTATATAACTGGCATCTTTTTGTTCTAATTCTTTTGTCATAATAATATATTTTAATTTTTTATTATTTTACCACTTAATAAATAATCAAATTAAGTAAACCAAAAAAAACGCCTCCCATCTCTTGACAAAAGTTAATCAAGATGCTAATATTTTCTTGTTAATGAAATAAAATTAGTACTTTGAAAAAGGAGTGAGAAAAATGATTATTAATGATTATTACTCTAGAGATTATATTTGGATTTTGATAGCTTTGGTAGCAATGGTTTCGGCTGTTAAAATAATTTTTCTTTCGGAATAAGATCCTCATAGAAAAATTTTACCCATACTTTTCCTATTTTTTTTACAACAAAATCTGGCTTAAATTCAGAGCAGGATTTTTCGAACATTACAGCTGTTAGGAGTTTTTTTATTGTGTTACCATATTTATTTTTTAAAAATCTAACTGCTTCCTTGAGCGTTCTGCCTGAATCAACTAAATCATCTACCAAGAGGCACCGTTTACCAATAGTTTTAGTTGTCATCACCAAGTGTCTTGAAAAGATTATATTTTCTTCCTGAGAACGTCTATTGTAACTCTGGGCAGCCATAATTGCCAAAGGTATGTCTCCTAAGGCATAACTCAAGAACAAGGCAGGTAATAGTCCTCCTCTTGATATGCCAATAACCATATCAAATTTTTCTTCCGAAGCTCTTACTACTTTTGACAATTCTATCATTAACTCTTCGTATTTTTTCCAAGAAACTTCTATTTCCTCTTTTTTGGCGATGGTCTCTTTTTCTGCTTCTGTTAATTTTTGTTTATTCATATTAGAAAAAATTATTTTATTTTCATTCTATCAAAAAACCGCCAAAAAGGCGATTTTTTGGTAACTTATTAACTATATTAATGGAGACACTCCCTAAAATTATTTATTATGCTCTTCTTTTATCCATCTAACTATAAATATATTGTGGTCACAATAAAAAGTATCCACCAAAGCCACAATAAACCGACAAAATAGTTGTAAAAATAGATAGCTAAAATAATACCAAGGGAAATGAGGCATAGCTTTACTAAACCAATCTCCCACCAACGAAATGTCCATGTTTTAAAGATGTGCATAATTATTTAAATTTAAATTGGTAATAAACTTATTATACCACATTTCATTAATAAAAAATATTCATTAAGTATAAAAAAGTTAGCTCCGTGTGCTGGACGACATTAGAACCTGTTTGGGATAAAAATTAGAGTTGACGCTATTTTTTCCCGAATTAAGAAGGAGGATTAGCCGGAATTTGGGGATTTTCAACGATAGTTTTAGCTTTCAAATTAAGGACAGCCATAACTACTAATACTATGGTAAAAAAATAAGGAATATTAAGTGGAACTCCCAAGGGCTTCAACACATACTTAATTAAGAAATTAATGAGAAAAGGTGTAGTCATTAAATATAATCCTATTTGATACGATTTTTTATAGCCAATATCAACTTTTCTAATTTTTGCCACCAACCAAATCAAAAGTGCGCCAAAAAACAGATAAATCATCCGCCACAATGAAGCAATAAAAATAACCATGAAGAAAACCAAAATAAAAAGCGGATAAAATAATTTGAAAAATGGTTGGATTTTTGTAAGAAAAGAGGAGACAATCGGTTCATTCAATTTAAAATCGGGTACGTTGGCTAAAGGTCTAATTTTTATTGTTTGGTTTTCGTCGTAACAAACCAGATTTTCCTCGGTTAGAAGACAAGCAGTTTTATAATCCTTGAAATTTTCTAAAGAAAAGGGGGCCTTTGTATTAATAACCAAGATGTTTTCTATCAAGATGTTTTTCGAATCAGAGGACGTTTTAATAAAATAAGGTTCTTGAACATTAGTCGAAACTTTGCCCTTCTTAATTATAATCTCAAGTTCGTCAGGATAATATCGCAAAATTTCTTTGCTCATCGTATCGATAAAAAATTTAATTTTTGGTATGGCAGTAAAAGATAAAATAATCGTAGTCAATAAGGTCAAAAGCAATATAAAGAGTAAGAAATATTTTAAAGAAGAAGAAAAGGGCTTCGCTATGAGACTATTGTAATAATCAGGATTATAGATACTGTTTTTGATGTTCTTAAAAAACTTCATATTTTTATAAGTTAATTATTAATTAATTGTACCCCATTCTAACTGAAATTACAATTAAATCTGAAATTTACTCCGTGTACTGAACAATGTTAGAACCTGTTTGGGATAAAATAAGGGAATAACCATCCGTTAGACAACTGTTAAATTCGCTGGATTATCTAATAGAATTAAATCTCATAATCAACTACGCGGGCCAAAAATAAGCGTGCCAATTCTAATTATGTTTGCACCTTCTTCGATTGCAACCTTATAAGAAGAGGACATTCCCATTGAAAGAAATTCCATTTCTACGTTTTGAATATTTTTCTTCTTAATATCTTCAAAAAGTTTTCTTGTTTCAATAAAATATGGTCTTAATTTTTCGGTGTTTCCAAAAAGGGGTCCCATAGTCATAAGGCCTCGAATTTTTATATTTCTGAAACGAGACACTTTTTTGATAAAAGACTCCACATTTTCCGGCATTAAACCTGACTTTTGAGGTTCTCTGCCGCTATTAATTTCTACTAAAACTGGCGTAACTTTACCGAATTGAAGAGAAGCAGAATCAAGTTCTTCTGCAATTTCAATAGAGTCAAGAGTTTCAACCATATCAAAAAGTTCTACAATTTTTTTTGATTTTCTCTTCTGGATGTGCCCTATAAAATGCCATCTAACAACCTTTCCAATCAAGGGATATTTCCTTTCGGCTTCTTGGAGGTAATTTTCTCCGATATATTTTATACCACTTTCTATCGCCTCTTGTACCTCTTCAACTGTCCTCCCTTTGACGGCAACAACAAGCGTAATATCAGAGGGTATCTCCTTTAAAAACTTTTTCACATTATAACTAATTATTCCCATTGGTTAAGCTCCTTAAAATATTGACATTTCTTTATAAGCTCCAAAATACGAACTCCTTTCGCCAACTGAACAATTTTTGTTCTTGTTACCCCAGTAATCCTCGTAAATCAAAAAGTCCATAAATTTATTATACCACATTGTTCTTATAGCTTATTAACCAAAAACACCAGCATCTTTGCTGGTGTTTTAAAGAGTCAGCTCCGTGTACTGGACGATGTTAGAACCTGTTTAGCGGGAATTTAGCTTAAAATTTATTATCCCACCATGCTACTAACTATATTTCGAAGGTTTTAAGTTCTATCTTTTTTCCCAAAACAATAAACAAAAAGGCGGATATAAGCGCCATAATACTTCCAAAGATAAATGGGGTGCTAACGTCAATATAAGTCCAAAGCAATCCGGCGATAAGAGAAGCAAAGAAAGTGCAAAGGCCGATGGTGGTCTGATAAACACCAAAAGCCGTACCGACTTTTTCTTGGGGAACTAAATTGGAAATGTAGGCCTTGCCTACTCCTTCGGTAAGCGCCATATATATTCCGTAAACAGGGAAAAGGAACCAGAGTAAAAGACTGGAATGTGCCAGACCGAAAAAAAGATACACAGCGGAAAAAAGCAAAAAACCAGCCAAAAGCACTTTTTTAGGTCCGATTTTATCAGAAATAATTCCGGCAGGCATTGAAAATATGGCATAAGTAAAATTGAAAAAAACATAGGCCAGTACAACTAAAATTAATGACAAACCCAAATTTTGCGCTCGCAAAATTAAAAAGGCATCTGAACTATTACCTAAAGCAAAAATCAAACTAATTAATAAAAAAATCTTAAAAGATGGATTAAGTTCTCGCCAATTAAAATGAAAAGTATTGAGAGAATTTGCTTCTTTCTTTTTTTCTTTAACAAAAAAGAGCAACAAGAGAATTCCAATAAAAGCCGGGATAAAGGCGAGAAAGAAGATTAAGCGAAAATTATTATCTAAAAAATGAATCGCTAAAAGAGCTATGAGTGGCCCAACCACTGCTCCCAAAGTATCAAGTGTTCTATGAAAACCAAATGCTCTACCCCGCACCTTATTTTCTGAGCTTTCAGTAATCAAAGCGTCTCGAGCAGAAGTTCGCGTTCCCTTGCCAAAACGGTCAACAAATCTAGCAAACAAAACAAACGGCCAGCTATAAGCCAAGCTTAAAAGTATTTTAGAAATAGCTGAAAATGCGTAGCCAGCAACAACAAAAGGTTTTCTTTTTCGCCATTTATCGGAAAGCCAGCCGGAAACAACTTTTAAGACGCTGGCGGTTGATTCGGCTATGCCTTCTATCAAGCCAACAATCGCTACTGGCGCGCCTAAAACACTGGTGAGAAAAATCGGAACGATGGGATAAATCATCTCCGAGGCCACATCATTAAAAAAACTCACCAATCCCAAAACAAACACATTTTTAGAGATACCAGATTTATTTTTCATAACTTTCTTCAATTCTACCAAAAAACCGCCATAATAAAAAGGCGATTTTAAGTCAGCTCCGAAAACTGAAAGATGCTAAAACTTATCTAATAGATTATTTAGTTGCCATTTGGATTAAAAAAATGTAAAGTAGAAATCACTTGATTTAATACTGTGTAATTATTTTGATTATGAGCTTCGCATTTAGTGGGATTATCAACATCAACGCAATTGTTATAAATTTGTATAACAGTTTTTATAACAATACATTTTTTATTCTTCAAAGTCATATAAAATACAGTATCATAAGTACTTCCCATAGCTCCTTCCTTCACACTATTTACACAAAACTGCATATTATTTATGACAATTCTAGTTCCTGTAGAGCTTTCATCATTAGATACTTCAGGATAATAATATTTTAGATTAAATTCACTACATCTAGATGGAAAAACTGATAAATTACTACAATCATAAACTGCAACAACTGGATCAGAAAAGAAAAAATGTTTGGGATAAGTAAATTCAAATCCATTTTTCGTATCTTTATACACAATCCAATTACTCGGTGCTACAAATACAGATTTTGTAGTAGGTGTAGCAGTAATAGTAGTAGTTATTGGTTCTTGAGTCGTGGTTGTTGGTATTGTTGTTGTAGTTTCAACTGCTACTTTTTGGGAACGGCTTTGTAAAAAGATATATCCCCCGCCAACAGCTATTATTAGAGCTAAAATTACTATAATGATACTAGTGGACTGAGCTTTAAATTGATTATGCATAAATTTTTATTTAGTTATTATTATTGATCAACCTATATTAATATTATAACCCCAAATTAAAATAATTCAAGTTAATTTAAAAAGTCTCATTAAGAGAGGCTTTTTAAGTTAAAGTCTTGGCGGGTTTATAAGTAAGAGAGTATTTCTTAGTATTTGTCGCAAACTACTTTTACCTTTTTCTGTTTTGAAATATATTTCTCTTCTTCTGGCATCTTTTTCTGAAAGATGCGCTTCGTAATACAATAACCTAAAAGGACGCCTTGGTTTTGTGCTCTTTGTACTACCACTATTGTGATCTTTGATTCTGTTTCTTAAATTGGTACTAAAACCAATATAGAGTTTCTTATCTCTTAAACTTTGTAACACATAAACATAGAACATAAAAAGTGGGGCAGAAATCCT
>Ga0100389_1002431_pt1 | contig 14773 bp, 9 predicted proteins | sample CryGeymeta201513_FD_81537 | JGI IMG/M metagenome (GOLD analysis project Ga0100389, IMG submission 81537) | Groundwater microbial communities from Crystal Geyser aquifers in Utah, USA - Crystal Geyser metaG 2015-13 | ecosystem: Environmental > Aquatic > Deep subsurface > Groundwater | place: USA... | reverse complement strand
TTGAGAAAGCCCAAGGTCACCGTGCTCAAAAATGTTGTTGTGTATCCATTTTCTTCTAGGAATTGTGGCAGAGGAGGATTGAGCGAAGTGTATTCGCTATAGGCGTTCTCCTTGGTCATGGATGGATGCTCTCGAGGTTCGACTCCTTGTAAGGTCGCTATGTGCGTGGTTTCAGACGTGCATCCGTTTGCGAGAAAATTCGTGTAGGTGATTCATTGTTCTTGAATTTTATCGAAAAGCGGCATATTGTCGTAGAGTCATCCGACTCTTTTGGAATCGACTGCTGAGAATGATTCGGCATAGATGAGGATGATATTCGGTCTTTTTCATTCGCCATTCTGGAGTGAGAAAAAATCTTTGTATTGCTTGCCGGTTCAGACTTCTGTGTTTTGGAGAAAATTATTTTTGTTTTGGAAGAATGAGATATTGTATCTGATGATGTCGAGTTGCGTTTTCATTGTTTCGGTACTGGTTTTGGTAAATATCCATATGAAAGAAATACCTACTATTCATAGTCCTAAGAGTATGGGTCTCGTGTATCTGCGTACTCTGATTTTTCTTATGAATCTCTGAGTGATGAAAAAATTTATGCACAAAAATACGAGAAGACAGATGATTCCATAGATGAGATACACATCGAAGAATGTGCTGTTGGTGTTGAGGAAGAATTGTTCCATCTCAGGTATCGAAAGTCTGCTCTGGAAAGCGTATATCGCGACTATATCAAGTACGAATACTATCAGGATGAATATGTTTATCGTGTTGATGATCGGTTTCGCTATTTTGGATTTGATGAGACTATTTGCGGTGACGAGGGTCAAAACTATGAGCAAGATGAATATATCACTCGTCAAAAAAGCGGTGTTGTGCAGAAGCACTTGCTTTAAAATGATCAAGAAAAAGATTGAGACCACAAAAGTCTTCCCATAAAAGTTTGATTCCCTGATTTTTGCTATCAGCTTTTTCATATTTTGCATACTATGGAAAAGTTTCTCATAGTCAAATAAATTGAATTCAATGGAAGACTATATAGTCACTACATCAATATTTCCTCATTGCATTTCGGAACTATTTGTGTAGCTGACTAATTTCTATTGATTTTGTTCGTTGGTATCATTATATAGCGTATATGACAGTAGATATCGACTCCATACAGATAGATCAATCACGGAAAGAAGTGCTGAAAGATGAATTTCAAAAGCCTTATTTTTCTCAAATCAAAGAATTTCTTACTCAAGAGAAGAATAATGGGAAAATCATATTTCCAAAAGGTTCAGATATCTTCAATGCCTTTAATCAAACGCCATTTGATCAAGTCAAAGTAGTCATACTTGGACAAGACCCGTATCATGGAGTAGGTGAGGCACATGGACTCTGTTTTTCTGTGCAACAATGAGTAAAAAATCCCCCGTCACTCCAGAATATCTTCAAAGAAATACGCGATGATCTGAAAGATTCCTGAAAAATCTGAGAAACTGGTGACTTAACGCCTTGGGCGAAGCAAGGTGTATTCTTATTGAATGCTACACTTACCGTAAGAAAAGATGAAGCAAATTCTCATAAGGATATCGGTCGGCAAACGTTTACGGACGCAGTCATCAAGAAGCTCTCAGACCAGAAGTCAGGATTAGTGTTTTTGCTCTGGGGAGCCTATGCTCAGAGTAAGGAACCATTGATTGATGCCAACAAACATACCATTCTCAAGACTGTTCATCCATCGCCACTTTCGGCCCATAGAGGATTTTTCGGATGCAAGCATTTTAGCAAGGTGAATGAGATCCTTGTGAAGCAAGGGCAGAGCCCTATTGATTGGAGTTTTTAAGAGTTGAATAATAATGTAAAAAAGATATTCTTTAGGAAAAGAAAATATAAAAATTATGGAACAGGCAACAGAAACAACAGATTCTATTGATCTTTGGGTGCACATCGAAGTTCCAAAAGAAGATCAATTCGTCCTGGTAGGGATGTCATCAAAGGCGAAGATTCCTGAATCCATTAAAACCTCTAAGAACAAGGATTTCCTTGTTTATACGGCAGAACTCAAACGAGCGCCATATTATTCTTCTTTGAAGATTTATAATCACAAAAAAGAAGAAGTCTGGCCATTTGCCAAATGATGATTTCTATTAATTTCTATTTCAATGAGCTGGAAACGGCTCATTTTTTTGATATTATGTGTCATAAAATTTCCTGATGTCAAGCCTAAATGTCTGGCTTTTTTGCTTTTTTTTCAATTCAGAATATAATTATAACGTCGAAATGACTAAGCGCTCAAACGCTTAAACGCTTTAACGCTTCAACGTTTTAGTATGAATACAGCTGCAAGCCAAATCCAAAGTGCTGGAGGGCAGGTAGTAGATACCTGACTTTCTTTGTTTCAAAAATTATATGATAATCCATTTGTTCACGGCTTGATAGCTTTATTGATAGCCATTTTTTTGTCGATATTATTGATTATCATCTCTAGGATAGCGTCCACAATCATCAGAAATAGGATTTCTAAGACATTTGTGGTAACGCAAGGAGAAAATATGAAAAAAATGTGAGTTTTGATCTGAGATGTCGTCTTTTATGCCATGTCGTTCTTATCAATCTATATTTCATTCAGCGTTGCTGGTATCGATATCGGACTTCTGATGTGATGAATCACTATCTGAGTAGGTTTCGCTTTCAGACAGACCTTATCAAATATGGTTTCTGGAATAGTAATTTTCAGTACTGAAGAATATAAGCTTGGTAATATTGTTGAGATGAAAATCGGCGGCGATACGCTTTATGGAGTCATTGAAGAAGTGAATATGAAGAATGTCATCCTTAGATCTTTTGATATGAGAAAGATTGTTATACCAAATGAAAACTTTCTTAAACAATCTGTCAGAGCATATCGTCCTGAAGAAGATTTTTTGAGAATAGAAATCCTTACCTCAGTGGATGCAAGCTTCGATATTAACGCTGTCTTGCAGCAAATTTTGGCACTGATGAACACCTATGCATTTATTTCCAAAAAAGAATATAACCAAGTACTTATCGATAGTTTTGATGATAAACATGTCAAACTCAAAGTTACGTTTTTCTATAATCCGACTGCGTGATATCCTGCAGAAGTCTTGAAATCTGTAGTCCAGATAAATCTTTTGGATCTGTACAAGAAGATGACTCACGAATTAAAAAAAGAGGTCAAATAGGACGAAAAGGACGAATAAGACGAAAAAGTAGAACTTACTGATTGAATTTGTTTATGAAATGCGTACCACATTGTATGTATTTTTTTGTTTCTTTCCTTTTGTATGCCAGATCTCAAAAGCTTACTCAAAACTACGCCAAAATACGTTTCCCTGCTTGTTAAGAATTGAATCGTAACCGTGCAGGATTTTTTGCAGTATTTTCCTAGAGCATACGAAGACAGATCGACCATCAGAAATCTCGATGAATTGATTTTCAATGAAAAATGAGTGACTGCCACCAAGGGGAAGGTTGTTTCCAAGACTATTTTCCAGAGATGAGGCAGGAAGATTTATACCATTAAATTCGTCGATGCTGCAGGGATGACGGGCGTCATTTCCCTATTCAATTCCGGTTATATGGCCGCGAGATTGATTGAATGACATCGATATGTCATCGTCGGCAAGCCGACTTTGAGGTCCGGGAAAATGACATTTTCTCATCCTGATATAGTGGAAACAGAAGCACCTGAAGAAGAAATAATAGGGGACGAGGATGACAAACCCTACTGCCTCGCTTCGAGCTCGGCTTCTCCAGCTCCGCTGGACTGTAGTCCCTTTCTCAAGGGGGCCAATTTGCCAACATATAATATCGGAAGGATTTACCCGATTTATCCAGAACTCAATGGTATCAGTCCTGGATGGTTTGCTAAGAAAACATGGGATTTGATCGTTCATACTGGCCAGTATTTCCATGAACATCTCCCTGAGGAATTCCTTAAACAGTTTGATCTTTTGTGAGTTGTCGAAACAATCAAGAATATGCACTATCCGGAGAGCACTGAAATGCAAAAGAAAGCTATCCAGAGAATATTTTTTGATAGATTATTGAGAGTGCAACTTCATGCCTTGATGAATAAAGCTGCCTATCAGGCAAACTATACGGCCAGTGGGATCATGCAACAAGACTGGGAAGTCGTAAAAAATATTATTGCGACTCTTCCATTCACCTTGACCAATGCTCAGAAAAAAGTCATCAAACACATCATAGATAATATGCACGATATCAAACCGATGCTGAGATTGTTACAGGGAGATGTTGGTAGTGGAAAGACCGTCGTGGCCGCTATTTCTGCTTATTATTCTTTCAAGATATTCCAATGACAATCTGTCTTTCTTGCGCCATTGGAAGTCCTGGCCAATCAACATTATAGGACTTTGGCCAAATTACTTTTGCCACTAGGATTGCGTGTAGAATTGCTCACCTGATCGCTTACCAAAGGTGAAAAAGACAAAATAAAATCTGACCTCAAACAAGGGAAAGTCCACGTTTTGGTCGGTACTCATGCTATTTTACAGGAGGATGTGGATTTCCAAAATCTTCAATTTGTCGTCATCGATGAACAGCATAAATTTGGCGTCAGACAGAGAGCTTTCTTTAAAAAATTTGCCAGTCCTCATATCCTCCAGATGTCGGCTACGCCGATTCCAAGGTCTATGGCTTTGGCTTTCTTCGGGGAATTTGATATCAGTATTATCGATGAATTGCCTGTCGGCAGAAAGCCGATCCAGACCAAGATGGTCTCTGAAAAAGAATATATCAAAATCAAGCCTCGGATCCTTGAAAAAATTAATCAGGGACAGAAAGTTTTCGTGGTCACACCGCTTATTGACGAATCTGAAAAGATGGAAGAATTGAAGGCGGCCACTGTCGAATTTGAGGAAATTCAGGCATTATTCCCTGAATTGAATGGCAGAATCGGGCTGCTTCATGGAAGAATGAAATCCAGTGAGAAAGACAAGATTATGCAAGATTTTAAAGATGGACATCTTAATGTCTTGGTGTCTACAACTGTCATAGAGGTAGGAGTAGATATCCCTGAGGCGACTATTATGATCATCAAGAATTCAGAAAGATTCTGACTTTCTCAACTTCATCAGCTGAGGGGAAGAATCGGTAGGTCTGATATGCAATCCTACTGTTTCCTTGAGACCAAAAATAAGTCCTGAGAAAGCGCCAAAAGGCTCAGAGCCATGGAAGAAAGCAATGATGGATTCAAGTTGGCTGAGCTCGATCTCCAGACTCGTGGAGCCGGGGAGATCTTGGGAACTATGCAGTCCGGTGAAAGCGATATCCCCTTATATATTTTGTCAGATTTAAAGTTTTTGGAGAAGGTTCAGGAAGGAGCTGCATGGCTCTTGGAAAAGTATCCAGACCTCAAAGGACTACCAGGTTTAAAGAAGTATATGGAGGAAAAAATGGGTGATGTTCTCGCCTAGTCTTTAGTCTTTAGTCCTTAGTCTTTAGTCTTTAGTCTTTAGTCTTTAGTCTTTAGTCCTTAGCACATTCATTCTTATAGGCTCCTTCAAAATTATAATTAATAATTTTGATTGAAGCCTATATAGTTACTACCTCAGTAATTCCTCATTCCATTTCGGACTTATTTGGGTAGCAACTATAATTGCATTTTAATTACAATTTCGTATAAGTAACTTTCGCTAAATATAATTTTATTCGTATCTGAAATTATGAGAAAAGGAATATGGTTCTTTGTCGTATTTGTGCTTTTGGTTACCATAGGTATGCAATTTTTTAACGACAAGACTGTCGTTGATGATACCATCCAGGTGATTCGTGAAACGAAAGAGGTTTCATTGAATGATTTTTTGAAATCATATGATCAAGGATTGTTCACTAAGATCGCCCTGGAGGATGAGACTAACTTAAAATGATATCAATTCTTGCAGACGTGAGCAATGACTTCTTTGATGTCTCTCAATAAGAAACTTGTAGAAATTTCGTACAATGTATACATAACCAAAAAGCCTATCGGCACTTCGCTCAAAGATCTTGGAATCAATTTTACGTGAGCAACCATGATTGATGTGAAATTTAACGAGAAATGATTTATGCAAAATATGCTTGAACAAGCCTGACCCTTACTTCTCGTATTGGTATTGCTGTTCTTCGCTATGAAATTCTTATTGCCCAAATGAGGCGGATTCCCATTTTCTATCAAAGCATGAAAACTCAATTCAAATAAGACTATCACGACGAGATTTGCAGATGTGGCGTGAATGGATGAAGTCAAAATGGAACTTTCTGAAATCGTCGACTATCTCAAACATCCAGAAAAATATCATAAAGTCGGTGCTAGGCATCCGAAGGGAGTATTGTTATACGGTGAGCCAGGTTCCGGTAAGACATTGTTGGCGAGAGCGGTCGCTTGAGAATCCAGCGTACCTTTCTTCTCTGTTTCCGGTTCGGAATTCATGGAAATGCTCGTAGGTATGTGAGCAGCCAAAGTAAGAGAATTATTCGGCAAGGCGAAAGCAGTTGGCAGAGCTATCATCTTCATCGATGAAATAGATGCTATCGGTAAAAAGAGAGGAGTCGGATATACCGGCGGGCATCAGGAACAGGAACAAACATTGAATCAGATTCTTACGGAAATGGATGGATTCGATAATAAGACGAATATCATCGTCATCGCTGCTACCAATAGGCCTGACATCTTGGATCCTGCATTATTGAGAGCATGAAGATTTGATAGAAAAGTCATGGTGAGCAGACCGACTTTTGAAGAAAGAATTCTGATTTTCGATTATTATGTCAAAGATAAAAAAGTCAATCCGAAAGTGAATATCGAATCTCTAGCTAAGAGAACCAGTGGATTGGTCGGTGCAGATATAGAGAATATCGTCAATGAAGCTTCACTGCATGTTGCTAAAGATAGCAGATTAGTATTGCTGTGAGCTGATTTTGAATATGCTCTGGAAAAAGTCGTCATGTGACCTGAAAAGAAAGTGAAATCTATCAAAGAACAGGAGAAAAAAATCATAGCGTTCCATGAACTCGGTCATGCAGTCACTTCCTACTTCCTTCCCAATGCTGATCCGGTAGAAAAGATATCTATCGTGCGCAGAGGACAAGCACTCGGTGTCACGTGGATGATGCCGACAGAAGATAATTATCTGTGTTCTAGAGCGAAATTCCTTGATGAAGTCGTTTCACTCCTCGGGTGAAGGGCATCTGAAGAAATTTTCTTCGGAGAAAATGAAATCACGACGTGAGCATATAGTGATTTTGAAAAAGCTACCGAGATCATCACCAATATGATCGTGAAATACGGAATGGATAAAGAACTCGGTCCGGTGTTGTATGCCGACAAAACAAATGATGAGTATAAGATGTACAAAGCATACAGCGAGAAGACTGCCGAATTGATTGATAAAAAGATCAAGGACTATTTAAATGATTGTTATGAAAAATCCAAAGCATTGGTTAAGAAAAATAAGAATATGATTGAGCAGATGTCCAAAGTGCTGCTTGAAAAGGAATATCTTACCAAGGAAGAGTTTATGGCTATGATGAAAGATATCAACAAGGTCGATGAATTTATGAAAGAGATAGCAGAGGGCAAAATTCTGCTTGCCAAAGAAGTGCTGAAGAGTGAAAAGAAGAATAAAAAGAATGCTTAATCTTTATCAAAGAATGCTTAATCTTTATCTATGTAAGTAATCGTTTATGGAAAAAATATATGTATTGGATCGGTATACGAGTAAAAATCTTGAAATAGAAGGCATGGGTTCTGCATCTTTTGCTAAACTCAAAGTAGGAGATAAGATAGTCTATAGCGCTCAGGATCAGACGTGAGTGAATAAACTTTCTGTGGGCATATATATCGGGCATTCGATAGAGACAGATAGAAAAGGTTCGTTTGATAGAGTCATGGAGTGAGATGAAAAAGAATTCTTCAATGAGCAGCAAGAGATCGCTTTGGAGATATTCCCTATGTTCAAGAAACTTTTCAAGAAATATTTCTCAGATTCTATTCCCGTGACAGCAAGATATCATGTGTTCTCTGACCAGATTTATTTCTATTTCTATTCTGAAGAAAGGTATGTGTTCTCTGAATTCGTGAAGGAGCTGAGGGAATTGCTTGGGAAAAATATCTTTTTGTTCCAGGTGGGGGCTAGAGATATGGTAAGGATGTTCCCTGGGACTAACTGTATCGTCGGTTGTAATAATATCAATCTGTGCTGCAAGAGCAGTAGGCCGCTTCCAAGCGTCGAGATAGAAAATATCATCATCCAGAATCTTGAATGAAGAGATATAGAAAAACTAAAATGAAGATGCGGTAAACTGAAATGCTGCCTCATCTATGAATTGGAATTGTATCTGGATGAAAGCAAAAAATTCCCGCCGAAATGAACTGTCGTCGAATCCAAAACTGATGCAAATCTCTGCGGTATCACGTCGTCGTTTAATATCATGAATAATGAGGTCACTGTCAGGGCTGAAGATGGATTCTCATTCAGGATTCCGCTTGCTCAAATCAAACTCTCTAACAAAAAACTCAAGATAGCTCACAAAGATGAATTGCCTCCTGAAGTTATCCAGCAAAAAGATACTATTTCAGGATAAATTATTATTTATCACTTATCCACTCTCATGTTGAAATTTGGTGTTTCCTTGCGGATCATATTAACCATCGCTCTGTTCGCCTTCCCTGTCTGACGGCTGGCATTTTTTCTTCTCAAGAAAATCTTGAAGGGGAGCGGTTATGTATTGAGTAAAATCTATAGCTTCGGCGCTTTGTACAGGATGAAGAATAAGATGATGGAGCAATGAGCTGCAGAGGTAGAGGATGAGAAAGATGACCTCAAAAAGAAATTGAGTTTTGATAAAAACCTGCCTTTGTTCTCTGTGAATGGACTTTTTAAGTGACCGCATAAATTGGATAAGGAAGGTAATATCAAGAAAAAGAAGATCCTTGAAAAAATCATCTATGAAGCATTGGTTCTCAGAAAGGAATGAAAGCTGGAAGAATATGAGAAGAAAGTCATCGAATGATTGGCTATCCAGCCTGACGATAAAGATCTGAATAAGTTGTTGGCTGATTTTTATTTCAGTATCGGCAATCACAAGAAGGCTTTGTCTCTGCTCAAAAGAATCATCGAGACTGATCCGCATGATCATAAGGCTATCCGACAAATCGGAGAAATCTATCTCATCACTGGTGATTTCGAGACCGCTGAATTGCTCATAGAAAAAGCTATCGCTATCAATCCGTCCAATCCTAAATATTATATGAGTATGGTCGAACTTCTCTACAATACCGAAAGGAAAAGAGAAGCTGTCGACGTCATGGAAAAAGTAGTAAAACTCAGGCCTACCGTATCATCATATCTGCTCACTTTGGCTGATTTATACAACGAACTCGGAGATTCAGATAATGCAAAGAAAAATTATTTCAGAGTCTTGGAATATGAACCATCAAATGAAAAAGCTAAAAAAAAACTTAAAAACCTTGCGGCTATATAAAACTGATAAAAATAGATAAACGCTGTCCGGTAAACACCGAGACCAGGTCGCGATAAAAATGGATAAAAATTGTTTTGAATAATTAAAATTGTTAATCCAATTTTCATCAATCTTTATAGTTACTACCCAAATAAGTCTGAAATGTAATGAGGAATTATTGCGGTAGCAACTATATATGCTTCAATCAAAAATATTTCTTATTTTTGAAGGAGCATATATCAACTTTTAATAAGTTTTATCAGTTGTTTATGATTAAAAAATATTATGAGTTATTGAGTGAATTCATCGCTTTCAAGAGCATCTCTCCTGATAAACATTTTTCTGAAGAGTTAAAAAAAAGTGCTGATTGGTTGGCTAATCTTTTCCAAGATCATTGATTGGACGCTCAGATTATTCATGGATTTGGAAATCCTATCGTGCTTGCGAAACATGACCCCGACGTCTCGGGGCAAGGGTGATCCGGTCTGCCTACCTGTCTTATCTACGGTCATTATGATGTGCAAACTGCTGATATTTCTGAGTGATGGAAACATGATCCTTTCGAGATGGCCTCAGATAAGAAGAAAATCTATGGAAGGTGAGTGGCCGATGACAAGGGTCAGATTCTTATCTATATCTTGACCGTTCTGAGTCTGATAAAAAAGAAACAGCTGTGATATAATGTCATCTTCATGCTGGAGTGAGATGAGGAAATCTGATCTCCTTGATTAGAGAAATTCTTACAAGGATATAAAGACATGCTGAAGTCAGATTTTGCGTTGATTTCTGATTCTGATATCGTGGGTGATTCTCCATGTATCGATGCGTGATACAGATGAGCTTGTAATGTGAAATTGAAACTCAAAACAGCGAATACTGATGTGCATTCATGAGCATATGGCGGAGTAGTGCCCAATGCCATCCACGAAGCGAATAAGCTTTTGAGTAAATTATTTGACCTCAATAACCGCGTCACGGTGCCGTATTTCTATTACAACGTCGAAGATATTCAGACCGATGTCTTGGTGAAAAACAGAAGAATGAAAGTCGATACAGAAAAGATGATGTTGGATTTTGGTTTCAAAACTATCTTCAAAGATAAAGAATATGATCATCGGACGCAGATAGGATTGATGCCGACGATTCAGGTGACAGGGATCCATAGTGGGCATGTAGGCGAGTGATTTAAAAATGCAATTCCTGCTACGGCCATGATTCATCTCAATTTCAGACTGGTGAAGAATCAACACATTGATGATGTAATGAAGGCATTTAATCAGCGGGTAAAAGCTACGCTTCCTGAATATGTAGATTACGAACTTATCGTCTGTGATAAAGCCGCTCCGAGCAAGGTCGTTCTTACGAGTAAATATCACAAAAAAGCTGAGACTATTTTGAAAGCTTTGCGAGAGAAAGAGGTCTTCTATAAATATTCATGAGGTACTTTGCCGATTGTAAATCTTTTTACTGATATCCTGTGAACTGAAGTCGTATTGATACCATTGGCGAATGAAAATTGTAATCCGCATGGAGTGGATGAAAATTTTGATATTGATTTGATTGAAAAATGATTTGATTTTGCACACGAATTCCTCAAAAAGTAGCTATGGGTGATTAGCTCAGTTGGCTAGAGCGTTCGCTTGACGTGCGAAAGGCCAGTGGTTCGAGTCCACTACCACCCAATTTAAAATCTTTTAATTCTCTAAATATTAGTTCATGAAAGCAGTACTTATTGCCGCAGGGGTTGGGACTAGGACATTGCCTATTACCAAATCTATTCCCAAGGAATTATTACCAGTGGGGAATAAGCCTGTCATCCAATATGTGATAGAGGATTTGGCAAGGAACGGTGTCAAAGATATTATGATTGTCACTTCGCTTTGGAAGAAAGCGTTGGAAGACTATCTCGATAAAAATGCAGAATTAGAAGATATGTTACAGAAAAAATGAAAACTTGAGGCTCTTGAAGCCGTCAGAAAACCTAGAACCTTAGCTAATTATTCTTTTGTCAGACAAGATGAACCTCTTGGTACTGCTCATGCAGTCATGCAAGTAAAACCATGGATTACTGACGATTTTTTCATCGCATTGTTTCCCGACGCTGTCTATCCGCCGAACATGTTTGAGCTTATGTTTAAGAAGCATAAAGAAACTGGTTGAGCTGTCATCATGGTCCATGAAGTGGACCCAGCGAAGGTCTCTAATTACGGTGTCGTCAAACTTGATGGAGATAGAATCGTTGATATGATAGAGCATCCAAAGGTAGGTGAAGCTCCATCTAATCTGATAAATAATGGCGTGTATCTTCTGCCTAAGAAAATCTTTTCTATCATCAAAGAATTACCTATCAGTCCAAAATGAGAATATTTCTTGCCTGATGCTATCAAGGAACTCGCAAAACAGGAGCCTGTCTATGCAGTAAAAATTGAGCCATATCGAGATATAGGAAGCATTGATCTTTGGTTGAAAGCCAATGCCAAAATGTATCAGGATGGAAAATTGTATGAGTAAAATATTAGAGACCCCACCTGACCTCCCCTCTAAGGGGAGGAATGAAGTCTCCCTTGGAGGGAGATTTAGAGGGTCTTTTTTTATAAAAAAAGCGAAGAACTATATTCTCCGCTTGTATTTGAATGTGATAATAGTGTTGATTTAGGGCACAAGAATAAACTTCAAGATAATACCTACTATAACAGTTAGAACAATCATGGCATTTATCTGAATGATTGCAAGGCGACTCTTCTCAATAAATATTGTTAAACCGCTCATCAGGAAGATGAATCCGTCTATGCAATATAATACATTGCCTACATTATGATCCCAGTCTCTCTGAATTAGTAGCATTGAAACTACTAACATTATTATCGCCAGGGATGTAATGGGCTTGTGTTTTTCAGGTGTCAGTTTTGCATTGTTGAGCATAATGACTATTATTATGCCACATATCGCCATGAATAACCATGCACAAATGTGCGCTGAAGAAATAATTATTGTTGTCATAATATAAAATTTAAGGGTTATTTTTTGTTAACTGTTTCTCCACTTATATATATTTCCTATAATAAGTCAAGCCCTTTGCACTGATGGTAAATCTATGATGTTTTTTTGTTAAAAATATGTTGAAAAGCTAGGTCTGACCTAGTTTTTTCAATTTTGACTTGAAATGGAAATGGGAAACCATAAACGTTGAACGTCACGTATTTTGTAACGCCTAGATTGCCACACTTCGTTCGCAATGACCCCGACGTTTCGGGGCAGGCGCTGCGCAACTGTTTACTTTTAGTTGTTAACTGTTAGCTGGATATGATTAGTCTAGAAGATATCAAATTACCTCCGCATAATCTGGATGCCGAGAAGGGCGCTATCTGTGGAATTTTGATGGAGAATGAATTGATGTATATCTGCGAAGGGATAACTCTGATTCCTGAAGATTTTTATAATAAAGAACATGCGTTCATCTATAAAGCTATCAAAGATCTTCGGACTGCCCGCAAAACGATAGATGTGCTTACGGTTGCCGATCAACTCGGGAGAGATGACAAACTGGATGTCGTCGGAGGGACAGATTATCTGTATGAAATTTCTAGTTTCCTATTGAGCTTCACCGGTGCGAATGAATACGTCAAAATCGTAAAAGAAAAATCAATCCTGAGAAATATCCTCAAAACCTGTCAAAAAATCATCGGTGATGTGTATGACCAGAAAGATACCTTTGAAGTTCTCCAGACTATCGAGAAAAGAATTTTCGAACTGACACAGAATAATCTTTCTGAAACAGTGCATAGCATCAAGGAAATCTTGGATAAGAGAGTAGAGGAGTATATGGAAATGGTTGATAATCCTGACAAACTCATGAACAGCAAAGTGCATAGTTGATATTTCGGATTGGATGATCTGCTTGGCGGATTCAAGCCATGAGAATTGATCATCGTGGCAGCTCGTCCGAGTATGGGAAAGACAGCATTCGCTATCAATGTCTTGGAAAAGATGGCCGTGGAACAAAAAAGATCAGTTGCTATGTTCTCTCTGGAAATGGCATCAGAACAGATTGTAGATAGGATATTATCTATGGTCGCCCGTATCCCGATGTATAAGATAACCAAATGAAATCTGGATTCTGAAGATTTTTCTAACATGGGTGAAGCAATGGAGACTTTATCTGGCTCCAAAATCTTTATTGACGATAAGTGATCGTCTACCATCCCTCAATTGAAATCCAAAATCAGAAGACTCAAAATCAAGGAATCTTTGGACCTGGTGATCGTCGATTATCTCCAGTTGATGAGCGGGGCTTCCACATGATATTCGTGAAATAGAGTGCAGGAAATCGGTGAAATCTCTAGATGACTCAAAGAGCTTGCGAGAGAATTGGAAATCCCTATCATAGCGTTGTCGCAGCTTTCTCGTGAAGTGGAAAAGAGAGTGGACAAGAAACCTCAGCTTTCTGACTTGAGAGAATCCGGCGCCATAGAACAAGATGCTGATGCTGTATTGATGCTCCATAGAGAAGATTATTACGATCCTGACACAGATAAAAAGTGACTTACCGATATCTGTCTGAGAAAAAATAGGAATGGTCCTATCGGTGAAGTCGAATTGTATTTTGAAAAAGAAATCATGAAATTTTCTGAGCTTCCTTCCAAGAAAAAGACTGATGGCACTTACTAAATAAATTCTATATTCTAAATTTTAAATTCTAAATGTAAGTGAGTAATTTAGAATTTAGAATCCAAAATTTAAAATTATCTTTCGTGATATGACAAAAAAAATACTCTGACTTTTAATTCTTTGTTTGGGCGTGTCATTCACGTTCGCTTTTGATATCCCTGCGTATGACGGGTATATAACTGATACGGTGGGCGTCCTTAATCAGCAACAAGAACAGGATTTGGAGAGTCAGATTTTCTCTTTTGTAAAAGATATAAGTGCTCAGTTATGAATCTTGATTATCCCTACCACGGAATGAGAAGATATTTCCATGCTGGCGGTTGATGTCGGAAACAAGCGAGGAGTGGGCGATGAAAAATATGATAACGGCATCATAATGGTTATTGCTATCGATGATAGGAAACGATTTATCGCTGTCGGTTATGGACTTGAATGAACGATTCCTGACGCGATAGCGAAGCGTATCGGTGAAGCAGATTTTCCTGATAATTTCAGGTTGGGTGATTATTATCAATGATTGAAATCAGCCGTAGATGATATCTACGCATATATAAAGAATGATCCTACGGCAGTACACACGTATGAGGCTTCATCAACAAGTTTTTCCTCATCTAATATCGATCCGGGATTACTTCTG
>Ga0100389_1002426_pt1 | contig 14795 bp, 14 predicted proteins | sample CryGeymeta201513_FD_81537 | JGI IMG/M metagenome (GOLD analysis project Ga0100389, IMG submission 81537) | Groundwater microbial communities from Crystal Geyser aquifers in Utah, USA - Crystal Geyser metaG 2015-13 | ecosystem: Environmental > Aquatic > Deep subsurface > Groundwater | place: USA... | reverse complement strand
TATTTTTTTACCACCGACGATTTCTCGTTCACCCTCAACAGTGGGGGGAGGACAGCTAGCTTATATTGCCGGAGAAGTTTTTCCCAATAGTCAGATTAATCTATTTATTTCACCCGGCAATATAACAAAACAAACCACCGCCGATTCTCAAGGTAGATGGTCATATAAATTAAGCACGGCATCGTTTGCCATAGGACAATATAGTGTCAAAGCCAAAGCCCTATCTCCCCAGGGCGAACAGAGCCAATTTAGTAAGACTCTTTATTTTACTGTTCAATGTAATGGGGCAGATTTAAATTTTGACGGCAAGGTCAATATCTTTGATTTGAGTATCCTGCTTTATTTTTGGGGTCAGTCCAACCCTTGGAATATTTGTGCTGACATTAACAAAGACAAAAATGTAAACGTAGTAGATTTTAGTATTATGATGTACGAATGGACAGGATAATTTTTAAACGTAAGTTAAAAATTATCCTTCACAAAACAGACACAAAACTAGGATACTTTGTAGCCACACCAAACCGACACTAAACTATGACTGAACTTTTGTATAAACAAGAATCATACATTATTCAAGGAGTCGCATTTAATATTTACAAACAATTCCGGAATAGACATAAAGAGAAAATTTATCAAAATGCATTCTATTATGGATTAAAAGATAAGAACTTAAATACTGAAAAAGAAAAGAGAATTAATATCTACTATAACGGAAGAAAGGTAGGAACTTATACGCCTGATTTAGTAATCGAAGATAAAATTTTAATAGAGTTAAAAGTAAGACCAAAGCTAACTCGAGATGATATTAAACAGTTTTGGTATTATTTAAAAGCTTCTAATTACAAATTAGGATATCTAATAAATTTTGGTGCTTCAAATGGGGTACAAATTATAAGAAGAGTCCATTAATATGAATACGAAACAGAAACTAAGATTATACTTATATATGAAAAAGACCAAAAACTTTTGGTTTCGTGTCAGTTTAGTGTGTAGTTTCGTGTCAGTTTTGTGCTTGTTGCCATTAGCAACACGGGCGGCCATCTTATATTTAACACCATCCGAGGACAGTTATTCCCGGGGCGAGACTTTTGTTGAAGAAATTAGATTGGATACCGAAGGAGAAGATATTAATACGGTAAAAGTTGACCTAAACTATCCGAAAGATACCTTAGAAATAGTTGATTTTAGTGACGGTGGTTCGGTCTTAACTCTTTGGGTTGAAAAACCAACTATCAACAATCAACAGACAACAGACGATAGACAACAAGGACTTATTTCTCTTACAGGGGGAATTCCTAATGGTTTTAAAGGTAAAGGACTTATTGGAAAAATAATATTTAGGGTCCATGAAACTGGCACGAAACAAGAACGCGAAACTGACACGAAACTGGAATTTTTAGGAGGAACACAAGTATTACTCAACGATGGGAAAGGAACGATAGCAAAGTTAACTACCACAGGAGCGATTTTTGAAATTTTGGCCCAGGAACCAGAATCCTTGAAAGATAACTGGCAAGAAATATTGAAAAAAGACAATATTCCACCAGAGTCATTTGAAATTATAATCAGCAACGACCCTTCAATTTTTGAAGGAAAATATTTTATTAGTTTTTGGACTCAAGATAAAGAGTCCGGAGTAGATTATTATGAGGTAAAAGAAGGAGCAGGAAATTGGGAAAAAAATATTAGCCCTTATATATTGCAAGACCAAAGTTTAAAAAGTATAATAAAGGTGAAAGCGGTTGATAAAGCAGGAAATGAGAGGATAGAGATATTCAAACCAAAGAGAAATATATTTCTTGAGTGGTTAGTTTATGTTGGTATTGGTTTAGTAGTAATTTGGATAATGTATCGAGGGATAAAAAATAAAATTTTTAAAAAACCAAGATAATTTTTGGTAGTTTTTGTATTTTATTTTAAAATACCATTAAATGGAAAAGATAAATAAAGGAATAACATTTTTTCTAATAATATTCTTTATACTCAGTTTTTTGCCAGTCAAAATGAGAGAGGCAGGAGGAGTTTTAAGTTTATCTCCAAGCGGAGGGACTTTTTATTTAGGGAGTACCTTTGATGTTTCTATTTTTGTCGATACCGGAGGCGATAATGTCAATGCTTTTCAGATTGACCTTAAATTTCCGACCGATAAACTTCAAGTTGCCGAACCTTTTATTGGAAAATCAATAATTACTGTTTTGAGCGTTCCTCCAAGTTATTCAAACATCAAAGGAACAATATCGCTTCAAGGAGGAGTTCCTCATCCCGGAATAAAAACTTCGGCAGGCCTTATTTTAACTATCACTTTCCGAGCAAAGGAGCCAGGAATGGCCTCAATTTATTTTTTGAACTCTTCAAAAGTTCTTCTTGACGATGGCTTGGGGACAAATATTTTAGCCTCAACAGTAGGAGCCACCTATAACCTTTCAATTCCTCCGCCAGAGGGACCTTTAATTTCTTCTCCCACTCATCCCGACCAAACAAAATGGTACAAAAACAGCAATCCTACTTTTTTGTGGCAAAAAGAAGAAGGAGTTACAGGTTTTAGTTATATTCTTTCCAAAGACCCGACCACAATTCCCGACAATAAATCTGAAGGAAAAGACAATTCTATTTCTTATGAAAAAATTGCCGACGGACTCTGGTATTTTCATTTAAAAGCAAAAAAGGGTGGTAACTGGGGAGGAATTTCCACTTTTCTTATAAAGATTGATACTGCTCCCCCAGCTGATTTTATTCCGGAGAGTGAATCTCCCTTGCGGACAAGTAATCATCAACCAATTATTTCTTTTTTTACTACCGATAGTGCCTCGGGAATCGACCATTACGAAATTAAAGTAATTAATGTGGGGAAAGCAGGAGAGGAAACCGATGTTTATTTTTTCACTGAAGAGACTAGTCCTTATAAACTCCCCAAGATTGAATTGGGAACTTATGAGATAATCGTCAGGGCATTTGATAGAGCAGGTAATTGGAAAGATGGGAAAATAAGAATGAGTATTGTTTCTCCTTTTATTTCTTTCATTAAAGATAAAGGAATTGAGATAATGGGAGTTCTTATTTCCTGGCCTATTGTCTTTTTGATTTTAGCTTTAATATTGGGATTACTTGGATTCTTGATTTATCGGAGAAAAAAAGAAGAGAAAGAAACCCAGAAAAAAATAAAAGATAACCTGGACAATATCAAAGAAAGATTTTCCCAAGAACTTTTTCAGTTAGATGATAAGATTAAAAAAGATATGACAAAAAGAGAAGAGATTAAGCAGGACTTGGAATCTTTAAAGGACGTTGAGAAGGGCGAGATGCCAGGATCTAAAACATAGGTTTTTAAATATATGCCAAGAAAAGTTTTAATAGTTGCAATAATTTTCCTAAGTTTTGTTATTTTCTTGACTAACAATCAGGTATTTTCTTTCGAGCAAGCGGTTTTATACTTTGAACCATCGTCGGGCTCTTTTAGAATCGGAGAAACTTTTCAAATAGCAGTGAAGGTAGATACAAAGGGAAATACAATAAATTCGGCCCGAGGAATTATTGATTTTCCTCCTGATAAAATCGAGGTTTTGGACATAGGGAAGGGGAAATCAATTTTCGTTTTTTGGGATAATACCACCTCTTTTTCTAATTCTTCCGGCGAGATAACCTTTGGCGGAGGATTACCTTCGCCTGGATTTTCAGGCGCTTCTGGCCAGATTTTAAGGCCCACTTTTAGAGTAAAAAAAGTGGGGGTAGCCATAATTGAATTTAAAGAAGCTGCGGTATTAGCCAATGATGAAAAAGGAACGGATGTCTTGGGAAGATTAGAAAAGGGGAGTTGTGAATTAGAGACAGAAGTTACTCCAGTACCATCAGGAACTCCTTTTCCTGCCAAGGAATTAGAACCGCCAAAGATTACCACTTATTCTAAAGAGATTTCTTCTACCGAAATCCTTTATTTAGAAGGCTCGGCCTTATCAGACAGTACCGTAATTTTGTATATTGAAAAAGAAGACGAAGAACCAATTATTAAAGAAATTGATAGTTCGCCTGACGGAAGTTGGTCTTATATTCATGATAAATTTTTACAACCCGGCAAATATTCTATTTATGCCAAAGTAAAGATTAAAACAGGTGAAATTTCTGACAGTAGTAAGCCAATAGAAATTTTAGTAAAAGCGGGGGCGCTTAATATCTGGAGATTTTCAATAAAAAACGAGACGCTTTATGGAATTATCACTTTACTTTCAATTGTAACCATTTGTATCCTCTTTGCTGTCTTTGTCTATCTTTGGCATCAAGGCAATAAAAATAGAAAAAAATTAGTCAAAGAAATAAAAGAAGCTGATGAGAGCGTTGTAAATGGATTCTGGACCTTGAAAGAAGAAGTAAGAAGAGAACTCAATATTCTTCAAAAAATGAGAATTACAGAAGACCATCTTCCACCAAAAGAGAAAAAAGAAAGGAGAAAGATACTCGACGATTTATTAGAAGACTTGGAACTTTTAGAAAAAGTAGAAAAATATATCAAAAAAGAGATTAAAGATATAGAAGATATTCTGCCGGGCTAAAGACAGAAAGAATACTCTCAGAGAGCAAAACTCCCCATTTTAATGGGGAGTTTTTTATTTAATACTCCAAATTACTTTTGTAATTTGGAGGCCACAACAAAATTGGGACTTGACCCTTCACCTTCCACCCTTAACTAAAGGTGATATGGTTCACCTTTTTAAGTGGACTTTCAAAATGAATTTAAAATGTTCTAAACAATATATAAAAAAGGCAAAAGTCCTTCTGGATATCTGTATAAAAAGGTGAAGGGCTTGACAAAAAAATTGTGTGGAATAAAATGTAACTAAAGTGGTTCATTGTGGAAAAAACTGGGGAAAACTATAAATCTTTGGGGAAAAACAAATTCATACTAACATCTTAACATTTTAGCATTCTAACATTTTTAATCTTAAATATTGTTTAAATGTTAATGTGTTAGGATGTTAAAATGAAATTATGTTTATAGGAGAATATCAATATTCTATCGATGATAAAAAAAGACTTTCCATACCTTCTAAGTTTAGAAGGGAGCTTGGCAAAACCGATATAGTAACTCGAGGACTCGATGGGTGTTTATTTTTATATCCCCAAAAAGAATGGAAAAAATTAGCCGAGAAATTAGGAAAACTCCCTTTGGGACAGCGAGATTCTAGGGGATTTCAAAGAATAATGTTGTCAGGAGCAATGGAAGTAGGTATCGATAACTTAGGAAGAATTTTGGTTCCTGATTATTTAAAAAAATACGCAAACTTACAAAAAAAAGTAGTAATTGTCGGACTTTATAATCACATTGAGCTTTGGAACGATAAAAGGTGGAAAGAATATCAGCAAAAGTCAGAAAAGGAGGTGGGCGATATGGCAGAAAGACTCTCCCAATTAGGGGTTTAGAAATTTATTGAAATCTATTGAAACTGATAGAAATTTATTGCAACGAGTTTCGCAAGCGAAGTGAGTAAATTTCTATGAATTTCTTTAATATCCATGTTTCTGTTTTAACGAATGAGGTTATAAATTATTTAAATCCCAAACCTAATGAGAATTTTATTGACGGAACTTTTGACGGAGGCGGACACACAGAGGTTTTATTTCAAAAAAATGGGCCAAATGGAAAAATCCTGGGAATAGATGCGGACAAAGAAATATTAAATATTGCAACTTCAAAATTTCAAAAAGAAATTCAAGAGGAAAGATTAATTTTAGTAAATGATAACTTTAAAAATTTAAAAGGGATTATTGAAAATAATTGCCCTGGCTGGAAGGAAAAAGTTTCGGGAATAATATTTGATCTTGGAATATCGCTTTGGCATCTTGAGGAATCGGGCAGAGGATTTTCTTTCAAAAAAAATGAGAACCTTGACATGCGATATGATAAAAGAGAAGGATTAACTGCCCAAAAAATTATAAATAGTTGGCCCGAAAGAGAGATTGAGAAAATTTTAAGAGAATATGGTGAGGAGAGATATTCAAGAAAAATTGCCGGGGAAATTATAAGAGAAAGAAAGAAAAAAGCAATTTTGACAACTTTTGACCTTATAAATATTGTTAGAAAGGCAGTGCCCCGATATTACAAGAAAGGGTATATTCACCCTGCCACCAGAACTTTTCAGGCTTTAAGAATAGCAGTTAATAGAGAACTTGAAAATTTGAAAGAAGCTTTACCTCAAAGTATAGAAATTTTAAAGCCAAAGGGAAAACTAATTGTTGTTTCTTTTCATTCTCTCGAAGACAGAATCGTAAAATTCTTTTTTAAAAAAGAAACACAGAATAATAGAATAAAGATTTTAACTAAAAAACCAGTAAGACCAAGTGATGAAGAACTGAAATTCAATCCCAGGGCTCGGAGCGCTAAATTAAGAGCAGCCATTAAGATATAGTCGCTAATCTTTGCGAATAAGAGTGCAAATTTTCTCGAATATATTTGCACAAATTCGTACCAGAATTCGCATAGATTCGTAATTATTATGCCCCAATCTCTATCGGTCATCTCTTATATAAATTACCCCAAATATCTTTTGAGAAAGAAAAAGAAAATTTTAAAGAAAACTAATTGGATTTCTCTTGGTTCTTTCGTTTTAAGTCTTTTAATAATTGGGTGTTTTGTCTTTTATCTTTATATGGAAATGTGCTTGGTAGAGATGAATTTTGATTTAAGAAAAAAGGAAGAAGAAGTAGGGACCTTAGAAAACGAAACAAAGCAATTAGAATCTAAAATTGGCAATACGCTCTCCATTGAAGAACTCAAGAAAAAAGTTCAGGATTTAAAATTGACAAAAGCGAACGAGATAAGATATTTAAGGCTTAAAGGAACGCCAACCCTCTCTTTAGAAAATAAATAATGTTTCGGCGAGCGGGGCATTTCGATCCTAACCGCCCACCGACCAGAAAAATAACCTCCTCTGAACTCCTCATTTTCTCAGGAAAACCAACCGCAGTAAGGTGGGGTATTCCTGAGAAAATAAAACAGAATAGATATTTACCCCCGCACCAAAACCTTTGGTGTGGGGGTAAATTACACTCTTAACATAGGAAAGTGAAGAAAAAATATTATGAATAGACAACAAATGGTGGGTAAGGGCCGTCTTTATTTTCTTTTCTTCCTGTTTTTTATTCTTATAGCGGTGATTGCAGCCCGCTTATTTTATATTCAGATAGAAAAACATGATTACTATAGTCAATTAGCTGAAAAGCAACATTTAAGCAAAACCGTCTTACAAGCCAAAAGAGGGAAGATATTTTTTTCTGATGAGTTTAATCTCCTGGCGGCAAATCAAGGAATGGAAAAGATAGCCGTGGCTCCAAAAGAGGTAGAGGATACTCAAAAATTAGCCGAAGAATTATCTTTAGTTTTAAAAATGGATAAAAAAGAAATCTTGGCAAAGATTTCTGATAAAAGTGATCCTTGGATAGAAATCGGAGAAATTCCGATAGAAAAAGCAAAACCACTCTATGATATAAAAGGACTTCACTTTCAATCTGATTTTAAACGTTATTATCCGCAAGAAGAAGTTGCCGCCCATGTTATTGGTTTTTTAAATAAAGAAAAGGTTGGCCAATACGGAGTCGAAGAGTATTATAATAAAGAACTCAAAGGCCTGGATGGATTTTGGCGAGGTATCGTTGATGCCAAAGGAAGAAAAATATTATCACCCTTTAATAAGATTCAAGACCCGGTAGATGGTGACGACCTTGTGCTGACTTTAGATTTTAATATCCAACTTTTCATTGAAGATAAATTAAAAGAAATGGTAAAAAAATACGGCGCCAAGGGAGGGACAATTATAGTTTCGCGGCCTAAAACCGGCGAGATTTTGGGCATAGCCTCTCTATCATCTTTTTCTAAGATTCAAAATTTTAATCCTAACGAATATAACTTAGTGAAAAAAGAGGAGATGGATGTTTTTAAAAATCCAGCTATCTCTATACCTTTTGAGTCCGGTTCTATTTTTAAGCCTGTTACAATGGCGGGTGCCCTTGAAGAAAATGTAATAACTCCTCAGACAACCTATATTGATAAAGGAGAGGTAAAAATTGGGAGGTACATTATTAAAAATTCGGACCTGAAAGCCCATGGAAAAAAAACAATGACAGAAGTTTTGGAATTTTCATTGAATACAGGTGCGGTTTTTGCTCAGCAAAAATTAGGCGGTGCTAAATTTACAGAATACGTTCAAAAATTTGGTTTTGGGCAAAAAACAAATATTGACTTAGCCGGTGAAGTTACTGGGAATATCAAAAATATTTTAGAACCCCTCTCAAGAGAAAAGTTAATTGAATATGCTAATGCCTCTTTCGGTCAGGGGATAAGTATAACTCCTATCCAAATTATTCAAGCCTTTTCAGCAATTGCCAACCAGGGGCAAATGGTAAAACCCTATATAGTCAAAAAAGTTATTCATCCTGATGAAACTTTTGAAGAAACAAAACCAGCAGTAATTTCCCAAGTTATCTCCTCTGAGACGGCTTTGCGTTTGACTGCCATGATGGTGAGCGCAGTTAAAAATGGCTATGGCAAAAAAGCAGGGCTTGAAGGATACCTAATCGCCGGGAAAACTGGTACCGCTCAAGTCCCCTGGGCTTATTTTGGTATTCAAAAGAATGGTTACTCAGATAAAACAATTCAATCTTTTATCAATTTTGCTCCAGCCTTTAATCCAGAATTTGTCTTATTTTTAAAAATGGAAGGACAAACCAAGGGCCCCAGATTCTCTGCCGATTCTTTAGCACCAATAGCAAAAGAAATTAATCAATATCTTTTTACTTATTTTGGAATTCCGCCGGAATAGTAAGGGTTGACCCCGTAGTAGAAATTTGACAAATATTTATTTGTTTGTGTAGCAAGTCAAATTTTCACTACGGGGTTGAATTTTTTTTATTTTTGGCTAAAATTATCTTTGAATGTAAAATGAGAGATTAATAACCTTGGGCGTGAGGCGACTAAGCCCCCATAACTCAATGGTAGAGTAACTGCCTTTTAAGCAGGAAGTTGGAGGTTCGAGTCCTCCTGGGGGCACAACGCTAAGCGTTGTTTCTGGCACGCTAAGCGTGCCACCACGCTAAGCGTTGTTTCTGGCACGCTAAGCGTGCCACCACGCTAAGCGTGCAATTAAAATATGTATTATGTTTATATCCTTAAGAGTGATAAAGATAAAAGATTATATATTGGTTCAACACCTGATTTGAGAAAAAGAATAGAAAGGCATGAGAGGGGATATGTATCAGCAACTAAAAATAGGCGACCATTAGACTTAATTTATTATGAATGTTATATAAGTCAGCGCGACGCTAAGCGTCGTGAAATGTTCTTAAAAGGCGGTAAAGGACATAAAGAGCTTAAAATACAATTGGAGGATAGTTTTAAAAAGATAGGATATAAGCATAGACTGTAGAGGACAGTTTAGTTCTATGCCCGTTCGCAACTTTAAGCGCCCCAGAAAGCACTTTCCTCGCATTGATTATTTAATTTAAATTTTATGAGCAAAGGATTGAAAATTTTTTTATTTTTATTTTTAATTATTGTAGTTGTTTTCGGAGTGATTTTCCTTAAAGGAGTGAAAAGTTTTTCTATTATAAGCACAGGAGAATCTCTTTTCTCGCCTGCCAGAGACGAGAGGTGGGATATTCTAATTTTAGGAAACAGGGGAGATAAAGCAAAAAGCGGTGGTATCCTTACAGATAGTATAATGATATTGTCTTATAAGAAAGAAACTGGTGAGGCCGCTCTTTTTTCTATACCCAGGGACCTTTGGGTGGACATTCCAAACTACGGACAACAAAGGATAAATTTTGCCTATTCGGCTGGTAAAAGCAATAATCCGCCAGACGGCGGTTTAAAATTAGCCAAAGAAGTAGTAAAAGAGGTTAGCGGCCTTGATATTGATTTTGTGGTAGTGGTAGATGTCGAAGCTTTAAGAGAAATAGTCGATACCTTGGGTGGGATTAAAATATATGAAGATAGATACTTTACCGTTCAATTTTATAATGACTGGGTAAAAATTCACCCTGGGGAAAATTATCTTTCGGGCAGAGAAGTCTTGGCTTATGTTGGTTCCCGAGCCATTGATTCTGATTTTGGCAGAATGAGGCGTCAACAAAAAGCAATTTTAGCGATAAAAGACAAAGTTTTCTCTTTGGGAATTTTGGCTCGCCCCGATAAAATTTGGAGTATTTTAAATAGCTTGGAATACCATTTTAAAACTGACATTCCTTTGTCTCAAATTCAAGAACTAACTCAATTAGTTTCAGATTTAAAAGTCCAAAATATGAAACAAGTGGTTTTTGATACCTCCAATTACCTCTACTCTACGCACACTACTAGTGGAGCCTATATTCTCTTACCAAAAGTAGGAGATTTTTCGGAAATCAAAGCGAAATGTCAAAATATTTTTGAAGAGCAACCCACTACAGACAACTTGCAACCAAAAACTAACGATTAATAAAAACATCTCAGGCGATAAATAAATTTTTTAAGTTGTAAGTTGTAAGTTGTAAGTTGTAAGTTGTAAGTTAGTCTTGGTATATGAAAATTGATTTTAAAAATATTCTCCTTTTACTCTCCATTTTTGCTATTGGGTTTTTCCTAGGTGGTTATTATTTCCAAGGAAATGAAATTATAAAGCCCCAAGGCGTTGATTTTAGTCCGTTTTATCAAGCCTGGGGAGAGATTGAGACGAAATTTTATAATTATTCTGAGAAGATGCGTCAAGATATGCTCTATGGAGCAATCCAAGGACTGGTAGATAGTTTAAAGGATCCTTATTCAGATTTTCTTAGTCCAGAAGAAACAGCTGAATTTGAAGAAAATCTTACCGGAACTTATGAAGGCATTGGAGCAGAAATCGGAATTAGAGATGAGACACTCACTATCATTTCTCCGCTAAAAGGAAGTCCGGCAGAAAAAGCCGGCCTTTTACCCGGTGATAAAGTTTTAGAAATAGATGGTAGTTCTACTCAAGATATGAATTTGACTCAGGCGGTAATGAAAATTAGGGGCAAAACCGGAATAGAAGTAAAATTAAAGGTAAAGCGAGGTGAAAAAATCTGGATAGTGACTATTAAAAGAGCAAAAATTGAGATTCCCACTCTCGATTTTAAAATTATTGATAATAACGTAGCTTATATTCAACTTTACAATTTTTATGAAGATGCACCTTCAAAATTTAAAAAAATAACTCAGGATATTTTAAATAAAGGAGTTAAAAAAATCATCCTTGACCTTCGGAACAATCCCGGAGGATATCTTTCAGTGGCTACTGATATTGCTAATTTTTTCATTAAAGAAGGAAAAATAATTGTGAAGGAAGATCTTGGTAAAGGAAAGTCAGAAGATGTCACCTCAAAGGGCCCGGGAGTTTTTGCTAATTTCAAAATTATCGTTTTAATTAATGAAGGTTCAGCTTCGGCATCAGAAATATTGGCAGGGGCATTGGCTGAACAAAATGAGAAAACCATCTTAATTGGAGAAAAAACTTTTGGCAAAGGAACTGTTCAAGAATTTATCTCTCTTCAAGATAGCTCGAGTTTGAAATTAACCGTTGCCCGTTGGCTACTGCCTTCTGGTAAATCGATAGAAGGTAACGGCATTACACCAGATATAAAAGTGAAAATGACAGAAGAGGATATAAAGGCAGGGAGAGATCCTCAATTAAAAAGAGCGATAAGAGAAATAAATGAATAAGAGAATTACCAACAATTATCAATTTTATATCCTCTCGGAAAGGGGTCGGGGAAACTTGGAGTTTCCCTGTAGCGGAAATACTAAAACCGAAGGGTTTTAGAGAGCGGCGTTAGCTAAGCGGAGTGATGGCCTGCTGCGACAGAGGATATAAAAATAGGAAAAGACCCTCAACTCCAAAAAGCAATAAGAGAAATCAATAAATAGAGCGTTTTGTCCGCGAAGACAAACCCCAAAAATGAAGTCTGAGCGGTAACAAAACCTCTACCCTGCACCAATTTTGCAGAACAACTATTCTGCGGCACACTCTAATTCACCCCGTTAGATAATAAAAATCTAACGGGGCGGGTAGTGTAGTCCCGATGTTACATCGGGACTTGAGGTTATTCACCTCCCGTGTGCCGCCCGAGTATAATATTGCTCTTACAACGTTTGGTTATTAATATAACTAATTCTCTGGCAAAATTGGTGCAGGGTGTAAGAAATAGTAACGCTCCTCCATGAGATATGAAATTATCTCACGGGGTCGCTAACAATTTCTAACATGTTTCCTCTTTATGATGAATCGCACAAGTCTGGGCGGATGCCAATTATTACAATTGGCTTAATTTTTTTTAATACATTAATTTTTCTTTTTACTTTAGCTAATCTTGAATTTATCACTCAAAAATTTGGATTAATTCCTAACAATATCCTCCAGGGAAAAAGATTAGAAACCATTTTTACCTCTATGTTCTTACATGGAGGATTTCTTCACTTAATTGGTAATATGTGGTTTTTATGGATTTTTGGAGATAACTTAGAAACAACCATAGGAAAAATCAGGTTCCTTTTTCTTTATATCTTGTCTGGATTTTTGGCTGGAGTTTTGTATTGTTTTTTAACTTATGATAAGTTGACTCCAGTAGTAGGTGCCTCTGGAGCAATTTCCGGAGTCCTGGGAGGCTATCTTTTACTCTTCCCGAAAAACAAAGTTCGGACTTTGGTCCCTTTAGGGTTTTTCTTAACTACTGTTAGTATTCCTGCTATAGTTTTTCTTTTGATTTGGTTACTTTTTCAATTTTTATTACCCGAAGAAGGAGTAGCTACCGGGGCTCATATTATTGGATTTTTTTCTGGGATTTTGCTTGTAAAATTATTTAGAAAAAGGTAGATATATTAAATCGGATAATCCTGATGGCCCCATCGTCTAGCGGTTAAGGACAGATGGTTCTCAACCCTCAAACAGGGGTTCGACTCCCCTTGGGGCCGCAAAAAACTATATCCACCGGTTCAAATCCGGTAGGCGGCGCCATAACAACTGACAACTGACAACTAACAATTGCTTACGGTGGGGTGCCTGAGTGGTTGAAAGGGACGGTCTCGAAAACCGCTGTGGCAGAGATTGCCACCGTGAGTTCGAATCTCACCCCCACCGCCAGTTGGAATTTGTAAAGGAATTTCCCGCCTCGCGCCTCGCTGCGGCTCGGCGCTCGGCTGCCAATTTATATTCATTTTTGGCTGAAAAAGAAAATTCGCGATTAAGTAAAATATGGTTCGAGCCGATATTTTTCAGAAATGTTGTCATTTCTGATTTATTTTGGGACAAAACCAGTTTTTGAGCGTAATTTAAGTTCAAAACAAAGTTTTTGGCCGGTTCGAGCCAAGACGCTCCTTTCTCCTCAAAATCCTTAATTTTTTCTTTCAGCTCTATCTTTTTGGTGAGCAGTTTTTGTTTCTGGTCAGTATATTCTTCAGCCGAAATAATTTCATCAAGATAGGCAGAAAGTAGTTTTTCGAGCTTTGTTTCAATATCCGCCATTTCTCCTTTGAGATTTTGAACATATCCAACCATTTCTTTTTTCACTTTCTGCTCATCATTCTCTAATTCTTTCAAAACTTTTTTCGTGTCTTGGCTCGACAAAGAAACTTTCTGAAGAAAAGAAACGAATTGTTCGGTTAGCGTTTCTTCGCGGACATATTTTTGCGAGCAGACACCTTTCTTTTTTGTGCAACGATAATAGTTATGGCCTTTCTGCGTTTCGGCAGTGATCGCGCCGCCGCACTCTCCGCAGGTGAGCAATCCGCGAAAAGGAAATTGATGTTCTGATTTTCTTTGCATTTTGTGGCTTCGAGTTTCCATCACTTCTTGGCATTTATTAAAAAGTTTCTTTGAAATTATTGGCTGGTGCGATCCTTGATACATTTCACCATTGAAAGTAAAAACGCCATAGTAGAAAGGATTTTTCAAAAGTCGCTGGACACAGGAAACAGAAAGAATATTGCCTTTGTAACTTCGCAGGCCCAAATCTTTGAGAATTTTGGCAATTTGTTTCAAGGTATATTTACCGGTAGCATAGAGTTCAAACGCTTTTTTAATGGGGGGTGCTTTTTCTTTATCAAGATTAATATCTTTTATCCGATGGTTGTTTAGATAGCCGAGCGGTGCGAAGCCGGGCCAAATTCCTTTGCGAAGTTTTGCTCTGTGGCCTCGTTTAATATTCTCTGCCAGATTATCAATGTAATATTTACTCTGGCCAAAGGCAATATTCAACATAAATTTTCCTTGTGGCGTTGGTTCAAACCAAAATGTCGGAAACTTCAAATCTTTAAGTTTTCCTGTGTCCAATAAATAGATAATTCTTCCACCATCAACAGAATTTCGGGCGAGCCGGTCTGGATGCCAACTCAAAATTCCTTCGGCCTTTCCGCTTTCAAGAAACGACAACATTTCGGCGAACTTTGTTCGCCCCGGTTCTTTGGCGGTTTGCGCCTCGCAGAGCGAGGCAACAATTTCAAGTTTTTCTTTGGCGGCAAATTCCCGCAACTCCGCGAGTTGCGCTTCGATGCTCAAAACTTGTCTTTCTTCGGACTCCGAACTTTTTCTGGCGTAGATTATGTACCTCATAGTTTTGAAAAATTTTTTTTATTACTTAATCAACAATTTTCTTTTTTACCCAAAAATGAATATAAATTGGCAGTCGAGCGCCGAGCCGCAGCGAGGCGCGAGGCAAGAAATTCCTTTACAAATTCCAACTGGCGGAGTATATTGGAAATAGCTCGAACGAATTTTTGCCCTCTCCGCGCGGAGCGCGGCGAGGGAGAGCCAGCGCGGCGGCTT
>Ga0100389_1002425_pt1 | contig 14801 bp, 13 predicted proteins | sample CryGeymeta201513_FD_81537 | JGI IMG/M metagenome (GOLD analysis project Ga0100389, IMG submission 81537) | Groundwater microbial communities from Crystal Geyser aquifers in Utah, USA - Crystal Geyser metaG 2015-13 | ecosystem: Environmental > Aquatic > Deep subsurface > Groundwater | place: USA... | reverse complement strand
GCCGCCGGCCAAGGCGGATAGTCCTGCGCCTAGCCCGGCCGAGCCGCGGCCCGAGCGGGTCAGCCCGGCCGTTATGCCGGAGCCTTCTCCAAACCAGGGAGGCGATCGTGCATCGCGGCCGTCATCCCGCCTCAGGCGTGCGCCTGATCGTCAAGTCGAGCCGCCGGCCAAGGCGGAACGCAGTGTGCCCCCGCCGCCGGCCAGGGAGGAACGCCAAAATGCGCCGCCCGCCGCACCGCGGCAGGTTGAGGGCCGGGCGCCGCAGTCTGACAATGCGGCAGCCCCGCCGGATAAGCGCAAAAAACATGAACATGAAAAAGATTGTACGGGCAAGGATGCCAATGACAAAGAGTGCATTGATAGAAATGTTGGTGTCAAATAGATTGTGCATGGAAGACTGAAGGGGGCAGGTGAAAGGTGAAAGCAAACGGCGCCAGGCTGTTGCTTGGCACCGGTTCTTGTAATTTGACATCGAGGTTTCCATGCGCATACTTTCAGGTATCCAGCCCTCCGGGCAACTGCATATCGGCAACTATTTCGGCATGATGGGGCCGATGATCAGGAACATGGCGCGGGGCGAGCTCTATGCCTTTATCGTCAACCTGCATGCCATGACCTCGGTGCACGACCGCGCCCGCCTGGCCAGCGATACCTTGGGGGCGGCGGCCGACTTCCTGGCCCTGGGCCTGGATCCGGAGCGTTGCATCTTCTGGGTGCAGGCCGACGTGCCCGAGGTCACCGAACTTACCTGGGTGCTCTCCACCCTGACGCCCATGGGTTTGCTGGAGCGCTGCACCTCATACAAGGACAAGGTCGGCAAGGGCCTGGCCGCCAGCCATGGCCTCTTCTCCTACCCGGTGCTCATGGCCGCCGACATCCTGCTCTACCAGGCCAACCTGGTGCCGGTGGGCAAGGACCAGAAGCAGCACGTCGAGGTGGCCCGCGACATCGCCATCAAGTTCAACAACACTTTTGGCGAAACCTTCGTGTTGCCCGAGCCCGGGATCGAGACCTCGGTGGCCACGGTGCCCGGCGCCGACGGCCAGAAGATGTCAAAATCCTACGGTAACACCATCCCCATCTTTTTAGACGAGAAGGAGCTGAAGAAGCGGGTGATGGCCATTGTCACCGATGCCACCCCGGTGGAGGCGCCCAAGAACCCGGACACCTGCAACCTCTTTCAGATCTACAAGCTCTTTGCCCCGGCCGACCGACTGGCCGAGGTCAACGCCCTCTATGTGAACGGCGGCGCCATGTACGGCAAGATCAAGCTGGAACTGGTTGACCTGCTGTGGGATTATTTCCGCGAGGCGCGCGCCAAACGGGCGGAACTGGACCGGAACCCCGGCTATCTTCGCGAGGTGCTGCGCCAGGGCGCCGAAAAGGCCCGCGCCAAGGCCACGGTCACCCTCGACCTGGTGCGCGAGCGGGTGGGGCTCAAGTATTGAAGGATAGGATCTAGCGGGGACATCCTATGTCACCCCTGTCAACAGTCTTTCCTTATTATTTAATATCAGCTAGTTACCCAATCACTGCCTTTTGTCGGCAGACCTCTCCGTTAAGTCCTTGAGTAGACCTTGCGTGTTTGTCGGCGACTCTCACAGTCGGCGAACTTTGCACTTCAGCGTTACAGCTATCCGGCATACCACTCGTAAGGGTGGTCACCAAGCAGCCCTTATCCAATTTTCAGTGGCCCCCCCCGTGAAAATGTAGGAAACCGGGTCTTTTAAAAATGCATGGAGTTTTATTGATTGGAAGGAAAGGTGGAAGGAAAAGCCACAAAAGGGGACATCCATGATTTATTTTTGAAAGGTAGATGAAAGAAGGGAAAATAAATTTGTCCCCTTTTTTTCTTCTTTTTTTCTTGGTGGCGATGACCCCGGCAGAATGGCAGGCAGGCGATTCGATGTTTGTCGATTTCGCCCGCAATGGGGGAGTGCTGTACGCGGCATGAGGCCAAGTTTTTTTGTTACATGGTCCCGCATGGCTCCACTAAATCAATAAGTAACCAACGTCCCCTCGGGCCTCCTAAATCAATAAGTAACCAACGTCCCCTCGGGCCTCCCTCGGGCCTCAGGCGGCTCACTGGATGGCTAATTCACAAAAAAAGACTGAGCCAGACACTTGGATGTTGACGCGCGACACTAAAGCGTGTCATTATACTGTCGCGCTTTGCTGTCACCCATCACCTCAATGAGGGGTGGCTTGTCGTCTCCAAGCCCGCTCAAGGGGAAGTACTCATGTCGCGTATTGTGCCGGCCGCAGAATTGGATCTGATCGAACAGGTGATCTCGGAGCATGTCGAGGGCATTGGCATTTCCGCCCTGGAAAAGGCGCTACAGCGCCGCCTGCCCAAACCACTCACCCGACGCACCTTGCAACGCCGCCTGGAAAGTCTCCTGACTGATGGACGCATCACCACCGCAGGGGAAAGCATCGCGCTGGTTTACAGGCGTGCTCCCGATGCAATGCGTGCCAGGTTGGCCGGTTCGGCAAAGGCGGCAGGTCGCCTGGCGCCGGAAGCCTATATCCCGATATCGCGCGAGGGCACCATTATTCGCGATCTCGTCCGCCAACCGCTGATCCACCGACAACCCGTTGGGTACCAGCGGACTTTTTTGGAGGAGTACGAGCCAGGCGTTACCTTCTATCTCTCCGAAGCCCTGCGGGGTGACCTGCACGCCATGGGCCGCACCTCTCCTGACGATCGCCCCGCTGGCACCTATGCCCGGGAACTCATGCACCGTTTACTGATTGACCTCTCCTGGGCGTCGTCCCGGTTGGAAGGCAATACCTACAGTCGCCTCGACACGCAAAACCTGATCGAGTTCGGGCAGGCGGCGGCTGGCAAGGATCTTCTGGAAACACAGATGATCCTGAACCACAAGGCGGCCATCGAAATGCTGGTAGAAGGGGCCGATCAGATCGGGTTCAATACTTTCACCTTTCTCAACCTGCACGCCCTGTTATCGGAGAACCTGCTCCAGGACGAAGACGCTTGCGGGCGCTTGCGGCGCAGACCGGTCGAGATCTCGGGATCGGTCTTCCACCCCCTGGCCATGCCCCAGGTGCTGGAAGACTGCTTCCGGCTGCTGCTGCGGAAGGCCGAAGCCATTCCCGACCCCTTTGAGCAGGCGTTTTTCATGATGGTGCAGGTGCCGTACCTCCAACCCTTCGAAGATGTCAACAAGCGGGTCTCCAGGCTGGGCGCCAATATTCCACTCTTTCGCCACAACCTGTGCCCCCTGTCGTTCATCGACGTACCCGAGCAGGCCTATGTGGATGGCACGCTCGGTGTCTATGAATTCAATCAGGTCGATCTGCTGCGCGATGTGTTTGTCTGGGCCTATGAACGTTCCTGCCAGCGGTATCTCGCCATCACCCAGACCATGGCCGAGCCCGACCCCCTGCGTATCCGCTATCGCGAGGCCCTGAGCAAGGCCGTGCGGTCTATTGTTCGTGAAGGTAAGGAGCCTTCCGCCCAGACGGTCCAGCAACTGGCGGCCAAATTGGTGCCGGCTAATGATGCCGTAATGTTCGCCAAAATGGTGCTGGATGCCTTGCAACGCCTACACGAGGGCAGCGTGGCCAGGTATCGGCTGAAATTGTCCGAATTTCAGGCCTGGAAGCCGGTGCGTGACCGGCATCAGCACTAAACCAAGAAACGAAGCGGCCAGACGGAAGAAGAAAAAACAACATGTTTGGAGGGCGCCAAGGGGACGTTGGTGTTTTAGTGACTTCAGGTCATAAATGGGTCAGGTAAATCAAGAGGCATGGGGCCGGCATCCGGTGTTCGGATTTCGGGACTCGGTGCTCGGTATCCGGAAATCGGAGCAGACACAGGCGGGATTTGTGCTTGACAAATAAGTATGGTACAAGCATAGTCACTATTTTTTCCAAAAAAAGGTGGCCGGTTTTTCGGTCTGCTTTTTCAAGGTTTCTTTACCTGCCATAAGGAGAGGTGATGAAGGTACTCATCAGCGATAATCTTGAGTCCATCGGCGCGGAGATTTTGCGGGAAGCGGGCCTGGAGGTTGATATCAACACCGGCTTGCCGCCCGAGGAATTGAAGAAGATTATTGCCGCCTATGACGGCCTGGTTATCCGCAGCGCCACCAAGGTGAACGCCGAGATCATCGCGCTGGCCGACAACCTGAAGGTCGTGGGCCGGGCTGGTATCGGCCTCGATAATGTCGATGTGCCGGCGGCCAGCAAGCGCGGCATCATCGTTATGAATGCGCCGGACGGCAACGCCACCACCGCCGCCGAGCACGCTATCTCCATGATGATGGCCCTGACCCGCAACATCCCCCAGGCCACCGCCTCCATGAAGGCGGGCAAATGGGAGAAGAAGAAGTTCATGGGCCGCGAGGTCAACGGCAAGGTGCTGGGTATCGTCGGCATCGGCCGCATCGGCTCCATTGTCGCCGACCGGGCCATGGGGCTCAAGATGAAGGTCATTGCCTATGACCCGCACATGCCCAAGGAGATGGTGGCGAAACTCGGCATCGAACTGGTGGACATGCCGGAACTCTGCGCGCGGGCGGATTACATCTCGGTGCATGTGCCGTTCACCAAGGAAACCAAGAACTTTATTTCCACCGAGCAGTTTGCGGCCATGAAGAAGGATGCCATGTTTATCGACTGCGCCCGCGGTGGCGTGGTGGACGAGGCGGCCCTCTATGTGGCCTTGACCACCGGCGAGATCGCCGGCGCCGGCCTGGATGTTTTTGCCGTGGAGCCCACCACCAAGGACACCCCGCTCTTGAGCCTGGACAATTTCATCTGCACCCCCCATCTGGGCGCCTCCACCACCGAGGCCCAGGAAAACGTGGCCGTCGCCATTGCCAAACAGATGGCCGAGTATCTGCTGCACGGCACGGTCATCAATGCCGTGAACGTCCCGTCGGTGAGCGCCGAGGTGCTCTCCAAGGTGGGCCCCTATATCACCCTGGCCGAGATGCTCGGTTCCTTCCACATGCAGATCGCCAAGGGCGGGGTGCGGGAGGTGAACATCGAGTTCAACGGCGACCTGGCCGAATTGCCAACCAGTCCCATTACCGTGGCCTTTCTGAAAGGGCTGTTTACCCCCATTCTCAAGGACGCGGTCAATTTTGTCAACGCGCCGCTCATTGCCAAGGAGCGCGGTATCCGGGTAGTGGAGTCCAAGACCAGCCAGGTGGATGATTTCACCAATCTCCTGTCCATCCGGGTCAAGACCACGGAGGGCGAGAATGTCCTGGCCGGCACGGTGTTCGGCCGTCACGAACCGCGTCTGGTGCGTCTCAATGCCTTCCGGTTGGAGGCGTCGCCGGTTGGCCCCATGCTGTTCGTCTATAACCAGGATGTGCCCGGCGTTATCGGCAACCTGGGCGTCACCCTGGGCAAGGCCGGGGTCAACATCTCCAGGATGACCGTGGGGCGGGAACCGGATCAGCAGCGCAACATTATTCTGTTGAATACCGACACCCTGATCTCCAGGGAGCTCCTTACAAAGGTACTGGAGCTCGACGAAATCGATGCCGCCATGGCCCTGGAGTTTCCACCGGCCGGCGGCTGAGTGGCCGGCCCGTTCTTTCGATCGCGGAGTGGAGGGAAAAGATGAGCGAAGAGCAGCGGGACGAGAAAGACAAGACCTGCCCGGAGGGCATGATCCGCAAGGACGGCGAGTGCGTGATGCCCGACGTCACCTTTGAGGCGTTCGTGCTGTCCCTGAACACGGCGGCCCTCTTTCACATGGGGGAACTGGCCGACCCGGTGACCGGCAAGAAACAGAAGGATCCGATGATGGCCAGGCAGACCATCGACACGCTTAACCTCTTGCAGGAGAAGACCCACGGCAACCTGAGCGAGGAAGAGGCGGACCTGCTGGATACCATCCTGCACGATCTGCGGCTCCGTTTTGTGCTGGCCAAAAAATAGTTCCCGGTTGCCATCGGCACATGAGGGCATGCCATTGGCGGCCGAGATCACCATGGCGGCCCCGGCCAAGATCAACCTTTTCCTGCGGGTCCTCGCCAGGCGGCCGGATGGCTACCATGAGATCGAGACCCTCATGCAGAAGGTCGAACTTGCCGACTGTGTTCATATCCGTCTTGCCAAGGCGGGGATAAGCCTGGTTTGTCATGGGGTCGATCTGGCATGCGATGCCGGTAACCTGGTCTATCGGGCGGCCCGGGAGTTTTTACAAGCCGCCGGCAGCCATCAGGGTGTGGACCTGACCCTTGAGAAACGGATTCCCGTGGCCGCCGGCCTTGGCGGGGGCAGCAGCGATGCCGCGGCCGTCCTGAAAGGCTTGAATGTTTTGCTGGGCGCCGGTTTTTCCGAAGACCGGCTGCGGGAAATTGGCAAGACCCTGGGGGCCGACGTGCCCTTTTTCGTGAGTGAACGGTCGGCCGCCCGGGCAAGCGGCATTGGCGATATTTTGCAGCCGGCCGCCAGTATGGGGGCCTGCTGGATCGTTTTGGCGAATCCCGGCTTTGCGGTGTCGACGAAGTGGGTTTACGAGAATTTTGCGTTGACAACGAAGGGCAATCCATATAAGTTAGGCCGCTTGCCGAGACATGGCGGGGGGCGTTCGCCCGGGCGCGGTGTGCATGGCGGGCAGTTTTGTAATGATCTGGAGTCGGTCACCCTGCCGCGTCACCCCGAGGTAGGCGCCATGAAAGAAGAACTGCTGGCCGACGGGGCAACGATGGCGCTGATGACCGGGTCCGGCCCCACCGTGTTCGGTATTTTCCACGATGCGAAGCAGGCGGTCGCCAGCAAGGACACCATGATGCGGCGGCATGGCGGCCAGGTCTTGGTGACCAGGCCTTTGCCGGCGTGACCTTCGAGCTGTTGGGGCGTCGTCAAGCGGTAAGACACAGGCCTTTGACGCCTGCATTCGGAGGTTCGAATCCTCCCGCCCCAGCCATTTTGTCGAGCCTGGCCGGTCGTGGGCAGGCCAGGGTTTCCGTGATTGCTCCGGTAATAGACACCGGTGATTAGTTCCATGATGTGAGGCTATGCGCGCTCCAGGCAACGACATTAAGATTTTTTCCGGCAATGCCAACCCGGCCATGGCGGGGGATATTTGTGCTCACCTCGGCATCCCACTGGCCGCGGCCGAGGTTCGACGGTTCAGCGACGGCGAGATTTTCGTGGAACTGGGCGAGAATGTGCGGGGCCGCGACATATTTCTGGTGCAGCCCACCTGCCCGCCGGTCAACGACCATCTCATGGAACTGATGATCATGGTGGATGCCATGCGCCGCGCCTCGGCACGGCGGATTACCGCGGTCATGCCCTATTACGGTTATGGCCGTCAGGACCGGAAGGTGGCGCCCCGGGTGCCCATCACCGCCAAGGTGGTGGCGGAGATGCTCATGGTGGTGGGGGTGCGTCGGGTGCTTACCGTTGACCTGCACGCCGGGCAGATCCAGGGCTTCTTCAACATCCCGGTTGACAATCTCTATGCCGCCCCCGTCTTGCTGGACTATATCAAAAAGACCTTCCCCCGCGGGGTCGTCATGGTGTCACCGGACGCCGGCGGCGTGGAACGGACCAGGGCCTTTGCCAAGCGCCTGGATGCCGACCTGGCCATCATCGACAAGCGCCGCGAGCGGGCCAATGAGTCGCAGGCCTTGAATGTCATTGGCGACGTGGCGGGCAAGACGGCGGTGCTGCTGGACGACATGGTGGACACGGCCGGTACCCTGTGCGGGGCGGCCGAGATCCTGCGGAAGGCCGGGGCGACCGAGGTGCATGCCTGCTGCACGCACGGCGTGCTTTCCGGGCCGGCCATTGACCGGCTTGAGAATTCTCATGTCAAGAGCCTGGTGGTGACCAACAGCATACCTTTGCACGATCGGGCCAGGCAATGCGATCGGATCAAGGTGCTTTCCATTTCCAGCCTGCTCGCCGAGGCGATCCGGAGTATTCATTCCGAGTCGTCGGTCAGTTCGCTCTTTGTTTAGGATATGATTTTTTTGGGCTGTAGCAGGTTATGATGGCCGAGCGCTGGCCCGGCTTGTCTTTTTGAATACGTGGCGGCGACGCGCGTGAGGAGGATGCAGAGATGATTCAGGTAGATTTGACCGCAACCATGCGGGACCGGTTTGGTAAAGGTGCGGCGCGTACCATGCGGCGTCAGGGAAGGACTCCCGCCGTTCTATATGGTCCCAAGGCTGGCGTCGTGGCCCTGGATCTGGAAACCAAGGGATTTTCCACGACGCTCATCAAGCTGCAGCGGCGCAACGCGGTCATCAACTTGACCGTGCTCGACAAGGACGGCAAGGGGGGGGTCCGGCACGCCATGATCAAGGAGCTGCAGACCGACCCGGTGCAGGATACCTTGGTGCACGCCGATTTTCTGGAGATCCCCATGGATGTGCCCATGATCCTCCGCGTGCCGGTCAAGCTGGTCGGCAAGGCCAAGGGGGCGGATTTGGGTGGTGAGGTCATGGTTAATCTCGCCACCGTCAAGATGAAGGGACTGGTGCTTGATATCCCGGATTACCTTGAGGTGGATGTTTCCCCCCTGGAAGTGGGCGATTCGATCACCTGCAAGAATCTTGATATTCCCAAGAATGTCACCCTGCTCGAAGACGGCGACAAGGTCTTTGTGCACGTGGCCATGCCTTCCCGGGCCCCGCTGGAGGAAGAGGGCGCGGGTGAGCCTGCTGCCGCCGAGGCCGGCAAAAAGACTGCCGCCGCCCCTGCCGCCGAGGCTAAGGCCGAAGCATAGAGTTTGCCGTGGTTCGGTAAAGGTCATCAGGCCGGAGGGAGGGCAACCTTCTTCCGGCCTTGCCTTTGGTCTGGTCTGTGAATGAAACGAGTCTGCATCTGGTGGTCGGCCTGGGAAATCCCGGGGAGAAGTATGCCCTGACCCGTCACAACATCGGCTTTCAGTTTCTCGATTTCCTGGCCAGCCGTCACCAGCTTCTTTTTGCCCAATCAAAATGGCAGGCCCGGATTGTGCGCGCCAGTCTCTGGGGACGGTCCGTGCTGCTTGCCAAGCCCGAGACCTATATGAACCTGAGCGGCCAGGCCGTGGCAGCCCTGGCCGGTTTTTTTCGGGTTCCCCCCGAGCGTATCCTGGTCGTTCACGACGACATCGATCTCGAGGTTGGCCGGATCAGGATCGTTAAGGCTCGTGGCGCCGGCGGCCACAACGGTATTCGTTCGATCATCGAGCACTTGGGCGACCGGGCCTTTGTGCGGATCCGGGTCGGGGTCGGTCGCCCTTCCGGACCCGTGCCGGTCGAGCACTATGTGCTTTCCAGGTTCAATACCGAGGAGAGCGCCCGGATTTCGGCGGTCATGGAACGCATCGAGACCGGCGTCAGGTTGGTTCTGGCGGAAGGCCCCGGGCCGGCCATGAATGCCATAAATGCCGATCGGTAGCGCGGTTCCACCCCCCGTCCTTTTCTTGTTCCTTCCTTTTTTCGAAAAATATGGTATAATATTTTTTTGATCCTTTGATCGATGATCCATCGGGTTCCCCGTCTGGATCGGCGGTGAAATGTTCAATACACTGGCTGGGGGATGCTGACATGGCAAAGAAAAAACAGACAAACCAATTTAAAAGCGGCGACATGGCGGTTTATCCTGCCCACGGCGTTGGCCAGATCGAGTCGGTGGAGCAGAGAAAGATCGGCGACAATGAGCAGGCTTTTTATGTCTTGCGCATCCTCGACTCCAGCATGGTTATCATGATTCCCACCTCCAAAAGCGAGGCGGTCGGCCTGCGCAACATCATCCCGGCCAGCGAGGTTGATAAGGTATACGACATTCTGCGGGACAAGAAGATCGTGGTTACCTCGCAGCCTTGGAACCAGCGCTACCGTGATTATATGGAGAGGATCAAGACCGGCTCGGTGTATGAAATCGCCGGCGTGCTGCGTGACCTGTACATCTTGAGCGAGGACAAGGATCTCTCCTTCGGCGAACGCAAGATGCTCGATACCGCCAAAGGCCTGCTGGTTAAGGAACTGGCCATCGCTGATCATGTCCAGGAAACCCAGATCGAAAAGATGGTCGCGGAAATTTTTGTCTGAGCCATTGGCCAGGGCAACCCCAAAGCCCCTGGCAACCGAACGGTTATCATCCGGCGCTTTTAAAAAAATTGTGTTTGAGTACTTTCCGGAAGCCCAGTTGGCGGTGTCCTCCGCCGGCATCTTTTTGTATTCAGGAAAATTTGTGTGACCGAGCAGCATCAACACCGCGCCCGTAACCCAGGCCCGTTGCCCGGCGTTTACTCCTATCACGTCGGGGCCGGCGATGTCGGTCAGCGCCTGGATCATTTTCTGCATGGCCAGGAACCGCTGGCGGTCTGGACGCGCTCCCAGGTTCAGTCCATCATCCGGGCCGGCCAGGTGCTGGTCAACGGCCTGTCATGTAAGACCGGCTACCGGCTCCATGTCGGAGACCACATCGAGGCGCGGGTGCCGGTGCCGGTCCCCTCGTCCTATTTGCCCGCGGCGGATGTCGTCTTCACTATCCTGTACGAGGACGACTCCCTGGCTGTGCTTTCCAAACCGGCGGGTCTGGTGGTGCATCCGGCCGCCGGGCACCAGCAGCATACCTTGGTGCACGGACTTCTGTACCGCCTTGAGCACCTTTCCGGGATCAGCGGCGAGGAGCGGCCCGGCGTGGTCCACCGGCTGGATAAGGACACCTCCGGCATCATGGTGGTGGCGAAGAATGATAGCGCGCATCGGTTTCTGATCGATCAGTTCAGGCAGCGGCAGGTTAAAAAAACCTACCTGGCCATTCTGGACGGAACCCCCAGGACGACCGAGGGCCGCATCGAATTGCCCATCGGTCGTCACCCGGTGCAGCGCAAAAAGATGGCCGTGGTGCCCGACATCGGCCGGCCAGCGGTGACCACCTGGCGAATTCTTGAAAAATTGCCTTACAACTTTTCTCTGGTAGCCGTTGGCCTGGAGACCGGACGTACCCATCAGATCAGGGTGCACATGGCCGCCAAGGGACACCCGGTGGCCGGTGATCCGGTATACGGCAGAAAGAATGCCCGCTATGGTAACCTGGGGATTGTGCGTCAGTGCCTGCATGCCTTCCGGCTGGCCTTTCGGCATCCGGTGAGCCAGGAGCTGGTCGTCTTCGAGGCCCCCCTTTATGCGGATATGGCAGAGGTGTTGGCGCGGCTGCGGGCCGTAGTGATGCGCAGCGGCGATGGGCTTGGTGAACGTCCCCACGGAGAGGCAGGTTGCCGTGATAAATGCAATGGATAAGGCTTCGCCGCGCTTTCGGCGCCCCGGTTTGACCGTGATCGGACTGACCGGCGGCATGGCGTCTGGCAAAAGTGCCGCCGCCGCTGTGCTGCGCGAGGCACTGGGGTGCGAACGCATCGACGCCGATCAGGTCTGCCGGGAACTCCTGGCGCCGGGACAGACCGGTTGGCTGGCCATGGCGGCCGAGTTCGGCGATCTTTTTTTTCTTGGCAACCAGAACCTGGACCGGGTGCGGTTGCGGCGGGAATTGTTTCAGGATGAGGTCCTGCGCCGGCGGCTTGATCATCTTCTGCATCCTTTGGTAAAAGAGGCCATTGCCAACCGGCTCGCGGCAATAAATATGACGGGATCGCTGGTGGTTGTCGAGGTGCCGTTGCTCTTCGAGGCCGGCTGGCAGGACGAATTCGATGTTGTGGTGGTGGTAAGCGCTGGGCCGGAACAGTGTCTGGCTCGGCTCATGCGGCGAGACCAGGTGCCCAGGGGCGAGGCGGAGGCGGCGTTGGCGGCCCAGTGGCCGCTGGCGGAAAAGGCGCGGCGGGCTCGGCATGTGATCGACAATTCCGGCGATTGGCCGGCCACGCGGCGGCAACTTCTGGTCCTTGCCGAACTCCTGGCCGGGCAGGCGGTCGGGGCGGGCCATAAAAATTCGCTTGAAAAAAATTCGCTTGAAAAAAATCTTGACACCGGGCAGGCGAGACAATAAGATGAAACATCTTAGATCGAAAAGCACTCCTTTACAATTTCCGTCTTGTTATTTCGTTTTTCTGCCTCATTGACATCGTGGTATTCCGCTGCAGTCCGTAATTCCGGAGGGACTATTTCCTGCCAGCCTCACTCAACCCCTTGCAATTCCCCTTCCTTTTCCCCATATCCTAACGATAAAATTAACAGTATAAACGATACCAATAACGGACGCACAGGAAGATGTGACGTCTTTTTCCCGTGGAACAATAAACCCACCGGGATCACCAACAGGAGTCTTTTAAAAATGCAAGCAAGTGCCCAGGTAAACCAATGAGGCAAGGAGAATTTTCTGCATGAATCTGGCCGAACTTAAACTCAAAAAGATCAACGAACTCACCGGGCTGGCCAATGAGTATGCCATCGAAGGCGTCAGCGGCATGCGCAGGCAAGAACTTATCTTCGCCATTCTCCAGGCTCAGGCCAGTCGCGCCGACAAAAATGGCCAGGTCATGGCCAGTGGTGTTCTGGAAGTGCTGCCGGACGGCTTCGGGTTTCTGCGGGCTCCTGACTATAATTATTTGCCTGGTCCGGACGACATCTATGTCTCGCCGTCCCAGATCCGCCGGCTGAACCTGCGCACGGGCGACACCGTTGAGGGGCAGGTTCGGTCTCCCAAGGAGGGTGAACGCTATTTCGCGTTGTTGAAGGTCAACTCCATCAACCTTGAGGCCCCGGAAAAGGCCAAGGACAAGACTCTGTTCACCAACCTTACCCCGCTGCACCCGCATGAGCGCATCAAGCTGGAGCGGCGTCCTGATAATTATTCAATGCGGGTGATGGACATTATCTCACCCATCGGCAAGGGGCAGCGCGGTCTCATCGTGGCCCCGCCCCGCACCGGCAAGACCGTGCTCATCAAGGACATTGCCAATAGCGTGCTGAAAAATCACCCGGAGATCATCCTGATCGTGCTGCTCATCGACGAGCGGCCCGAGGAGGTGACCGATATGGCGCGCAGTGTGGATGCCGAGGTCATCAGTTCCACCTTCGACGAGCCGCCGCAGCGCCACATCCAGGTGGCGGAGATGGTGCTGGAAAAGGCCAAGCGCCTGGTGGAGCACCGCAAGGACGTGGTTATCCTGCTCGACAGTATTACCCGTCTGGCCCGCGCTTACAACACCGTGGTGCCGCCCAGCGGCAAGATCCTTTCCGGCGGCGTGGACGCCAACGCCCTGCACCGGCCGAAGCGCTTTTTCGGAGCGGCCCGCAAGATCGAGGAGGGTGGCAGCCTGACCATCATTGCCTCGGCCATCGTTGAAACTGGCAGCAGGATGGACGAGGTGATCTTCGAAGAGTTCAAGGGTACCGGCAATATGGAAATCGTGCTGGACCGGAAGCTCTCCGATCGCCGGATTTATCCGGCCATGGACATCAACCGTTCGGGAACCAGGAAGGAAGAGCTCCTCCTGACGGAAAACGAACTCAGCCGGATGTGGATTCTGCGCAAGCTGCTGTCCTCCATGAATCCTGCCGATGCCATGGAGTTTATGCTGGACAAGATGAAGGGTACCCGCTCCAACAAGGATTTTTTCGACATGATGAACGGCTGAGCAGGCGTGCTTTTTTTGGCGCGGGGCAAGCCCCCTTGCCGTGCTTTGCCTTGAAAAAATAGAAATATCGAGTATATTACCCTGTTTTTGTCCGCCAACCTTGCGGGCATGGTCAGGAACAGTATCCGGTGGTCGGCGGCAAAATTTGCCACAACAGTGAAAACCACGGTCCAAATCACAGGTGGAGGAGCGAGACATGAAAAAGGATATTCATCCGGAATACCATAAGATTACGGCTAAGTGCGCCTGCGGTAACGAGGTGGAAATGGGTTCGGTCAACTCCGAGATCAATGTGGAGATCTGCTCGGGTTGCCATCCGTTTTTTACCGGCAAGCAGAAACTGATCGACACGGCGGGCCGGGTCGAAAAGTTCATGAAAAAATACGCCAAGCATATGAACAAGGCATAAATATGGCCGTGGCGCAGCGCCCCGGTCCGCCTTGCTGCAATTGTCGATGTACTCCAGGTCCGGATCACGGCCTGGGCGATGATCCTCCTCCCTGGCTGGCCTTGTGGTCACACCGGGAGGGGGATCATTTGTTTGCGCTGAACGTGGCCAGCCCATGATCTGAGAGATTTTACCGATGAGCAGCCTTTTTTCCCGATTCGACAATCTGGCGGAAAAGCGGACCGAGTTGGAAAGCAGGCTTTCCGACCCGGCCCTCCTGAGCAACCAGGCCGAGTACCGTAAGGTGGTTCAGGAGCATTTCCGCGTCGCCAAGCTTGACGAACTCTATCAGCTTTTCCGTTATACGGAGGAGGAACTGGTCAAAAACCAGGAACTGCTGCGGGGCGAGGATGACTTGGAGATGCAGGGCCTTATCCGGGCCGAAATTGACGACTTGCGGCAGCGCCGTGAGGCCCTTGAGGGCCAGTTATTGATCCTGTTGCTGCCCAGGGATCCCAACGACGACAAGAATATCCTTCTGGAAATCCGTGCTGGTACGGGTGGGGATGAGGCGGCGCTTTTTGCCGGTGATCTCTTCAAGATGTACAGCCGCTATGCCGAGTTGCAGGGCTGGAAGGTGGAGGTTATGAGCAGCAACCCTTCCGACAAGGGCGGGTTCAAGGAGATCATCGCCCTCATCAGCGGGGAGAAGGTTTATAGTCGTCTGAAATACGAATCCGGGGTGCACCGCGTCCAGAGGGTGCCGGAGACAGAGGCGAGCGGCAGGATACATACCTCAGCCGCCACGGTCGCGGTATTACCGGAAGCGGAAGAAGTCGACGTTGCTATAAGGCCCGAGGACCTTAAGATAGACGTCTATAG
>Ga0100389_1002423_pt1 | contig 14804 bp, 16 predicted proteins | sample CryGeymeta201513_FD_81537 | JGI IMG/M metagenome (GOLD analysis project Ga0100389, IMG submission 81537) | Groundwater microbial communities from Crystal Geyser aquifers in Utah, USA - Crystal Geyser metaG 2015-13 | ecosystem: Environmental > Aquatic > Deep subsurface > Groundwater | place: USA... | reverse complement strand
TTTAAGGAGTTTATTTTGCAATTTAGTTATCTTTCTTTTCAGCTCTGCTGGATTTAGCATAGCATATTCTTTTCTTAGTTTCACCTTTATCTCTTCTTTAATATTAGGAGAGGCAAGAACTCTTTGGTAAGGGGTCTTCGCCTCATCATATCTTTTGATAACTTTACTGCCTATTCTTTCTTTTTTAATTAGTTTCCTTACTGGTTGAAAGAAGTTAACATAGAGTCTAAGGTAACCATATAGTTCATTTAAAATGCTAAGTTCATAATCGGTATTATATCTAGAATAGCCTACCGCCCTTCTGATGACCGACTAGTTCTTCTGTTCTACAAAACAGGAATCATTCTTCCGGTAAGGCCGGCTCCTGGTGAAAGTAATTCGGTTTTGTTCACAATAACGAAGTAGATGGGCATTGATAAATTCAGCCCCGTTATCTGAATCTAACCCTAAAATAGAAAAAGGTAACCTCTCTTTTATATTCTCTATTCCGGCAAAGACCCATACCTGGGCCTTATTCTTTACGGCAACCATTTCCTCCCAACCGGTAGCGATATCGGTAAAGTTAAGACTCTGGATAAAATCGCCTCTGGTAGCCCCTCCATCATGGGAGACTAGATCTACTTCAAAAAAGCCAGGTACTTTTTCATCCCAATCGGCAAAGGTTCTAATGAGGATACTCTTTTTTAATAAGGTCCCTGGTTTAGTAGTTGCTCTACCCTTTATTCTGTATCTCTTCCTGGTATCAGCAAACATTCTATCGATAGTAGCCGCACTTATCTTGAAGAGCTTTTCTCTTACCTTAGGCTTAAGTTTAATTTCCCCCCATTTTTCTAATACCGGGATGATCTCTTTTAAGAAGGGGGCCAGTCTCTTAGAACAGATATAATTACAGATTCTCCAGAGCTCCTTTAAGACCCCGAAAACCTCCTCATCATAGATCTTTTTCTTCTTCCTTTTAATTTTCCTATTATCTCTTACCAATTTTACCCTTTTACCTGCTATATTCATATACCCTAATACTTCTTTTATCCTTAAGGCTCTGGCGGCATAGGAGCGATTATATCTGGTAAGCTGGATAAATTCATTTAAGATAATAGTCTTTCCTTTTTTGGATGACCTTTGATATCGATCTTTTAATTCTCTGGTTACGGCTTTTTTCTGCCTCATAGTTAACATTCCTTTTTACCTCCTCATATATTTAAAAGAGATAATTCTTTCTCTTTAAATATAGAGGAGATTAAGTTATAATTAAAATAATTTCATTTAGATTTTTATATGAGGCATCGATACTTTTTTGTTTATATTTTTGATGAGGCAATTCGTGCTATTGACATAAAAATGTATTAACATTATAATGAAATTAGATCCTTGATAAATAAAAGAGCTAAAAACAGGGCCAGTGGGAGGTGATAGATTAAAAAAACAAATAGGCCCATTAACTGGAAGAAAGAAAAGCTTCGAAGGAGGAAAAGCGTTCAGTAATTTAAATTTTCTTTAGAAAGTTTCAGGAAAGAATGAATTATGTCGGAAAAGGAGGATAAAAAAATGAAGAAATTGTTATTATGGTTAGTAGTATTGGTAGTAGTAGTAAGCATATCAATAGTAGGGTTTTCTACACTTGTTGGGTGTAAGGAGGTATCAGCAGAAAAATTCACTATAGGTTTGAGTAATGGCCCATTTACTCACAGCTGGAGAGTTCAAATGGCAGAGAGCCTTCGGCAGGAATTTGATTTCTATAAGGATCAGGGCTTGGTTGATAAACTTATCATTCAAAATGCGGATACTGATGTGAACACTCAAATTGCACAGATAAGAAATCTGATTATAAGCAAAGTAGATTTGCTTTTAATTAATCCCAATTCGCTTACCGCATTAAATCCAGTGATTGAAGAAGCTCAGGAAGCAGGAGTTCTGGTAATTGTATTTGATCAGCCTGTTGATAATCCTAAAGTCTTAAACGTATTTATGAATCAGGAATTGTGGATGGCTCCATTAACAGAATGGTTTTGTAAACAATTGAATTATAAGGGGGATATTGTTTATATCAGTGGAATAGCTGATCAAACTGGAAATATACTTCGGGATCAATCTGCTGAAAAAGTATTAGCTAAATACCCGGATATAAAAGTTCTTGCCAAAGCAAATGGAAATTGGGATCAAGCTGCTGCTCAGCAGGTAATGACCGATATTCTTGCTTCATTCCCAAAAATTGATGGTGTTTTAACGCAGGATGGAATGGCTTTAGGTGTAATAAGAGCATTTCGGGCTGCGGGAAGGCCGTTGCCTGTTGTAACGGGAGAAACCCAGGTGGCATTTATTAAAGAATGGAAAAAACTTAAAGATTCTCAAGATTTTTCAACTTTTGGAGTAGAGAACTCTCCAGGTGCGATATGTACTTCTCTTGGTATTGGTATAAGACTATTACAAGGAAAAAAATTAAAACCTGAGGTTTTAAGAGATAACCATATAATCTATCTTAGACCCATTCTTCTGGTTGATAACAACAATATTGATAAAATTTATGAAGAATATAAAAATTGGGCAGATTCCTACTATGTTAATAAGTGGTATACCCCAGAGGAAATAGATGAACTGTTTCAGTAAATAAGTTGCGTTGTGGAGTGGTAGTGCATAACTTATATGATTAATGCACTACCACTCTTTATAAATGTGAGAGAACTGTTTCTTAAAAAATTAATATTTAGCTAATAAATATACAGACATCGTGAACTTTAAAGACTGATCTTTGACAAATCAATAGAGCTTTTTGGTAAAGGGTACGGATATTTAATTACCAATTTAGAGTCATGATATACAAATAATGTTTTTTGAGCAGTATCGATGGTAGCACAGACATATTCGTACTCTACATCTTTAGACATAATATATTTTTCTCCAAAGATATCCAAAATACGATCACTACGAATAAAGCGAATAAGATGGATATATCCCGGAGCGATAGATAGTCTCTTAGGTAGCCTAAAGTCGGAAGATAAAAGCTTGATACCTCTTGAGCATTTTTGATTAGGTGTCATACCACTCAAGGTACTATAATGATGGTTCTGATTATGAAATAGTTCAAACTCCTTGGCCTTTTTGTAAAGATGATCAAAGTCTTTAAAGTACTGTGCACGAAAGAACATCTTATCAAAGACCTATCTTTAAATGTTCGATAATCCCATTCCTCCAAGGCTCTCTTAGAGGAATAAAGAGAGGTTGTATACCCATATAAAGACAAAGACGTATCAGCAGTCCAAAAGAGTGGGGGTACTGATTGCTCCCCCGCATGGGTAGTTTGTTATCCATCTGCTCATAGAGTGGTATACCTAAGGTCTTCCAGGAACATAATAAACTTTTACTAACCACTATCCTGTTCTGTCTACGCTCAGGATTAATACTATTGCGGAGGTCAAAGGCATCAATAATATTGATCGAATAGAATTTTCCATCTTTTTTTAGATATCTAGGACCAACTACATCTATTTGATGTAGGTAATTACTATGAGTAATTACCAGAGAAGGATAATTAATCCTTTTAGGAGAATATTTTAACCGTTTATGTACTAAATCATTTCGTTTAAGAATTTTATTAATAGTCGATATCGGAGGTGAAATAATCCCCTGTTTATTAAGATCATAACTAATAGCCAGAGCTCCAATCTGAGCATATAGTTTTTTTTCTAAACGCTTTCTGGATTCAATTACCATTTGTTCCATAGCCTTATCAATTCTCTTAGGACTTTGGCGGGGTTTACGAGAGTAGCTTTTAGACCAATTTTCCCCCTCTAATTTATGGCGTTTTAGCCATTTAAAGAACCAGGTTTACCTTTTACCAAGACTCTGATAAATTTCTTTAGGAGATTCACCATTTTCGTATCTTAAAATAGATTGTTCTATTAATTCTTTAGCGTTCATACTGACCTCCCCTTTTTAAGGTCAGTATGAACATTTAGTTTATCAAGTTCACGATGTGAGTATACCTTTTTTCATTAAGGTTCGCGATGTCTGTATATTTGTCATTTAGCCACTAAGTCACCAACGTACAAAGAAGTGATATGAATTTAATGATATTAAGAGAATTATTATATAATCTCGGTGGCTGAATTGTTAAAAGATTAATATAAATTTAGGTAGAGAGTATTTTTAAACTATGAATATTCTTGAAGCAAAACATATTAAAAAAACCTTTGGTGGAGTTGTTGCATTAACTGATGCAAACTTGAACCTTGAGGAAGGTGAAGTATGTGGGTTAGTAGGGGCAAATGGATCGGGTAAAACAACTTTCGCTAGGGTAATTAGTGGTTTATTAATGCCCGATGGTGGTGATCTGTATATATATGGTTCTAAAGTTAATTTTAAATCGCATTTATATGCTGAAAAATTTAAGATGGCAATGGTTCACCAAAACTTAACTTTAGTTCCCGAAATGACTGTCTGGGAAAATATCGACCTTGGTAGGGAGGGCATAAACAGGTTCGGTTTTTTAGAGAAGATCAAAGCTATTGAAAAAGCAAGAAAAATGATAAATGATTTAAGCGTCAGCATTTCAATTTACGAAAAAGTGGTAAACCTTTCCCCGGCTAAGAAACAATTAGTTGAAATTGCAAAAGCGCTTTCCAAAAAGCCTAAGATTTTAATTCTGGATGAGTCAACAGCTTCTCTGGGATTTAATCAGGTTGAAAAGCTATTTGGAATTATTGAGGGTCTGAAGAGGGAAGGTGTTTCTGTAATTTTTATTTCGCACCGAATTTGGGAGGTTACCAAAATTTGTGACCGTCTGGTAACCCTTAGAGATGGAAAAACAGTAGGGATAATTGATTTTGGGAAACAAAAAAGGGACGAAAGATTAATAATTCCACTTATTACAGGCACAAAGGATGACTTAAGTTATGCCGAAACTAAGAAGGGGAAAAAGAGGTCGCTTAAAAGTTTTGAAGAGGTAGATAACTCGTTAGAAGTTGAAAATATTTTCCTGAAGGGGAAGTTAAAAAATATAAGTTTTAAGATTAGAAAAGGTGAGATAGTAGGTTTGGGAGGATTGCAGGGTCAAGGGCAAGAGGAAATTTTGTTAATACTTTCGGGTTTTTTCCGTAATTCTTATGGAAAAATAAAGATAGATGGAAAATATGTGAACATAAAATGTACCCGAGATGCAATTAGAAAGGGAATGTTTTTAGTTCCCGGTGACAAACAAAAAGAGGGTTTATTTTTACCACATAGTGTCTTTGCTAATCTTGTTTATCCCAAACTTTCACTGAAAAATCAGAAGTTCATATTACCCCTTAGAAAACTTAAAAAAGAAGCCGATGAGGTAATTGATATAATTTCTTTAGTTCCAGCAGATCAAAATATGATTGCTTCTAATTTAAGTGGGGGGAACCAACAGAAGATAGTAGTTGGGAAGTGGCTTTCCTTATCACCGAAAATCCTTCTTCTAAACGACCCAGCTAAAGGTGTGGACGTCGAAACAAGAAGCACTTTTTATAAGATTATTTCTAATTTAGCTCAAAAAGGTACATCGGTTCTTCTTTATGCCAGTGATAATGAGGAGCTAATCTCTAATTGTGATCGAGTTTTCATAATTTTTGAGGGTAGTATTGTGGATGAAATATGTGGCGAAAGTATTTGCGAAGAACACATCGTGGCATCCTCTTTTAGAATTAATTCTGATGAGATTTCGGAAGGTAAAAAATGAACATTAAGAGAGGTTTAAAAGAAATATATCAGAATCCATCTTTACCGAGTTTCTTGATCTTGGTGGGAATAATTACTGTTAATGCTATTTTGCAACCAACTTTTTTTACATATCGTGCCTTTAAATTAAATTTTTTAACCTTTACTCCGTTAATATTGGTAAGTATTGCTCAAGCTATCATTATTATTGTAGGGGGTGTAGATCTTTCAATCGGTGCCTCTATTTCACTGTTAACTGTGTTGATGGCTTCCATAATGAAAGATTCATTCAGCAGTATTATTTTGACCGTTGTTTGTGCATTTGGATTAGCATTGTTAATAAGCTTGTTTAATGGGTTTTTTATTAGTTATATAGAGGCTCCTCCTCTCCTTGTAACATATGGCACCTGGATTATTTTGTTTGGAATCGCTCTTTTTATTATGCCCACCCCTGGAGGCCATATACCCAAACCCTTTTATCAGGCTTATCGTGGTGACGTACTTCATATAATACCGGTGCCAGTTTTAATTCTTATTATTGCTTTGTTAATCTGGTTTGTTATAAGCAAGTTGCGCATATACAAACACATATATGCTGTAGGAGGAAATGCAGAGGCTGCCCGTGCAAGTGGCATTAATGTTTCCCTAACTAAACTAAAAGCATTTTTACTGAGTGGTATATTTGTTGCTTTAGCAGCGGTTTGTGTAGTCTCGCAAACTGCTACGGGAGACGCCCGTTGTGGGTTAGGTTATACCTTAAATTCAGTTGCGGCCTCAATTATTGGTGGCATCTCGTTTTCGGGTGGGAAAGGGAGTGTTGCGGGAGCAATGATGGGAGGGTTAATTCTTGGACTTTTAGTTAACGTCCTTTATTTTGCCAATATAACTTCATTTTATCAGGAGTTTATGAAGGGTCTTATTCTTGTTGTCTCTCTTACAATTGGAGTGATACCAAAATTGAGGGGAGAAAGGTCTACAGTTTAATTTATGGAGTTAAGATGCATAATGCAGGTAGTAACGCGATTTTATCTAAGATTTTTTTGAAGAATGTTCTCTCCAATAGACTGTTTGTTGCCATTGTAGCTGTTTTTTTATTATTTGTCTTTGGAGAAATTATTTTCCCCGGTTTTATGAGCTTTACACATATTGTGAGTGTTTTAAGACTGTCAGTTTTTCTGGGAATAGTGGCATTAGGCCAGGCTTTAGTTGTTATTTCGGGCGGCATTGATCTATCTGTTGGATCTCTTCTTTCTTTGGGAGTTGTATTCTCAGCATACTTTTTAAGGGGGGAAAATATAAATATACCGGAGACACTGGTTATCGTACCTCTTATTGGATTTACGATAGGACTGATTAGTGGAGTAGGTATTTCATATATAGGGATTCCTCCCCTTATTATGACGTTAGCTATGGCCAGTGTCATCGGGGGAACATCACTTATTATTACTAAAGGTTTTCCCACTGGTAATGCCCCCCCATTACTTGAAACAATTGGCAGTGGAAAGATCTTTAATATTCCGTATTTAATATTGTTATGGGGTGTGATAATTGCTATTGTCACGCTAATCTTGAAGAGAACAAAATGGGGTAATATTCTTTATGGAGTTGGAGCAAATAGCCTTACTGCAGAGTTAAGTGGCATTAATACTAAAAGGTTTCGGATGTATATTTATGGTATTTGTGGGGCTATCTCAGCTTTTGCCGGTTTACTCCTTTTGAGTTATACGGGCACACCTTATTTAAATTTGGGTGCTCCCTATATTATGCCCTCGATTGCCGCAGTAGTAATTGGAGGAGTATCATTAGCTGGTGGGAGTGGAGATTACTTGGGAGTAGCAACTGGATGCATTTTTTTGACCATTTTAACCAGCATACTTGTTGCTCTTCAGACAACTGAAGCGGTGAGACAGATAGTTTATGGCTCACTGATTTTAATTCTAGTAGTTGCTCACGCAAGGCGCGGAAGAGAGTAAGGGATAGGTAAAATTTACTATAGGAAGGAGGAAGTTATGAAATTAGGATGCATAAATTCTTGTTGGTTTGTTAGCAAAATCGGATTGGAAGAAGGGATGAGAAAAATTAAGGAAATAGGATTTGATACAATCGATATTGCTCCTGAAGGTGGCGAGATGAGATCATATGAAATTAGAAAAGTGAAAAAATTAGCTGATTCATTAGGATTGCCGATAGTCTCAGTTCCTGCTGCTTATGAAGAGATAAGGTCAATAATGCCACATTGTAGAAGATATGGGATAGAGTCATATAAAAGATTGATTGATATAGCTGTAGGATTGGATGCTAAAAATATTTTAGCGTGTTGTGGAGAGTATATATGGCAAAAAGAAGCTGTAGATCCTCAAGCACAATGGCAGTGGGCAGTAGAAGGGATATATGAAATATGTGGGTATGCAAAACTTTGCGAAATGGATGTTGTTATTGAGTTAGAACCATTTAAGATGTCCTTAATAAATTCTATTGATACTATGGAAAAATTTTTAGATGATGTCAATCATCCCAATTGTAAGGCGAATATGGATGTAGGTCATTTGCATGTTGCACATATTCCACCGAATGAAATTAAGAGATTAAAAGGAAAAATTGGCCATGTCCATTTTTCAGATAATAATGGGACTGTGCACAATGATTGGCCCCCAGGAATGGGGAGTGCTCCCCTTGATAAATATCTTAAAGTATTACATGAGGTTGGTTATAATGAAGTTATTTCAATAGAATTAGAATTTGCAAAAAACCCTGATAAGATTGTTGAGTGGGTTACTGATGCTTATAAGGGAGCGAATAAAATAATGCAGGAATTAAATTTAAGAAAATAATTTAAGGAGATTTGCGTTGCTTAACTTAGAATTAGATTATCTTCCTAAAATTGAGCTTAAAAGAGAATATAATATTGGCGTTGTTGGTGCTGGAGTGATAGTTGATAAGTGCCATTTGGTTGCGTATAAGGAAAATAATTTAAATGTAGTTGGGATTTGTTCTAAAAGGGGATTTCGTGCTTATGAAGTGGCGAAGAAACATGGAATAAAGAAAGTTTATAATTCCGCAGAAGAATTGTGTAAGGATCCGAATATCGATGTAGTGGATATTGCTATCCCTCCCACAGACCAATTGGAAGTAGTCAAACTTGCTGCAAAACATAATAAGCATATACTATGTCAAAAACCATTAGCATATGATTTTGAAGAAAGCAAAAAAATTGTAGAAATAGTAAAAAGAGCGGGGGTTAAATTAGCAGTTAATCAAAACTGTAGATGGGCACCTGCTTCAAGAGGTGCAAAAATATTATTAGAGAAAGGCTTTATAGGTAAGCCAATCATTGCAACCATTGAATTAAGAGTTAGATTGCTTCCCCAGATTTTTACAAAATCTTATGATAAATTAATGATACTTAATATGAGTGTACATCATCTTGATGTGTTTAGATATTGGTTTGGAGAACCAAAATTTATAACAGCGGTAGCATCGAAGTACCCTGGTCAAGAATATAAAGGTGAGTTAATAGCTCTATATAATTTAGAGTATGAAAATGGTTTGTTAGCATCGGCCTGGGATGACGGATTTACTTGGTCTAATAATTCTGATGCCGATATAACTTTCAGGATAGAAGGAATAGGTGGCATAGTCAATGGTTCTTGGGGTTGGTATCATGATAGACCAGATACTATTGAATTTACAACAAAAAAATATTTAAATTATTGGTTTAAACCTATTATTAAAGAAAAGTGGTTTCCAGATGCTTTTGCAGGTACAATGGGGGATTTATTAATGGCAATTGATCAAGATAGGGAGCCTGAAATTAGTGGAATGGATAATTTAAAGACTATGAGGCTTGTTGAAGCCGCATATAAATCTATAAAAGAAAAAAGAGCAGTGGCTCCAGAAGAAATTGCCCTTTTATAAAATAGCATTAATAAAAAGCTATGGAGTTTCTCTCATCTTCGGGAGATTTTTATGATGCCATTGAGGGGAAGGCCAACGAAGCTCTGGTGGATACTTTCACCGGTAACAGGTAAGCTTTCCTAAAAGTAAGGTTCATGGAGCTTTGGGTGTCCTTAAGGAAACCTTTTTTGGTGAAGAGAAAAATAGGGTTTTCTATAAAGTTTGCACAGCCAAAAAGCGGAGACCGAGCTACGATAAAGTTAGAATTAGTATAAAATTTTTGCGAGGTCGTTTTTCGTGGGAGACCCAAAGGCCTTTGATGAAGACTGAACTGTTACAATTTTAGAAAAATAAACTATTATTCTCACCGAGGAATCAATTAGATATACGAAAATGATTTAGGGGTAAGTAAATAGATAATAAGTTTGAGAGGGAAAAAAATTCATGAAGATAGGTATCTTTACTGTGTTGTACAATGAGAAACCATTAGAGGAAGTAGCTAAGTATGTTTCAAGTCTTGGATATGAAATGGTGGAACTTCCGGTCTGGAGAGGAAGTAATCACTTAGATATGGATAAGGTATTGAAAGGGGATCACTCGATAAAGAAGATGCTCAAAAAGTACAATATGGAAATTTCTGCTTTAAATAATGCTCCTGAAGGTCAACTTGTATTAGGTCCTTTAGATGAAAGTACTGATGAGTGGTCATCTTTAAAGGATCCTAAAGAAAAGGTGAAGTATGGGATGGAGAGAATGAAGAAAGTAGCTCAGGCTGCATCAGAGTTGGGAGTCCCTGTAGTGAATGGTTTTGTGGGTTCATCGGTATGGGATAAGTGGTATATATTTCCCCCAAAGAATGAACAGATGTATGAAAGAGGCTGGCAGGTTTTTTCTGAAAGATGGGGAAAAATTCTTGATCATTTTAAAAGGTATGGGGTTAAGTTTGCCCTGGAAGTTCATCCCACAGAAATTGCCTATAATATTGAGACAGCGGAAAGGGCTTTAAAGGAGTTAGATTACCGAGAGGAGTTTGGATTCAATTTTGATCCAAGTCATCTCATATGGCAACTTATAGATCCGGTGATATTCATAAAGAAATTTGGAAAGCAGATTTATCACACTCATGCTAAAGATGGTGAATTACAAAAGGATGAGGTGAGCAGATCTGGGGTCATTCCTACGGGTTCCTGGATGCGACCTGATAGAGGATTTAGATTTAGGGTTCCAGGATGGGGAGATGTTAATTGGCGTAGGGTTATTACCGCTCTTGTAAGTGTAGGGTATGATTATGTTTTATCCTTTGAACATGAGGATCCTGTTATGTCAAGGGAGGATGGGTGTGAGAAGGCTATCCACTACCTTAAACCTCTGATAATTAAAAAGCCTTTAAATCAAGTATGGTGGTAGCGGAATATTCATAAGCTAAGCCTAAAAAACCTCTCAATTTTGACTTGAGAGTCTTTTACTTTATTTCGTGGTATAGGAATTTCAATAATTTAAAGGAGACTGTATGAAACCTAAAAAGAAAATCAATGTGGGTTGGTGGGATATAAATTTATGGGCAAGGATCATAGATATGCCTATTTGGGTATGCCCTTCTTTTTCCATCCTGAGGTGATGCCGGTAAGAAAGGCTATCGCTGGAAGGACGGAGAAGACAGTAACTAAAGCTGCTGAAAGATTTGGCTGGGAAAGTTATGAGACATCTTGGGAAAAACTTATAGAAAGAAAAGGTATCGATTTAATTGATATAGCCATTCCCAATTATACCCATAAGGAGATAGCCATAGCAGTAGCTAAGGTGGGCAAGAATGTTCTTTGCGAAAAACCTGACTACAAATCTCAGTGATACTCAGGAGATGCTCAAGGTGGTGGAATCTGAGGGACTAAAACATATGATTTGTTTTAATTATAGTAAAGTCCCCGCTCTTGCCTTAGCTAAAAGGATGGTTTAAGAGGGAAATTTGGGAGAAATCTATCACTTTAGAGCCGTATATCTACAGGATTAGCTCATCGATCCTCAATTTCCCTTAAATTGGAAGTTAAGAAAGTAGACATCTGGCTCAGGTGCTCACGGAGATATAAATTCGCATCTCATTGATTTGGCCAGGTATTTAGTGGGAGAATTTGATGAGGTCATAGGGATGAGAAAGACCTTCATCAAGGAAAGGTCAGCTAAAGCAGGGAAGGAGAAAGTGGATGTAGATGATGCCACCTTATTTTTAGCTAAATTTAAAAATGGGGCTATGGGCTAGTTTGAGGCCACAAGAGTTGCCGCCGGGCACAGGAAGGACAAAGAATTGAGATTAATGGGAACAAAGGGAACCTCATCTTTGAACTTGGGAGAATGAATGAGCTTAAGTTTTATTTTGCAAGAGATCCTAAAAGAGCACAAGGATTTAGGATAATTCAGACTACTGATTCAATTCATCCCTATATGAAAGCCTGGTGGCCAGCTGGACATATCATTAGATATGAGCATACCTTTGTTAATTTAATTTATAACTTTATGGAAGCTATAGCTAAGGACAAGATGCTCACTTCCAACTTTGTTGATGGACTCTGGTGTCAGGAGGTCTTGGAGGCAGCGGATAGATCTATTGAAGAGGGGAGATGGGTGAGCCTGAATAAGAGGTGATAAACATAATAGATAAAGAGAATTACGAGGTGTTCCTTTGGAAAACATTGAGGCCCTCTGTGAAGCAATATAGTAATATTGTCTAAAGGCAAGTAAATAAAGGGAGAAACAAGATAACCTCTCGAGAGAGAATAAAGTGTGTTTTAAGGTATGAGGAGCCAGACAGGGTGCCTGTTCATGATAGTCCCTGGGGAGCGACCATAAATAGGCGGAAAAAGGAGGGACTTCTCGATAACATTCCAGTGGAAGTGTATTTTGGCTACGATATAGTTCAAATTGGATTCGATTTCACACCTCGCTTTCCAGTAAAAACTCTGGAAAAAACGATACCAATACTTTGGCAAAAACTACCTCAAAGATGAACTCAAATCCTCTTAAATACAAAGTTAGAACGTTATCTGTATCTAAGGGATGAAAACTTATGCAAAAATTGACTCTTTCATTTGTAGGTATTGTAAGAAAACGTTATAGTGATCCTTGAGCTGCCTGTAGGAATGGAGAAAATTGAGTTTCCTAAAAGCTTGAGAAAGTCTCCAAGGGTATTTAAACTTACATAGTCGGGTTTAAATAGCCTCTGGAAAGCTCCTTTTAGCTTACTTATCTTGAAAAAGGTATAGGCTAAGAAGACAAGTAAAATTCTCGTTTATTAAAAGTAGCACCTTAGCTATTAGATTTAGATTAGAAGAACAAGCAAGATAAAATTAGGAGGATCCAATGATTAAAAAAGTGAGAATAGGGCTAGTAGGGTACAAGTTTATGGGTAAGGCTCATAGTAATGCCTATAGAAAGATGCCGATGTTTTTTGAAACGAAAAGTATCCCAGTTCTTAAAGCTATTTGTGGAAGGACGGAAAAAACAGTAGTTCAGGCTGCTAAGAAGTTTGGTTGGGAGAGTTATGAAACATGTTGGGAAAAACTTCTAAAACGCACGGACATAGACCTTGTAGATATTACTACTCCCAACTCAACTCATAAGGATATTGTGTTAGCAGCAGCAGCTGAAGGAAAAGATATTTTATGTGAAAAGCCTTTAGCTGTGAGTTTAGAAGAAGCCGAAGAGATGTTGAGGGCTGTCCAAAATGCTGGTGTAAAGCATATGGTTTGCTTTAATTATCGTAAAGTCCCTGCTATAATTCTTGCCAAAAGATTTATTGATGAGGGAAAAGTAGGAAAAATTTATCATTTTAGAGCTCTCTATTTACAGGATTGGATTGTTGATCCTGATTTTCCCCTAGTTTGGAGGTTAAAGAAAGAGTTAGCAGGCTCAGGGGCCCACGGAGATTTAAACTCTCATCTTATAGACTTGGCAAGATATCTCGTAGGAGAATTTGATCAGGTAATTGGAATTAAAGAAACTTTTATCAAAAAAAGACCCAAAGTTAAAGCAACAGAAAAACTTACTCCAATACTAATTGCTGAAGCTGGCAAAGAAATGGGGAAAGTTACAGTGGATGATACTACCTTATTTTTGGCCAGATTTAGAAATGGGGCTGTTGGCTCTTTTGAGGCTACAAGATTTGCTTCGGGCCGCAAGAATTATCTCCATATTGAAATTAACGGGAGTAAAGGAAGTCTTTTGTTTGAACTTGAGAATATGAATGAACTTTGGTTTTATTCCCGTGAAGATCCAGAAGGCGCTCAAGGATTCAGAAGAATTCAAGTAACTGAGCTAAATCACCCTTATATGAATGCCTGGTGGCCCCCAGGACATATAATTGGATATGAACATACCTTTGTCCATGTAGTCTATGATCTTATGAAAGCTATTGATGAGGATAAAAATCCCTCTCCCAGTTTTGTGGATGGAGTTGAATGCCAGAGAGTATTGAATGCGGTAGAGAAATCTATTCAGGTAGGACGGTGGATGAAAGTGGAATAATGGATTCAGGACAGATTAGTAAGGACTTGTTACAGAGAAGAAATCTCTGATATCAACCAGGCACAGTTAGTATTAAATAGCCTTATCCAAAAATATAACCATAAAACGGTTCATTCTACTACCGGGGAAATACCTTATATTAGATTTCAAAGAGCATTAAAAGAGAAAAAATCTTTATTTAGAGAATTTACTATAAGACCACTAAGTCAATAAAAGATATCTTCTGCATAAGAGCAGATAGAATGGTAAATTCTTACCGTAAAGTTTCAATAAATAATTTAGAATTAAGAGTACCTAAAGCACCACTACATGAGAGAATACAACTTCGGATTACCCCAGATAGAGAATCTGGTTTATCTGAAGTAAGATTCTGGCATAAAGATGAACTTTTGGGTATCCAAAAAGTTAAAAATGCTGACCTTAATTTAGTCCAGTTTTGATTTTTAAATAGTTCACTTTTGAAATTTAGCTAACATTTTACGTAAAGTCCCTGATGCCTCATATAAAAATGTACTTGAAAGCGATACGATGCCTCAAGTAGAAATGTACTCGAATCTACTTGAAGGTTCTTCCTTTTTATCTTGATCTTCTCTTACCTCCTGCTTTAAAGTATTTAATTTAAGGAGTTTATTTTGCAATTTAGTTATCTTTCTTTTCAGCTCTGCTGGATTTAGCATAGCATATTCTTTTCTTAGTTTCACCTTTATCTCTTCTTTAATATT
>Ga0100389_1002417_pt1 | contig 14818 bp, 15 predicted proteins | sample CryGeymeta201513_FD_81537 | JGI IMG/M metagenome (GOLD analysis project Ga0100389, IMG submission 81537) | Groundwater microbial communities from Crystal Geyser aquifers in Utah, USA - Crystal Geyser metaG 2015-13 | ecosystem: Environmental > Aquatic > Deep subsurface > Groundwater | place: USA... | reverse complement strand
GGTCTGGCTTGCTTCTGATGCGTCCGATTACGTGCACGGCACCAGTCTCCTGGTTGACGGCGGCATGGCCCTCTATCCCGGTTTCGCGGTCGGGGGATGATAGTAGCGCTGGAATCCCAGGGCGAGAGTTCGCTCATACGAATGATTACCAGTCGACCCGATCAGAGGGAAACACCATGACTGAAAAAAAAGTGAGTCAAGAACAGAAACGCCTCGTAGCGCAAGGACTTGGAACGGAAGACTGGCGCCTGTGGGGGCCATATTTAAGTGAACGGTCTTGGGGAACTGTACGGGAGGACTATAGCCCTACCGGAAAGGCTTGGGAGTATTTCGATCACGATCAAGCTCGATCCCGTGCTTACCGTTGGAGTGAAGACGGCCTGGGAGGCATATGCGACGCCAAGCAACGGCTATGTTTGGCCATGGCGCTCTGGAACGGGCGCGATCCCATTCTCAAGGAGCGCATGTTCGGACTCACCGGCAATCAGGGCAATCACGGAGAAGACGTCAAGGAATGCTTTTTTCATCTGGACGCCACCCCCACCCACAGTTTTCTCAAATATCTTTACAAGTACCCGCAGGCAGCGTTTCCCTACTCTGCCCTGGTGGATGAAAACAGGCGCCGCTCGCGCACTGACCCGCCGTTTGGCATTCTCGACACAGGTGTTTTCGAGGAAAACCGTTACTGGGACGTGGAAATTACTTATGCCAAGGAAACTCCAGATACAATTTTCGCCCGGATAAAGGTCAGCAACCGGGGGCCGGAAACCTCTACCCTGCATCTACTGCCCAGCCTTTGGTTCCGGAATACCTGGTCCTGGGGGGATGCTGCTGAACAAGGGGAAAAACCGCACCTGCGGCCAGCTGAAGCTGGTAAGGCTGCCTGGGCTGTTGAAGCAAGTCATCCCACACTTGGCAGCTATTTACTGTATGGCAGGCAACATGCGAAAAGCCTGTTCGCTGAAAACGAAAGTAATATGGAGCACCTTTTTGGTGCAGATAATTCTTCGCCTTATGTAAAGGATGCCTTTCATCGACTGCTTATCCATGGAGAACGAGAGGCGGTAAACCCAGCTCAAATGGGCACCAAGTTTGCCGCCTGGTATGAGATTACCTGCGGGCCTGGTGCGGAGACCATCGTGGAGCTTGTGCTGACGCACCAGGCCTGCGGAGAGCCTTTTGCCAAAATAGAAGCCGTCTTTGCCAGACGCCGCCGGGAAGCCGACGACTTTTATATTGCCCTGGCACCAGGTGCCGGCCGCGAAGACGCCCTTATTTTTAGGCAGGCGATGGCCGGCATGATTTGGGGTAAACAGTTTTTCAATTTCGATGTGAACCGCTGGCTCGATGGCGACCAGTTACCTCCTCCTGAAGAGCGCAAGCAGGGCCGCAACCGGAACTGGCGACATTTACGGGCCTCTGACATTATTTCCATGCCCGACGGTTGGGAATACCCCTGGTTTGCAGCCTGGGATTTGGCTTATCATTGCATGGTGTTTGCCCACCTCGATGTCGATTTCGCTAAAGATCAAATCGAATTACTCCTGAGTCATCGTTATCTGCATCCTAACGGTCAGATACCTGCCTATCCGTGGGCATTTGACGACGTCAATCCGCCAATCCATGCGGTGGCGGCGTTGAAGGTTTTCCGGGCCGAGCGCAAGCAGAAAGGGTCCGGCGACCTGCACTATCTGCGCCGCGTCTTCAACAAACTGATCATGAACTACACCTGGTGGTTGAACCGCAAGGACAGTGACGGGCTGAACGTGTTCGAGGGCGGTTTCATGGGGCTGGACAATATCTCGGTTTATGACCGCTCGAAGCCGCTGCCCCCCGGGTTCAGCCTGAAACAGGCAGACGCCACCGGCTGGATGGCCATGTTCGCGTTGAATATGACGGCCATGGCGCTGGAGTTGGCTCAGGAACAGAGTGAATACGAAGATATGGCCATTCAGTGCTACCAGCAATTTCTGGCGATTGCTAATTCCATTGCGGGACAAACGAAAAACAAGCTCTCGCTTTGGGACCAGGTTGACGGTTTTTTCAAGGATCTTCTCATTACTCCGGATGGCGAGTGTCACCATATCGACGTCTATTCGTATGTTGGACTTATCCCACTGTTTGCCACGGAAATCGTGGCGCCTGATATTCTCGAAAAGGTTCCCCGGTTCAAGGCGTTGCTGGAAGAACATAAGGGCGGCATGTTCGACGGGCATACCATATGTGCCTGTCCGTTCACTACCAATGAGCATGGGGAACGGCTGCTTGCCTTGGTGGACCATACCAAGATCTCGCATATCCTGAGACGGCTGCTCAATTCGGATGAATTTCTCTCTGATCATGGCATCCGGGGACTCAGCCGGATTCATGCCGAAAAACATCCATTGCAAACCTTGCCCGGCGTGGGGGATGCTTTTATTGAATATGAACCGGGGGAATCGCAATCCGCTCTTTTCGGAGGCAACTCAAATTGGCGGGGGCCGGTGTGGATACCAATCAACTATTCCATTCTCCAGGCCTTGACCAAGTTTCACCGTTATCTTGGTCCGAATTTCATGGTGGCGGTTCCCGGAATGCAAGATAGGAAGTTGAATTTGCGGGAAGTGGCCAATTTTATCGCCGAGCGCCTGATCAACATCTTTCGCCGGGACGATAATGGTCGAGTCCCGGGCCTACCGCAAAGGAGCCCCTTCCAGCATGATCCCGAATGGCGGGATCTGCGGCTGTTCCATGAATATTTCCACGGGGAGACCGGCCTTGGATTGGGTGCTTCGCACCAGACAGGATGGACCGGCCTGGTGGCTAACCTCATTAAACGGCGTTATGAATTGAAATCCGATGGAGAAAATTAGGCTGGCGAACTAAATCTTGCGGAATTGGTCCGCAAAACCAAAACAGGAAGAGGGTGCCGTGTCTGGAAAATTTGAGGGTGTAAAATAGTTTGGGCCAAACTTCGGGACGTTCTTCACATTTAAAGTTACCGCGTTCTTTTCATGATTCGGGAGGTGCGGAAAGAAGGAGAGCGATTGATTGGCGTTTTGAGGGCTGGTTATAATGCAAGGTAGTTTGTGCTGTCGGCCATGAAGTTTATACCAAGGCCAGCTTGCAGCCCAGGGCTTCAACCACCTTGCTGATGGTGTCGAAGCGCGGTTTGCCGCCCTCTGCCAAGGATTTGTATAGGCTCGCGCGGGTGATTCCGGCTTTCCTGGCTATCTCGGTCATACCTTTCGCCCTGGCTACCGTGTTGAGCGCGTGGATAAACTCTTCCTGGGAGCCAGAGGCGGCGTCTTTTAGGAAAAAGTGGATATCTTCATCGGTTTTCAGGTGCTCGGCAGGGTCGAACGGGCGTGTTTTCAATGGCATAGTTTATTCCTCCAAACTTTTCAAAAGATCGGCTGCTTTCTTAATATCCTTGGGCTGCGTGGATTTATCGCCTCCGGCCAGCAGGAAGATTATTTCCCTGCCCCTGATTGTGTAATAGACGCGGTAGCCTGGCCCGAAAAACATACGAAGCTCAAACAATCCGGCGTCAATCGTCTTGCAGTCTCCAAAGGAACCGATGGCCAGCTTGTCGATACGGCGGACAATCCTTGCGTGGGTCTCGAGGTCTTTGATCCTGGCCAGCCATTTGTCAAAAACTTCCGTACTCCGCAACTCGTACTTCATGTTCTTAGTGTATCCACTTGGAAACAGAAAATCAACTGCTTCACTTACGTCATCCGTTTTTTCGATCCATGGGGGAACAGAACTCAAGCTGCCATGAGTTCGGCGCGCTGCACCTTGGGGGCACCAGCTTGGCGTGCTTGCCAAAGGTCTACGCGGCCTGCTGGCCGATCCAGAGATCAGCACGGCCACCGTTTTCAACCCCTAGCCAGCCTTCCAAGCGCAAGGCCATCTCGGGAGAGATGGCGGCGTACTCGTTAAGCACTCGGGACAAAGCGGCACGAGTAACGCCAAGCTGCTTTGCCGCCTCGGTAACGGTTAGGCCTGGTCTAGGGGACGCTCTTAATATTTAAACATTTTCGAACTCGGAAGTCTGATTTTTATGCCTGCTCAACTGCGGGTAAACAAGGGGGCAGGCGTAAACTTTTGACAGCCATGGAATGATAAACTGTAGGAAAACAGGTAGTTGTCGTGGCCATCGCGCATCCAATGTCAGAGGGATACGTCTCGGGGCACCTTATCAATCGTTTTGATTTGTTCCAAGAGTTAGGTGGCGATTTTTGTGTTTTATCGTTTCCGTTTGGCTTTCTGGCATCAGCAAAAAAGCCCCCAAACATGATCATTGTTTTTTCTAAGGCTGGTCTATATACTGGTCTATACTTGATTTGCATTGCGGGAGAAAGTCATGAAGATCGAAATTGGTTCGTATGAGGCGAAAACAAAGCTTCCTGAATTACTACGACAGGTCAAATCCGGCAAAAGTTTTACCATCACCAAGCGCGGGAAGGCTGTTGCGGATTTGGTGCCCAGTGTGGGCGTGAAGGTGAAGGATAAAGTCGCGGCAGCGGAAAAGCTTAAGGCGTTCATGCTGGCCGATCCGGTGCGCGGCGTGAACATCAAGGATCTGATCGAAGAGGGTCGGGCGTGAGCTTTGTCCTTGATAACTCAGTGACCATGCGCTGGTTTTTCGGTGATGGGAAACCACGGGAACTTGCCTATGCCGGCAAGGTGCTGGATGCGATGAAAGTGGATCGCGCCCTTGTCCCCGTGACCTGGGGCCTTGAGGTGGCAAACGTCATCGCCAGGGCGGAGGCAAAAACCCTGGTTACTGAAGCGCGGAGCGGGGCATTCCTGGAGATGCTGGAAGGCGTGGAAATTGAGGTGGACGAGTTTACATGCGCCCAGGCGCTATCTGCTACTCTGCAACTGGCGCGGCGCTATAAGCTGTCTGCTTACGATGCCTCCTACCTTGAATTGGCCTTACGACAAGGCATACCATTGGCCACGCTCGACGTTGATTTGCAGAAGGCCGCAAAGAAAGCGGGCGTGAAAAGGTTTGCTTGAAATTCTAAACGGCATCCATCGTTATAAAAAAAAGATATTCTCGCCGGCATTGCCACGGTTGATCACATGGTGATAAGCACCTGGATACTCGATACGTATCGCCATGGCCATGCCGATTCTCCTGAAAAAAGGTAGTATTTAGCTGCCAAGATAAATGAACGGCCAGGGGACATCAATAGTTAATTTTTAAGATGTGACCCCTGATCTCACTCGATCCTGGCTTCTGAACCGGCTTTTCGGGTCAGCTTATGGTGAGCAGGGCGCTGCCTTTTGCAAATAGGCCAGGGCCTGGCCGATGTGTTCCACGCCAAGGGCCTCCAGCTTGGCGGGTTTGGCGCCGATCAGGTTGCTCTTGGGCAGCATGGCCTGGCGGAAGCCATGTTTGGCCGCCTCGGCCAGGCGTTCCTGGCCGTTGGCCACCGGCCGGATTTCGCCGGCCAGGCCAATTTCGCCAAATACCGCCAGGGCGCGGGGCATTGGCCGGTTTTGCAGACTGGAGACAATGGCCAGGGCCACGGCCAGATCACCGCTGGTGCCCATGACCTTTACCCCGCCGGCCACATTGACGAAGACGTCGTGGGCATGGGTGGCGATGCCGCCGTGCCGGTTCAGGACGGCGAGCAGCAGGGCCAGCCGGTTCTGCTCCAGGCCGATGGCCACCCGCCGGGGGATCTCGGCGTGGGAGACATCGACCAGGGCCTGGATTTCGACCAGCAGGGGGCGGGTGCCTTCCCAGTGGACCATGACCACGCTGCCGGGCAGGGCATCGCCCGAACGGCTCAGGAAGATGGCTGATGGGTTGGCGATCTCCTTCAGGCCGGTCTCGGTCATGGCGAAGACACCGATCTCGTTGGCCGCGCCGAAACGGTTTTTCACCGCCCGCAGGATGCGAAAGCGGTTGTCGGTGTTCTCGAAATAGCAGACCACGTCGATGATGTGTTCCAGCACCCGGGGGCCAGCCAGGTCGCCGCTCTTGGTTACGTGGCCCACCAGGAAGATGGCGGTGCCGGTCCGCTTGGCGAAGCGGGTGAGCATGGCCGCCGATTCCCGGACCTGGGAGACGCTGCCCGGCGCCGAGGCGATATCGGCCATCTGCATGGTCTGCACCGAGTCGATGACCAGCACCTGGGCATGCTCCCGTTCCGCGGTGGCGATGATATTCTCCACCTGGGTTTCGGTGACCAGTTGCACGGGGCGCTTGGGCAGGCCCAGGCGGTGGGCGCGCAGGGTGATCTGTTGCAGGGATTCCTCGCCAGTGACGTAGAGGACCCGCAGGGTGGCGCTCAGGGCGCAGCAGACTTGGAGCAGGCAGGTGGATTTGCCCACCCCTGGATCACCGCCGATGAGCACCACGGAGCCCGGCACCAGGCCGCCGCCCAGCACCCGGTCCAGTTCGGCCATCCCGGTGGTCAGGCGGGGCGCGTCATCCAGGCAGACGTCGGCCAGGCTGCGAACCTCGGCCGGCACCCCGGCATAGCCGCCGACGCGAGCCCTTTGGCCGGCGGCCGGCCCAGCCTCCGACAAGGTGTTCCACTCGCCGCAGTCCGGGCATTGGCCGGTCCATTTGCTGGATTCGGCCCCGCATTGGGAGCAGGTATAGCATGTCGTATTTTTTGCCATAAGTATGCCCTGACAACTGCACCCTCGGGTCCATCGGATCCCATGCAGGTTCCGGATGGACACTAAATCAGGGCACATGGTCTGGATATTTAGTAACGGCTCCTAAACACCTGCAGGCCATCAGTTTGGCTAGCGGATATTTACCTTAACCCGGCCATCGACCTGAAAATCGCCGCTGTCCAGGTCGTAACGCAACCCCTGGCCCTGGACGGCGATGGCCGGGCCGACGATGGAGACCGCATCCCTGGTGGCAATGCGGCGGGCTGTGGACTGATACTCCAGGGAAGCGGTGGTCATTTCGTAGCCATTGGTGGAAGAAACCGTAACATGGTCCCGAATGATGAGGGCCTGGGCCGCGGAGTCATAGGAGGCCTGGCCGCCGGTAATTCGGGTGGGCTGTTTCCGGCGATCAAAGAGCACCGCCTGCACCTCTTCCATCTCAAGATGGGACTCGCCCTGGGGCGTGGTAACCCGCCGGGCGACAATCTCCAGTTCTTCAACGCCGGCCCTGCTCTGGGAAAGGGTCACCTGGTGCATGGCAAAGGTACGGGGCTGGTCCTCGGTCGCGGGCTCGGCCAGGCCGAAGTTGCCACGGGGCCGCAAAAAGGCCGCGGCCCGCGGCCACCAGAGCGGCGCTGCGCAAAGCACGGCCAAGGGCAGCAGCCAGAGGAGGTTTCTTGTTCCACGCATATTCGTAAAACCAGTTGCCAGCCGCCAGCCGCTAGCCGCCGGCCGTAAGATACGGCGCCAGGAGATTAGCGGTCTGCCCCTTGGCCTCGATGATCAACTCGCACACCTCGCGCACCGCGCCCCGACCGCCCGCCTGTCGGGCAACAAAATCAACGAGCCTTTTCACCTCCAGGGCGCCATCGGCAACCGTGGCGGCAAAGCCCACCCGGGTAAGCAGCGGCAGGTCGAGCCAGTCATCCCCCATGTAGGCGATCTGTGATTTTTCCAGATGCCGTTCGGCCATAATCTTTTCCAGGACCGCAATTTTCTTCCCCACCCCCTGGAAAACCAGGGAGATGCCCAGATCCTGGGCCCGGCGGCTGACCGCCTCGGAGGTGCGGGCGGTGATCAGGCCGACCTCGACGCCGGCCTTCTGAACCAGTCGAAGTCCGAGACCGTCGCGGGTATGAAAGGATTTACTCTCGTCGCCGGCCTTGGTATAGGTGATGGTGCCGTCGGTGAGTACGCCGTCCACGTCCAGCAGAAAAAGGACCACCGGTTGCGCCTTGGCCAGGCAGGAGCGCCAGACATAGCCGCGCTCGTCGTCCTGATGGCGGGCCATGGCCCGTTGCCGCAGGCCCTGGGTGAGCTCGCAGTCGGAAGGGTAGCCGCCCTCAATGCCCGTCATGGGATTCCCCTTCGCGTCTCACCAGGCGATGGATGGCCAGCAGCTCGCGCACCAGGGATTCCACCCGCTCCAAGGGCATGGAGTTTGGTCCGTCGCACAGGGCCCTGGCCGGGTTCGGATGCACCTCCATGAAGAGACCGTCCACCCCGGCCGCCACCGCGGCCCGGGCCAGGGGCGGAATGAATTCCCGCTGGCCGCCGGAACTGCCGCCGGCGCCGCCGGGCAGTTGCACGCTGTGGGTGGCGTCGTAGATCACCGGACAACCTAAAGACCGCATCACCGGCAAGGCCCGCATGTCCACCACCAGATTGTTGTAGCCGAAGCAACTGCCGCGTTCGGTGAGCAGCAGGCGCTCCGGGGCAATGGCTTTGACCTTGGCCACCGCGTGGGCCATATCCCAGGGCGACAGGAACTGACCCTTCTTGAGGTTGACCACCCGGCCGGACTGGGCCGCCGCCACCAGCAGGTCGGTCTGCCGACAGAGAAAGGCCGGGATCTGCAGGACATCGAGGACCGCGGCCGCCTTCTCCACCTGGGCGACCTCATGCACGTCGGCGACCACCGGCACCCCGAATTCCTGCTTGATCCCCGCCAGGATGGCCAGCCCCTCGTCGATGCCCGGCCCTCGGAACGAGTCCAGCGAGGTGCGGTTGGCCTTGTCAAAGGAGGCCTTGAAAACAAAGCCGACCCCCAGCCGGTCCGCCACCTGTTGCATGGCAGCGGCCACCTGGTGGGCCAGGGCCTCGGACTCCAGCACGCATGGCCCGGCAATAAATAAAAAAGGTTGGCCAGGGCCAACCTTTACCGTCTCGGAGATAGCAACGGTTTGCATGGATACCCCCTTAACCGACGGGATCAGGATTTACCATAGGTGAGTGCCGCCTTGATGAAAGCCCGGAAGAGCGGGTGGGGCGCCATGGGTTTGGACTTGAACTCCGGATGAAACTGGCAGCCCAGAAACCAGGGATGGTCCTTGAGTTCGATGATTTCCACCAGGCTCTTGTCCGGCGAGGTGCCGCTCACCACCAGGCCCTTGGTCACGAAATCATCGAGGAAGGCGTTGTTGAATTCGTATCTGTGACGGTGACGCTCAAAAATCTCCTTGTCAACATATGCCTCGGCGGCCAGGGTGTCTGGCTGCAGCACACAGGGGTACGCGCCCAGCCGCAGGGTGCCGCCCATGCCCGAGGTCTCGTCGCGGATCTGGATCTTATCGGTCCGGTAGTCGTACCACTCCTTAATGAAATAGATCACCGGCTGGGTGGTGGCCGGCTCAAATTCGGTGGAGTTGGCATCGGCCAGGCCGACCACGTTGCGGGCAAACTCGATCACCGCGAGCTGCATGCCCAGACAGATGCCGAAAAACGGGATTTTCCGCTGCCGGGCATAGGTGATGGCCTTGATTTTGCCTTCCACGCCGCGCTTGCCGAAGCCGCCCGGCACCAGGATACCCTGGCAGCCGTCCAGCAGTTCGGGGGCCTCCTTTTCCTCCAGGTCCTCGGCGCTGACGTAGCGCAACTCCACGGTGGCGCTGTTGGCGATGCCGCCATGCACCAGGGCCTCGTGCAGGCTCTTGTATGACTCCTTGAGATCCACATACTTGCCGATGATGGCGATGAGCACCTTGGCCTCGGGGTGCTGGATCTTCCGTACCAGCTCGTGCCAGGCCTCCAGGTGGGGTGTGCCGGTCCAGATATTCAATAGTTCAAGTAATTTATCATCAAGGCCCTCGTTGTGGAAACACAGGGGCACCTCATAGATCGACTGCACGTCCTGGGCGGTGATGACCGCGTCGGTGGGCACGTTGCAGAACAAGGAGATTTTTTCCTTGAGTTCCCGGGCCAGGGGCCTTTCGGTCCGGCAGAGCAAAATGTCGGGCTGGATGCCGATGGCCCGCAGTTCCTTGACGCTGTGCTGGGTGGGCTTGGTTTTGAACTCCCCGGCGGTTTTTATATAGGGCACCCAGGTGACATGGATGAAGAGCGAATGGTCGCGGCCCACATCGGAACGGAACTGCCGGATAGCCTCCAGAAATGGCAGGCTCTCGATATCGCCGATGGTGCCGCCGATCTCGATGATGGCAATGTCCACCTCGCCGTCGAGCTGGCGCACGGCCCGCTTGATCTCGTCGGTGATGTGCGGGATGACCTGCACTGTGCCGCCAAGGTATTCACCCTGCCGTTCCTTGGTGATTACCGAATAGTAGATGCGGCCGGAGGTGTAGTTGTTGCGCTGGCCGGTGGTCACCGAGGTGTAGCGCTCGTAATGGCCGAGATCCAGGTCGGTCTCCGCCCCATCGTCGGTGACATAAACCTCGCCATGCTGAAAGGGATTCATGGTCCCCGGGTCCACGTTGATATACGGGTCCAGCTTCTGGAAGGTGATGGTCAGCCCGCGGGATTCGAGCAGGGCGCCGATGGAGGCGGCGGCCAAACCCTTGCCGAGGGAGGAGAGCACCCCGCCGGTGATGAAAATGAACTTGGTTCGCTTGCTTGATTTTGATACTGTCATGGGCGTTCACTATAAAGCAACGGCCCGGCCATTACCATGGAAAAATAAGCAAATTTTTTAGGTTTTTTCCCGGTGCGCCCTCCAAGCCGTTTATGGTATTATATCAGCGATGAAAGGCGCCCTGACTCCCATCCTAAGCCTCGTGCCCATGCTGATTCTGCTGGCCTTGACATCAGGATGCGGCAACCGGCCGGAACCCGCCCCGAAATCCCTGCCCGTTGTCCGGGCGGGCTGCCAGGGTTGTCATGCCGATGTCTTGGACGCCAGCCATGCCATGCCCTGCACCGACTGCCATGCCGGCGACAACACGGCAACGGCAAAATTCTTGGCCCACCAAGGGCTGCTGGCCCGGCCGGCCCATCCCGACAGCATGGGGAAAGTTTGTGGCCCGTGCCACGTTGAAATGGTGACCACGGTGGCCACCTCCCTGCACTTCACCCTGAAAAAAGAGGTCAATCTGGTCCGCCAGGCCTTCGGCGCCCGGGAAGAACTGGCCGCGCTCACCGATATTCCGCCAGCCGCGGCCGGCCATGGGCCGCTCGCGCTGGCCGACGACCTCCTGCGCCGTCGCTGCCTGCGCTGCCATCTCTACTCGCCAGGTGACGACTACCCGGAAACCCACCGGGGCACGGGCTGCGCCGCCTGCCACCTTAGCTTCGCGGGCGGCGGGCTGGAATCCCATGCCTTCGTGCGCGCCCCCGCTGACCGCCAGTGCCTGCACTGCCACTACGGCAACCGGGTGGGGGCCGACTATTACGGCCGTTTCGAGCAGGACCTCAACGCGGAATACCGCACCCCCTTCCGCCCCGGCGACCCGCTGTCCAGGCCGTACGGCGTGGAATTCCACCAGTTGGCGCCAGACGTCCATAAAAGCGCCGGCCTGGCCTGCATCGACTGCCACCCCGGCAGCCAGCTCATGGCGCAGGCGGCCGGTCCCGCCTGCGCCACCTGCCATCGCCTGGACCAGGCCCGCGTCGCCCGCCTGGCCAACCTGACGGTCCGGGACAACCGGGTGTTTATCATTGCCAAGCTTACCGGCAAACAACTGGAGGCGCCCCTGGCTACTGATCCGGCCCACGCCCGCTTCGGCGCCACCACGGACTGCCTGGTCTGCCACGCCCAGTGGTCATTCCAGGATCAGGCCACCCACCTGCTGCGGCTGGACAACGCTGACTACGCGCCCTGGGAATATCTGACCGTGCAGGGCAGTTCGGCGGTGGAACAGTTGCTGACGAGAGGCCTAGAGACCAGCAATGTCGAGCCGGTCATGGCCGATGGCATCTCCGGGGCCATCCGGCCCGGGATTTGGCTCAAGGGGTATGCGCAACGGCGCTGGGCCGATCCACTTATCGGAGCGGACACCAACGGCCGGCTGCGGATCTTTCGACCCCTGCTCGACCTCTCCCTCTCCCATGTGGAGGAGGCGGGCGAGGTAACCGTGGATGGGGTGCGGTCCACGGCGGCCAGCCAAGGTTTCCGGGCGTATACCCCGCACACGGTGGGCCGGGCCGGGCTGTTTTTCCGGCAGCGGCTGACCCCCAATTGCCCGCCACCCGCACCACCAACCCCCTGAGCCGGAGGCCGCCTGCCCACCATGTCCGTTCTGCGCGCTACCGCCATCCTGCTCCTCCTCGCCGGGCTCGTAACCCTCACCGGCTGCGGCGTGCTCACCGGCAAGGGGAAAAAACCGCCCCCAACCGGGGGGGTGGTGCCGGCCACGCAGCGGCCTTACACCATCAACGGCAAGACCTATTACCCCCTGCCCAGCGCCGAGGGTTTCAAGGAAACCGGCATCGCCTCCTGGTATGGCAAGCCCTTCCATGGCCGCCAGACCTCGAACGGCGAAACCTACGACATGTTCACCCTTACCGCGGCCCACAAAACCCTGCCCATGAACACCCAACTGCTGGTGCACAACCTGGAAAATGGCCAGGAAATCGTGGTCCGGGTCAATGATCGCGGCCCCTTTGTCCAGGGCCGCGTCCTCGACCTTTCCGTGGCCGGCGCCAAACAACTGGGTCTCTATGGCAAGGGCACGGCCAAGGTTCGGCTCACCGCCCTGGGCGAGGTGGTTCCCTGTGGCAAGGAGGAGGTCAAGACGCGGTGCTTCCTGCCCCACGAGGCTTTAGACAAGGGTGAATTCTTTGTGCAGATCGCCGAATGCTCCGACCAGGCCAAGGCCGAGGTGCTCCTGCGCCAGATGTTTGAGCAGGGCAAAAATGCGGTGATCCAGCCCTACGATAGCCCAATCGGCCGCTTCTACCGGGTCCAGATCCGGGTCGGCGCTGATCTGCGGGAGGCCCGGCAGCAGGAGAAGGTCTTTGCCAAGGCGGGCTTCCCGGGCGCCTTTGTGGTAGCCCGTTAATCTGTGTCCATCCGAAGTAACTACGCAGGTGGGAAGTGGGAAGTGGGAAGTGGGGAGTTGGAGGGCAGAGCTGAGCGCTGACCGCTGAACGGCTTTTTCTTCTTGCCGGTTATAATAATATGGTATCATCTCCCCCGTCATGGCCTCCCCGACCACCATCATCCCCATCGCCAGTGGCAAGGGCGGAGTGGGGAAAACCCTGCTTGCCGCCAACCTGGCCATCGCCCTGGCCCGGGCCGGCCATACTACCGTGGCCGTTGACCTCGACCTGGGCGGTTCCAACCTCCACACCTATCTCGGCATCCCCAACAAGCACCCGGGGATCGGTGATTTTCTGAAGGGCAAACAGTTGTCTTTCCGCAGCCTGGCCCTGCCCACTGAGATTCCCAACCTTTCCTTTGTTCCCGGCGACGGCAAGACTCCGTTCATGGCCAATATCCCTCCGGAGCAACGGCGTCTGCTCATCCAGGAGATCATGGCCATTCCGGCCCGCTATGTGCTGCTCGACCTCGGGGCCGGTTCTTCCTTCAACACCCTGAATTTTTTCGGAATCACCCATCGGGCCATGGTGGTTTCCACCTTTGAGACGGCGGCCATCATGAATTTTCTTACCTTTCTCAGAAACTTCATGTTTCGTCTGCTGACCAGCGCCTTCAAAAAAAATCCCCAGGTCCACGACCAGCTTTTCAACGCCTTCCGCCAATCCGGACTGGGCAAGCCCGCCACCGTGACCAGCCTGTTGGACATGGCGGCGCGCCTCGACCCCGGCCTGGCGGACGATACCCGGCAACGGCTGCGGTCCTACCGACCCCGCATCCTTTTCAACATGGGCGAGAATCCCGAGGAACTGCAGGTCTGCGTGAGCCTCCACAAAAGCATCCAGACCCACCTGGGCCTGGATGCGGAGTTCTTCGGCTTCATCCGCTATGATGACACGGTCCGCCGGGCGGCCAGAAGCAACGGCGCCCTGCTGCAAGAGTTTCCCGACTGCCCCGCCGCCCGCTGCATAACCGCGCTGGCCGCGAGAATTATTGAACACTGGGATACCGGTTGGAGCGCCAACCCCGACAGCCTGCGCGACGACACCAGAAACAGTTACCGGCAATAACCACCATGCACCTCACGCACGGACTCTGTCTTGCCCGGGAGTATCATTCATGACGAGGATTGCCTGTCTTGGCCACTCCGGCTTTATGGTGGAGCACCGGGGACTCACCTTGCTCTTCGATCCATGGATCGATGGCAACCCGGCTTGCCCCTACCAGGACCAGGCCGGGATCGCCAAGGCCGACTACATCTTTGTGAGTCACGACCACGACGATCACGGTTTTGCCGAAGGCGTGGCCATTGCCCGACGGCTTAATGCCAGGCTGGCGGCCATCAACGAACTGGCCCGCCTGGCCGCGGACCAGGGCGTGACCGGCACCCTGCGCGGCAATCTGGGCGGCTCCATCATTACCGAGGATCTGACCGTCAAGTTCGTGCGCGCCTACCACTCCTGCGCCATTGGCGTGCCCTGCGGTTTCATTGTCGACCTGGGCGACCTCGTTCTTTACCATGCCGGCGACACCGACTTCTTTTCCGACATGGCCTTTCTCTATCCGAAGCCCATTGACGTAGCCTTTCTGCCCATGGGCTCGTGCTTCACCATGGGGCCGCAAGAGGCCGCCTGGGCGGTGGCAAAAATCCAGCCCCGCCTGGTGATCCCCATGCACTACAATACCTTCCCGCCGATCAAGCAGGACCCGCGGGGGTTTGTCGAGCTGGTTGGGGATCTGGCCGAGGTGCGGGTTCTCGCGCCGGGCGAGCGGACAGAGATCTAGTTGCTCCAAGGCCATCTTGGGGCGTAACGCTGGACGCCCCCCGCCGGCCATGGTATGATGGATGAGCAGGGGTGCCAGTGTACCCCGGTTTGCCCCGTTGCCAAGGCCGCGGCCCACGTTCACCCTTGCTTGAGT
>Ga0100389_1002413_pt1 | contig 14824 bp, 15 predicted proteins | sample CryGeymeta201513_FD_81537 | JGI IMG/M metagenome (GOLD analysis project Ga0100389, IMG submission 81537) | Groundwater microbial communities from Crystal Geyser aquifers in Utah, USA - Crystal Geyser metaG 2015-13 | ecosystem: Environmental > Aquatic > Deep subsurface > Groundwater | place: USA... | reverse complement strand
GTTCAGCGCAACTATATCAAGGCACTCGGCCTTACAGAGGAAATCTTTGTAACCTCCCAACCCCCTTCCCTGATCCAAATAAATTTACCCGACACAACTTAAAAGGGGTGTGGAATGTGGGCTCCAGGATCGCCGCAGAACTGTATTTCCAAAACCACCCATAAAGATTATATCTCAGCTTCAAAACCTGCCAAAAACGGCTTACAGACGATCTGAGAAGGCCCTTTTCTATTTGTCTCGCTGACATCTGTAAGACGAAACTGCCTTTGAAGAAAGCAAGAGAACAGCACTGGTGGATATAGGTCCTCTGCCTGTACGGAAAAAAACAAGATTCGCCATAAAACGACAGGGATATAAGGTTTTCGCTTCGCCCGGACAACCCCGTCGACCTTTCCGAATTCTTTGCGCAGAACGTGACGATAAAAAAATAACAGCGCATTAAACGCTTGATTTTGAGTGGTTGCCGCCACCTTTTGCTTTACGGCTAAAAATGTCAGGAATTCCTTCACATCATCGGTTGAGAGAAACTCCGCTGGCTTGCTGTGTGTAAAAGCTTATAATTTTAGCATCCATCCTTGATATGTCTTCAGGGTTTTTGGAGAATAATTGCCGCACACGGATTTCATCTGCCAATTTAGCATATTCTGATTTCCAGGAAGCCCCCGGTTATCGGCTTTGCCTGAACAGATGCGGAAGAGATCAAGCTTTGCGGTTCAGGAGAAACCGTTGTGGTCGGCGCTGAATCAATCGCACTCTGTTTTTTGTCATTTAATGGAGCATGTCCCGGCGGGATGGCGGGTCGTGACAGCGGCGCCTGGTAAGGGATGCCCATTTCGTTAAGAAGTTCGTAATACAGATTAACCGTTTTTATGGCCTGTTCCTGTTGGGCCTGGGATTGCTGTTTATCCCGCAATTTTTCGATGAAGGGGGGCAGGCTCTTTTCACATTTCGGCGGGACATGATATTTTTTGCAAAAATCCAGATAAAAACGAAGCCATTTTTGATACATCCGATGCAGGTTGTCTGGGATCGCCTTATCCTGTAAATGTTCTTCAAATTTTGACTGTAATGCGGGAGGGGTCTCTATCATGTGGCGTCCTCCACTTTCCTGATAATCTTTATTTTAACATGATATACGGAAAGAAGAACAAAAAAAATTGCAAAACACATGTCAAGCGTTTTATATGTATTTCAGCATAGTTAAATCTGGGCAAGGGGATCTGGCGGCCCACGGCTTCAAGGCCTGCGACAGAACGATCGATACCGGTGTCCATGAGTTCAGAAGTTCACCGGAAACTATAGAATAACTTGTTCCCGGCGACTCCGTCGCCGGGAATCGCGGCGCAGACTTCGTCCAGTGCCTTGCCCCGTCGCTTCGCGCCGGAACAAAGCACTGGACCCGACTGCGCTCGTCGTTTGGCCGCCCCGCTACGCGGGCCTGCCACCCGCCGTGCTCGCGGGTCAGCGCCGCGATTAGGCTTAACCAGTGCGAGGGTTGTTTAGATATTTCAATGGAGGTAAAGGTCTTTGGCAGTTACACCAGTTCAATACCAAGCAGCAGGTGCAACTCAGCACGCAGCTGCGCATGACGGATCACCCCAGGTTCGACTTGTGGCCGGACCAGGTACTGGTAAGTCGTTCTCAATCGGAGAACGCGTTCACTGGCTTCTTCAGACCGGAATACCTGCTTCGCAAATTTATGCAGTCTCCTTCACAAATGCGGCAGCAACGGAATTGGCTGAAGGCATAGCGGGTTATCTGACAACTAATGGGGGCTACGCTACACCACCTCCAATAAACGTGTCTACCCTCCACTCACTTGCACTATCGGCACTCACTAGAGCTGGTCAACTTGCCCAGTATTCCGTTAATCCCCATATGCTCGACAAATGGAGCCAGAGTAGCCTCTATGACGAAGAACTGGCAGACGTTATAAGTTGCACGCGGACACGTGCGAGTGAGATTCGCACTCACCAAGAGTCGGTGTGGAACACCGGTGCGGCACCAGCACCATTTATTTCTTCACCGAATGTTCCCGTAACACCTGCAGATCTTGCGAGCTTTACCGCTTTCCACAATGGTCGCTCAAATCTCTATGCCTGTCTCTTGCCCGGCGAGTCGATCCAGCGTTGCTTGACGTTGATTCAATCTGGCTTGTTAAATCCGGTAACAGTGCTTGGTATTGGATCGCTAATTGTCGATGAGTTTCAAGACCTCAATCCATGTGATCAAGAGCTTATCGATCAGATGGCTCAAGCTTGTGTTTCAGTTTTTGTCGCAGGAGACGATGATCAGAGCATCTATACGTTCCGCTATGCTAGTCCGGCGGGGATTCAGTCCTTTCAGAATCGATACCCACTGTCAACTTCACACACGTTGCAGGTCTGCTTTCGTTGTACGGGTGGCATTCTTTCAGCTGCGACAAACGTTATCACGAATCACGCAGCTCCGGGGCGTTTGCCAAAAAATTTAGCTTCTGCGTATTTCTCAAGTGTCCCTCCCGAATCTGGGGTCCTTCACACTTGGTCATTTGCGGGAGAAGCGAGTGAGGCAAGGGGTATTGCTGACTCTTGTAACGAACTTATTTCTGCGGGAGTCATACCCGAGGACATATTGATCCTTCTATCACAGCGCGGGCTTGGAGAGCGAATTGAGCAAGAATTGCATGCGCTTGGTATTCAGTTTGTGGGTCTTGGTACAGGTGCAATTGCTGACACTAACGCCGGACGATTCGTCGTTAGTCTACTACGAGTGATTGACAATCCGGATTTCTTGGTAGGCTACAGGACAATTCTGGCACTACTATCGCGAGTGGGGACTCGCACATGTCGAAACGTTTCTGACGCATGCCTAAACAACAACGCAAGATACGCAGACATCTTCCTGAACGCTGTGCCGCCTTGGCTAACTGGAAGTTCCTTGAGCGCTGTAAATCGGGTTCGCAACTGTCTTTCACAAGTGAATGGATGGCAGTTGAGCGACATATTTTCGGCCCGAGCTGCGGTTGTTCTTCAACTCGTCTCAAGTTGCTTAACAGCACAAGAGTTAACTGAGTGGCAATCCGTAGCGGCGGCAATTCCTCCTTCATGCATACTGTCAGATGTGCTCGCCTATCTCGAGGCAGCGAACAACGGTGAGAGACAGGACATTCTTGCCCAAATCGCTGCTGGATCGCCAACTCCTACAGTGGCGGCAACCACAAACCCAACACCAGCCGCAGCTAGTGGGGTCAGGCTGATGACTCTTCACTCAAGCAAAGGACTTTCGGCAAGGGTAGTCTTCATACCTGGGCTTGAGGAGAATAATCTACCGTCTTCCAAAGACATGCTTTATCCTGCTTTGCTCCTCCAAGCCGCTAGGCTGCTTTATGTCGGTATGACACGGGCGCGTGCAGGTCTAATCCTCTCATTTGCTCGGTCAAGACCGCAATATGTCACAAGAGGGCCTAGACAGAACCGAATCCCCTCTCGTTTTCTAACTTCAATCGGCCAACAATTTGTCAATAGAAATAGTGGCCTAAGTGTTATGGAGGCTATAGCTATCAGTTCAGCCATTGGAAATCTTTAGCCTATTAGAGAGGAGCCTAACAAAGAATGCACTGGATAAAATACGCTACGCTTATTTTTACCAGTGATTCTGGTCGTTATGCGGCATTGGACACGGAGTGACGCTTGGGCACGCGGAAGGTATCGGAGCAGCCACAATCGCTGATGCGCTCAGAGCAAGCGATTTTCGATGAGCTAGCGAAGCTCTGCTCGTCACCCGGCTACATTCACGCGATTGCGTATCTTTGCTTTCGCGACAACATGATCCGCTATTCGGGCGAAATGAAGCCCGAGGATATGCGGCACATGTTTTCCAAAAATCGCCTCATTCGCACAGAAACGTCCACGCTCATCGGGCTGTTAATCAAGAACGAGATTGATTGTCGAGTTCCGGCCCCGAATGTCCTCCAGCAGTACATCGACAAGACAGAAGCACTGCTTCAGGAGATTCATCAGTCAATGTCTGCTGCATTTTGGGCTACCTTGGACCCGACGAAGGTCGGGGATAAGAACTTTAATCCGTTCACCAGCGGTGCAGTACTTCGAGAACCAATCTTTTATGGTGGCGAGTCTGCATATAGTTTCCAGTATCGCGACTTATCACCCAAGAAGTACGCGAGAGACAACGATTGGTTGACTGCAAACAAGCGCTTTTCCATTGAAGCCGCGCGGAACGTCGTTCATGCGATAGGGCGAATGCAGGACGAGAGGTCAATTGCGACCCTTCAGACCATGCGTGGTCGTGTCCTTCCGGCAAGCGTGCTTGCCTATGGTTAGCGGCAATATATAAGGTGGGGCAACCTGATTAAGCGAAGGAGGTTGCCTTATGGAAAGACGAGGAGTTAGGAGTACCGCTGGCCTTGACGTTGTGAAAGAGCAGCTTGAGGTCTGGAGAAAGAACAGGAAAAGGGGAGCGGGAAGAATCCCTGAGGAGCTTTGGGAAGCTGCAGCAGGGCTATGCAGGAGACATGCTCCCGGCACCGTGGCAAGGAGATTGGGGCTGTCATACGCAAGGCTCAAGAGCCGGGTGGTTGAGAAAGAGGACTTCATAGAGTTCGACATGGGCCTACCAGGCTGGCGGCTTGAGTGCAGTCGCCCGGACGGGGCGAGGATGGCCTTGAGCGGAAACGGGCCACTGCCCGAGGGGATGATAAGGCAGTTTCTGTTATGATACAGGTGACCCCTCATATGAGGATCATGGCGGCCGTTGAGCCCGTTGACTTCAGAAAAGGCATATACGGCCTGTGCGCGGTGTGCAGACAAAGGCTTCAAAGTGATCCCTTCACAGGGACCGTGTTTGTGTTCATCAACAAATCCCGCACTGCACTTAGAATCCTTGCCTATGACGGCCAGGGGTACTGGCTTTGCCACAAGAGGCTTTCCCAGGGCAGGTTCAACTGGGGATTTAAGGGAAAGGTTTCTCTACTGGCTGCAAGGGAGCTACAGGCCCTTATGTGGAACGTTTTCCCAATAAGGAACCCGGGGGAGTTCAGGAGCATTGAAAAAAATATTGTGAATTTGAAAAAAAGTGCTGGGCAACAACTAAAAGTTTCTGCTATAGGCTCTGCAACACAGGGAGGAGATGGAGTTGCAGATCTGCGGCAGAGACATTAGTGATGGCGAGCTTGAGTGGATACGCTCCCGAATAGGGGAGAAAGTCAGCCGAACTGAGCTATCAAGGCTTTTTTGTTCACACACCGGATGGGTCAAAAGCAACGGCGGCCTAAAGGATATGAGCTGCCGGACGGCGCTACTCAAGCTTGAGCAAAAGGGCCTGATAGAGCTTCCCCGGCCCCGGCACAGGGTAGCGCTGCCAAAGGTGAAGAAGACCCCCCAAGGAGAGCCCTGCCTGCCTGTCGAGCTTAAGGCCGGGGATATCATAATAGGGCTTAAGACAGTTGAGCGCAAAGAAAGCTCCCTGTGGAATGAACTCATAGACAGATACCACTACCTGGGCTACAACAGGCTTGCCGGGGCACAGATGAGGTTCTATGTCCTTGTTGGCCCTTGCCTTATTCCCTATTGTTGTCGGTCGATTTCTGGTCGAGCACCTCGCGCACTTTGGTTGCCAGGTCCTTCATCGAAAACGGCTTCTCGACGAAATGAACGCCCTCCTTCAAGACTCCTCGATGGGCAATTACGTTGGCCGTGTAGCCGGACATATACAGGTATTTCAGACCTGGCCTGACAGAAGCGAGCCGCTCCGCCAGGTCCGGACCGTTCATCTCCGGCATCACCACATCGGTGATCACCAGGTGAATGTCGGCAGTATGCTCTTCGACCAGACGTATCGCCTCTCCCGGCGTCTTAGCGGTCAAGACTGCATACCCCAATTTTTCGAGGATACTCTCGGTGAGGTCCAGAATTGCCTTTTCGTCCTCGACTACCAGCAACGTTTCCCTTCCCGCCGGCGGTGTTTCCGCTGCACTCTCCACAAGAGTCTCGGCAGGTTCGGCCTTGTGCCGGGGAAAATAGATTCGGAACATCGTTCCTTGTCCCGGCTCACTGTATACGTTGATGAATCCGTCGTTCTGCTTGACAATGCCGTACACGGTCGCCAGTCCCAGGCCGGTGCCCTTTCCCACACCCTTAGTGGTGAAGAAAGGTTCAAACAGATGCGACCGTGTTTCTTCGTTCATGCCGCAGCCGTCATCGCTCACCGCAAGGAGGACATACTCGCCAGGGACAAAATCAGCGTGGCTGGCGCAATAGGCCTCGTCAAAGGCGATATTTCCCGTTTCAACGGTCACCTTACCCACCCCAGCGATGGCGTCGCGGGCGTTCACACACAGGTTTGCCAGCACTTGATCGATCTGGCTGGGGTCCATCTTGACGGGCCACAACTCCTCCCATGGCCTCCAGGCCAGATCAATGTCCTCGCCGATGAGCCGCCGCAACAGGCTGAGCATGCTCGACACGGTGTCGTTCAGGTTAAGAACCCTCGGGGCGATGGTCTGCTTGCGCGCAAAAGCCAGCAGTTGCCGTGTGAGGTCGGCCGACCGCCGTGCGGCGTTTTCGACATTCTGAAGCCGAGTATAGAGCTGATCCGACGAGGCGACATCATTGAGCGCGATTTCGGTATTACCGATGATCACCGTGAGCATATTGTTGAAATCGTGGGCCACGCCGCCTGCGAGACGTCCCACTGCTTCCATTTTCTGGGCTTGCATGAACTGGGCTTCCAGCTTCTTTTCCTCCGTGACATCCCTGAGAAAACAGAGAATGCCCGGTTTGCTTTCCCAGATGATTGGGGCAGTGGTGAGCTCAACCCACCTCTCCTTACCCTTCTTGTCTATAAACCTGAAGGGAAATAGTTCGGGCTGCTTTCCTTCCTGCAGCCGCAAATATTCTTCAAGAACCGCCTCTTTGTCTGAAGGGTGGATAAGATCGATAAAAGGAATGCTGGCCAATTCTTCAGTGGAATAACCTGACATTTCCAATGCCTTAGGGTTCGGAAATTTCACGACATCATTCTGAACAATGAAGATGGCCTCACCGGCATTCGCAATTAATAAGCGATATTTCTCTTCCGATTCCTTCAGGTCTCTCTCCGCGGCCATGCGCCCCCGCTCCTGGAGGTCTCTCTGTAATCTGGCACGGAGGATGGGTGAGACTCTGGAGGCAACACGTTCCAGCAAATTCTTGTCCTGCTCGGTGTAGCCCCCTTCCTTGTTGGCCACGGAAATTAGCCCAATGGACTCTTGCCCATAAACGATCGGCACCGTGAGGAAATGATCAATGCGAATGTGCCCCCCAGGGGTATGAAAGGATCCGTTCGAACAGAAGGTTTTCTTCTCCCTGATCGCTCTACCCCAGAGGTTGTTTCCCCAGGAATCCGCCGGAAAGGCGATAGACTTACCTGGAATCTGGCACTCATTCCAGATAGCTCTGGTTAAACTGGGAATGATAAGGTCCCCATTTTCCGCTATATACCCAAAGATACCGAACTCGCTATTCATCACCTGAAGGATAACCGCCAAGACTTCTCCATACATCGCCTCGTCCGAGACGGTAAGGAAGATGTTTGCGATTTCATTCAGGAGTGTCTTTTCCCGTTCCGCACGCTTGCGCTCGGTAATATCTTCGACTATCCCTATGCCGCCTTTGATCTGGCCCTGCAGGTCAATCAAAGGAGCAGTGCGCATGGAAATCCAGATTACCGCAGAACTGGTCGTGGCGCGATAAAGGCCATCGTAGAATCCCTCCTCTCCTTCCACCGCCTGACGCAGAGCGGGAAGCACCCCCTGATCTCGCAGCGTATTCATATCCAGGCCCACCAATCGCTCTCGGCTGGATTGGAGAATGGATATAAAGCGGTCGTTGCAGTCAGTGATGTGAAGCTGCGTATCATAGTGGAACACTCCCACTGGCGAACGGCAAAAAAGCAGGCGATAGCGTTCTTCGCTCTCCTTAAGAGCCCCTTCCGCCTGCATGCGCTCGACAATATCCCAGGAAAGGTCACCCAATTGTGATAGGATGTCCACATCGCCTTCATCATAATTGGTAGGCTTGTTGCCGACGCCGACAATCACCATTATCAGGTTGCCTCTGAAAATCGGGACAACTACTTCTCTCACGACCGGTGCATGGCCCTCAGGCATTCCTTTGCGATGAGGTAGCGAGGCATAGTCGTTGTGAATGACGGGACGATGTTCATGTACACAATCCACCCATACACCTGCCTTGGCAATATCATAATGGCTGCCCTTTCCTGCAGCCGTACACATGTTCTTCAGCGTATTTGTTGACCAGTTCTGCAAGGAGAGAGTTTCTTGATCCGCTTCGAGAAAATGATAGAAACCAATCGAACTGCCGGTTAGCGCCTCTATTTCATCCAGCGTTGCGGTCAAAAATTCGTCCATCGAGTGTGTGTTGGCGAACTCTAACAGACGGAGGCGAGCCTGCCTGATACTATCAATCCGCTTACGCTTGGTGATGTCGCGGGCAACATGCACGCAACCGATTATTCGACCATCAGATTCGAAGAGAGGAGATGTGCTGACGAGAAAATCGCCGCCCAGACGCTCTTCCCTTAATCCCACAATGTGCTCCAGCCCATCAGTCAATGTTTGCGAATAGGGACAGGAAGGATGAGGCTTCTCAGTCCCATGTACGGCTCTATAACAGGTCTGTCCGATACATGCTTGCTGCGGGAGATTCAACCTATCAGCCATGGCCTTGTTGGCCTGAACAATGTTAAAGCTGTCATCAATGACTGCAACCAGGTCGGGTACCGCGTCGAACGTCTTCTCCCAAAGTTCTTTGGCACAACGCAAATCGTGAGAAATCAACAGAGTGGCCAAGCCGTCCGCCAGCCGTCTGCCGACCTCCTTGAAAAGTCGTTCCTCCTTTGCCGTCCAAATGCGGGCATACGAGCATTGATGAATCCCGAATTGCCAGGGACTGCCTGTTCTGGGGTAAATTGCCATTGACATGAAACATTTAAAGCCAAATCTTTCTGACACGTCTGCGGGCAGTGCATTCGGAGTCCCCGGACCGAATTGCACCGGACCATCGTTTGCCAGCAAGATGCGCAGCGTCTCCGCAACATCGGGGTCCATTGGCATATCAAGCCCCAGCGCGAGAACGCCGGGATATTCCGGCTTGTTCCGCTCCTTCGGCACTCGCCATGCGGTTGCCCCAGGGTCGCATGGATACATCAGAAATGCCCGGTCGCACTCAAAGATCGAAAGCACCACGTCGAGCACATCGCTCATCATCTGTTCAAGGTTATTCGTCCCTTGTATCGCCCGATTGATTCGATCCATGGATTCAAGGAATCTGAGATGCGCCAGACGTTCTTGCTCCGCGCGCTTTCTTTCAGTAATGTCAATAAATGAGCCCACGATCCCTGCCACTTGTTTACTCTCATCACGAAACACGTTCTTGGCAAAGATGACGGGGTGGTCTATTCCGTCTTTATCACGTACTCTGTACTCATAAATCTGAGACTCGGGATTGTGTATCAACTCCAAGTCTTTTTGGTGATAAGTCTCGGCATTTTCGCTTGGCCAGAGTTCCATCACGGTTTTTCCCTTTATCTGGTCAGAACTGGCCCCGGTAAACTCAGAGAAGGCTGGGTTACACCCCAGATACCGACCTTCTTTGTCCTTATAAAATACCGGCGTGGGAATTGCCGATAACAAAGCTTCGTTAAACATCGAAGATCGATCAAGTTACTTGTGGGCATCCTTCAATTCCTCTTCCGCCTTTTTGCGCTCAGTGATGTCCCTTGCGATGCTCAGAATAACAGTTCTCCCGCCGTATGATACCAGACTGGAACTGACCTCCACTGGCAGGCGCCTTCCATCCTTTGTCTTGTGCCATGTTTGAAATACCTGGATTTTGTCTCTTGGCATGGAACGGGCTAAGTCTTGTATCTGTTTGGGCGTCAGGTTATCGTCAATATCAGAAATCCTGGCGGATAGAAGCTCTTCCCGCGTGTAGCCCAAGACTTTGGCGACAGCATTGTTGACCTCCAGAATAGCCGTATCAAAATCAATCACCCAGACAGTATCATTCATTCCATTTATCAAATCCCGATACTTTCTTTCGCTCTCCCGCAGGCCATCCTCTGCTCGTTTCAGGTCCGTGATGTCCACCGAAGAACCGATAATCTGGACGATCTTTCCTGCCTCGTTCCGTACCGGCGCAAGCTGTGTCTGCCACCAGGTTCCCTGACCGCTTCCAAGAAACGGCTCTTCGCATTGGATGACGTCGTTTGCCTCCAGGCAGCGTTCACAGTTCGCCCGTAGTGCTGCGGCGACTTCTTTAGAGAGGTCGGGGACCTCTCTGGGTCGCTTGCCGACCACTTGCTCCTTACGAAGGCCGGTGGCTTTCTCGCAGGCTGGATTAAGGCTGCCGAAAACGAAATCACCGTCCACATCAACATGTAAGACGAAAATCGGAACTCCCATATGCTCGTAAATGCTGCTAAAGAAGATTTTCTCACTCATAATTCACCTCTGAATTACGTCTCCTCTGTCTTGGGCTAAAACACCTGAGTTAAGCTGAAACAGGCATTCGAAGTCGGCCCATTTCTGTTTCCGTCAGGCCTGTTCGAAGCCGGGGAGTTCAAAACTCTATGGCCTGCCTGTTTTCAGCTTCAACGAACTTGTTCGAGTATACCCCTCTTTATGATGAAAAGCATTCTTCCTGTCCGGGATCACATTGGGGGAAGGGGGCTTGTTTGAATATCCATCATATCACTATCCTGCCTCTCCATAAAGTTCTTATCCTACCCGCCCTCCTGCCTCACCGTCCACAACCTCCAATTCTTATCAGTCCTCGTCAAATCAAGACAAGCAGGAGGCTCGCCCTTAAGGGATTTTTCCACTACATGGGTTATCTTCAGCTCGTGGAGAAGGGCGCAGTCGATGGTTCCCTTTTTTGCCGCCAGCGCCAGGGCCTCCTTTACGGCAGCCGCGTTGCCTCCATGTTCCATACTGGGAATCACCTGTATCCTTTCCGGACTATAGAAAGGTAAAGCCAGAGACCCCGGGCCATCAACGGCAAATACGAAAGATCCTTCAGGCAGGCTGAAGGTGGGAGCTGAACCGGCGGTCTTGATTTGACCGGTAAATGCCAGGGCGACAAATAGGGCGACTCTTATTGCCCATGATTTAAGCGGCAGCAATTGGGGTTTCCGGCCAAGTGCCAAGGCAGTCAAAACTGCCAGTCCAAACAGGACAACAGGCATATACCGGCTCATATTGGTGCCTGCAAAAAAACTCACGACAAAGAAAACCGGTAGAAATGTTCTATCAAACTCCTTTAATGACGGTCTGAAGGCCCCTAGCACGAGAGCAAGCAGCCCTACCGCGGCAATGCCCCCTCAACTGGAACAGCATGACGATTAAAAGAGAGGCGTTCTCCATGACAGGAAGGCTCCTGCCCTCGACCCACCGGTTAAGATAGCTGAAAAGCTCCGGCCACCTGAAATCTGTGTACCACATCCAGAAGCCTATCTGGAGAAAGACAACAGTAGCAAAGCTAAAGGCTTTCTTTCTGACTGAAACATTCAAAAATGCCGCGCCCACGGCGTAGATGGGTATGAGGCCGTAGATGGGAGCGATCAGCGCTCCTATTGCAACCCAGATGAAAGGCGAAAGCAAGAGCGCACTCACCATCCATAGGGTGGCAAATATCTCAGGCCGCCCATTGGCACTGCCCGGTAAGCAAAGAGAGGAAAAACGAGTATAAAAAACAGCATGACCCAATACTGGGCGTCAGGCCTGGTTCTAAGAATCTTCCACAGGGAAAGTCCGAAGACCAGATAGGACAGAAGCAAAGCTGTTATCTGGACGACACGGACAGTTGCCATGCGCGAAAGCAAAAGAGGCGGCCCCTGAAGCCAGGCCAGGGCCTTTTCAAAACCTATCCAGTAGTCCCATGAAGGAAAGTCCATGAATGGGTAGAGTTGCCGGTAATCATAGCCGTACAGATATGCGACGACATGCCTGTAGAGATCGTCTGTCGGCATAGGAAAAGAAAACAACGCCAAAAAAACGAAAACACACACCCCATAAGCAGCAGGTTGAACCTGGGCCTGGTTTCGGAATCTGCAAGTTCCCGGGCAAAACTGTCTTTAGCTTTGGACAAAGTTTTTTGGATAAAGTTCTGGACAAAATCTGACAAGGGCTTTTCCTCCTCGAATATAGCCTAAATACCTTAGGCATCTAAAGCACTCGGTGCATCTACAAGAAATTACTTCTCGCCTTGAAAGCGTGAGACCCGTCTGAGGGAAAAAACAAACACTCAGAAAGATAATTTTCGACACCTGCGATTTATTTCTTCCCGAGAGGGGATATCGAGGTCCTCTGGGAAGTAATTCTCCCGATAAAGAGCAACAAAAAGGAGATACTTTCATGAAAAGTTACATGTCCCGTTTGTACAGTGACAGTGAACTACCCAGCGAGGATAATATCAATGAGTTGTCTGTCCTGATTCTTGCCAAAAACGAAGAGGCCACAGTCGGAATTGAAGTCAAAAAGGCTCGGGCCGTTTTTCCAAAGGCGGAGATTCTTGTAATTGACAACGGAAGCACGGACAACACCCGGCAGGAAGCGATAGATGCGGGGGCATCAGCATGTATTCCCTGTGAGACCCCTGGCAAAGGCGCTGCCATGCTTTGCGGAGTACGCGCTGCATCAGGCTATAAAATTCTATTCCATGACGCCGACGGAGAATACGAAATTGAAGACACGATACCCCTTGTCGCAGGGATGAATATTGGAACGATGATAATCGGCCGCAGGAGTCCGGAATCCATGACCTGGTCTTCCAGAAAAGCCAACGGCTTTATTTGATGCCTGCTTGAGATGCGTTTCGGAGTAGAAGGGGTGCCGCAAGACATCCTTTCCGGAAGCAGGGCCTTCTATCGAAGCGATCTCCTGGAATGGCCTATTCGGTCAAAAGGCTTCGGGATAGAAACCGAGCTGACCACACTGGCTTTAAAGCAAGACTTTAATATCTGCGAGTATCCTGTCCGCTATACTCCAAGGACCAAACAGGACGGGAAAAAAATCCGGTTTTATCATTTGTTTGTCTGTGCGTTGGCTGCCTTAAGACATTATTACGACGTGCCTGACAATTATTGGGCTATACCGCATACACCCTGGGGGGATTGGAGGGATTGAGGCCCCGGAAAATGCAAGGCGACTACAATCTCGAAGTAATGGAAGCGGCGGTAAACTACAGGCAGGCGGTCATAAATCTCTTTAAGCCATATCTTGCCGATTGCAGGAAAATAGCCGATTTCGGGGCAGGCCGTGGAACCTACGCTCGCGAGCTTACCGATACCTGGCCCGACATTTACTGCATAGAGCCCGCAAGAGATTTCTGGCAATCCTGTCCGGGTCTTTCCTGGCTGGAAAGTTTGAATGACCTACCTGAGCAGCTTGACGCCATCTACACCCTCAATGTCCTTGAGCATATAGAATACGACGAAAAGGCGCTCACAGAAATAAACAGGAGGCTTTCCCCCGGAGGAAAACTCTTCGTGCTTGTCCCAGCTCACAAAAATCTGTGGACAGAAATGGACAACAAAGTAGGCCATATCAGGCGCTACAGCACTGAGGAGCTGACCGGAAAAGTCATTAACGCCGGATTTGAAGTTCTATCTACAGGGTATTTTGACTGGGTTGGTTATCTGGCGACAAAAGCACATCAGGTGCTCAAAGGCAATGGCTCTCCGAGTGTAAAACAGATCAAGGCATTCGACAAGGTGTTTGCCTGGATGCAGGTAGTTCGCTTACCGGAATTCGGAAAGAACGTATATCTCTGCGGGAGGAAGTTATCTTGAATGTGACCCAAGTTTTTTTAGAGACACGAAGAAGGTCTTCCCTTTGGTCTCATTCGACTCAACCCAGACATTCCCGCCGTGCCTCTGGGCCAGTTCTCTGACGATCCCAAGGCCGAGCCCTACACCTGATACGCCCTTTACATTACCGATCCTCTTGAATGGCTCAAAGATCGTCTTACAGGCCTCGCCGGGTATCGGTACCCCATCGTCGTAAACAGACAAAAAACAATAATCATCGCCCTCGCGGCAATCCAGAGTTATCTCTTTCATCGCGTTTCCTCCGTATTTGAGGGCGTTTTCCACAAGATTTCTCAGTATCCTGACTAATGCAATCCTGTCAGCCCAGACGCAAGGAAGCGAGGTGGGGTATCTCATTTCGACGCCTAACGCCCTGAGCCTCCCGGAAAACTCTTCCTTCAAAACTCCGAGAAGTTCATCCATCCTTGTGGTTTCCGGGTTCACCGGCGTAACCTTTGTAGTAATAAATTCGTTTACCTGATCGGCCATCCTAAGGATCTGCTCGGAGGCAGAAAGTATCAGGCTGGCATATTCAAGAGCCTTTTTGTCTTTAAAAGCCTCCACATGCTTCTTCAATCTCCTGGCAATACCGTAAGCAGCCATTGCCGGATTCTTCAGATCATGGGAAATGGAATAAGCGAAGAGCCTTGTGCTTTTCTCGGCATCAACGAGGGCCTCCTCGGCCTCAAGGGTCTTGGTCACATCCCTTATGACTCCCTGATAGCCTTTAACCTTCCCGTCCTCTGATCTCCTGACAGATGCGCTTAAAAGGCACATCATTACTGTGCCGTCTTTTCTTCTGATCCTAGCTTTGAAATCCTTTAGGGCGCCTTTTCCCTCGACAAGATGCCTGAAGGATTCCATCTCGGCACTGTCAACAAAAAGCTCTGCGACTCCAACCTTGGTGAGCAGTTCGTCCCTGCTGTAACCTACCAGTTCCTCAGCGGCTCTGTTCAGG
>Ga0100389_1002388_pt1 | contig 14908 bp, 15 predicted proteins | sample CryGeymeta201513_FD_81537 | JGI IMG/M metagenome (GOLD analysis project Ga0100389, IMG submission 81537) | Groundwater microbial communities from Crystal Geyser aquifers in Utah, USA - Crystal Geyser metaG 2015-13 | ecosystem: Environmental > Aquatic > Deep subsurface > Groundwater | place: USA... | reverse complement strand
TTGGCAAAAATTGATCCCCATTCCCCAACATCACTCCAATCAAATGAGGCCTTAAGACAACTGATATTTTTACTTTTTTTGGAGATGGCTTTATCAAAAGAGAGTGATGGGGATTTTTGATAGGTGGGGTGAGGGAAGTGTTGGTTGAATTCTGAGAGATAGGTGCCGAGAGTGGCCGTATAAATACCCGAATTCCAAAGGGCATCATTAATGATATATTTTAGGGCCCTGGTTTTATCCGGTTTTTCGATAAATCTTTTATTTTTGAGAATGTAGCCGTAGGAAGTATTGGGAGACGAAGGGTGAATGCCGATGGTAACCAGCGACAAAGATTCTCTGGCGATATGGGCAACCAAAAATAAGTCCTTTTTGAATTTGTCGACCGGATGAATAAAGTGATCGGAGGGTAAAAAGGAAATCACCGTATTCGGATCTAAGTCCTTGAATTGATTTAGGGTGTAATAAATAGCGAGGGCGGTATTTTTTTTATCCGGTTCAATAATAACCTGATTTTGGGGGATAAAATTATTAGCGATTTTTTTTATGTGATTAATGTTTCGATTACTAGTAACGATATAAATATTTTCCCTGGGGGCAACGTGAAGCAGGCGACGGAGAGTTTGTTCAAGGAGACTTTTGTCGGATAAAATAGACAGAAATTGTTTAGGGTTCGAGGTAGTGGATAAGGGCCAGAGTCTCGGGCCGGTACCACCGCAAAGGATTACTAAGAGATGATTTTTTTGGTTTGACATAGGGATAAAATCTCTTTTTTAAAGTTTAGCATAAAGGTAGACCGGCTAAACTTTTCCGAATTTTGGCGACAGTCGGCGGATTTTATATTTGAAGAAAAGAAGAGTTTAATAGCCTGAGCAAGAGAAGAACATGATTGGTGGGGATAAAGAATTCCGCTTTTACCGTCAACTACTGTTTCGGAGTTTCCACCAAGACCAAAACCTATAACCGGTCGGCCACAGGCCTGGGCTTCCAGCGAAGTCAGACCAAAATCTTCCAGTTGGGGTGAGATTAAGCCCAGGCTTTGCTGATAAAGTTGACGAAGTGAATCGTTTGACACCAGACCTAAGAGTTCTATGTTTTTGAAAGGATATGCTTGTCTTTTTAACCTGGGGAGGTCACGGCCGACACCGACAATCTTTAAGGTGTACGGAAGAGTTTGGAATGTTTCGATAACATAATCAATATTTTTGTAGGGAACCAGGCGATTGACAATTAGAAAATAATTTTTCTGTTTTGAAGTGATGGGGGTGAAGTATTGAATATCGATACCCGGATAAATAACTTTAGCGAGTATGTCAAAAGTATCACTCAGTCTTTTTTGGACAGTTTCCGAATTGCAAAAAGAATAATCGGGGCGACGCGAGTAGATGTGATCAATTTTTTGATAAAGACCAAGAAGTAGCGATAAATATTTATTTTGGTTCTGATAAAGATGGCGATTGAAATTGTGATAATAACAAACAAAAAGACTTTCAGGCGAGGTTAAAAGGGAATGGCCAACATTGGTGGTGGTAGCGATAACTAAATCGTATGCGGTTAGATCAAAACTTTCAGTGGCGATATCATAAAAAGGTGAAAAAATCGGCGACGGGTTTTTAATAAAACTAGAATGAATTTTTATACCTTTGGGAAACCAGGGTGTATTTTGGGGATCACAAAAGAGTGTAAAAAGTTGGGCTTGAGGGAAAAGTGACAAAATATCAAGAAGAACCCTCTCAGCTCCCCCCCATTGGTTTAGCCAGTCGTAATAAATAGCAACCTTAAGATCTTTCCAAGATTTCTTCATAAATTTTTAGGGTGGAGGAAGCGGTTTTGGTCCAGGAATATTTAGTTATTTGTTTATGGCCAAGCTTAATTAGGCGGGAACGAAGTGTCGAATCTTTAAGAAGAAGGGTGATTTGGTTAACTAAATCGTTTTTGTTGTGTGGGTCAAAATAGAGAACGGAGGAACCGTAGATTTCAGGTAGACAGCTGGAAGACGCAGCAATGACGGGGCAATTTAGACTCATGGCTTCGAGACCGGTCAGACTAAAACCTTCCATAAAAGAGGGATGAACTAAACATAAGGCTTGGGAATAAAGTTTGGGGAAATCAGAGTCTTTGACAAAACCAAGAAAAGTTACTTGGGAATCAACTCCTAGTTTTTGGGACAAAACCTCGGCCTCCTTTTGGAAAACGCTTCGGGCACAGATTATTTTTAATTGAATCCCGGGTAATTTTTGCAGAGCCTCAAAAACTACTTTGATATTTTTATGGGGATAGAGGTTACCAGTGTATAGAATATAGTTTTTAGGAGGACAGACATAAGACGATAAATTGAGAAATTTAGGATCAACAGCTTCATAAATAGTAGTGATTTTTGTAGAAGATAGCCCGAAACGATTTAAAAGAATGTTTCGCCAGAAATTACTCGGAACGATAATATAATTATTTTTGATATTAACTTTGGTGGCTAACCGATAGGCTAGGTATTTTGGCCAATAGGTAAAAACAGATTTGGTGGTGGTACTTTTCCCTCTGAAATAATGTTTGATTAAATCGTGAATAGTGATAATTGATAGTCCGGTATAAAAAAGAGGCTTATTAAAGTGGGTAAAATGAACTAGGTTGGGTTTACGTTTGGAAATATAAGAGGGTAGTAGGATCTGTTCAGAAAAGGAATAGTGGGAGATATCGGTGGGAAAATATCGATATGAAATGCCCAAGTCTTGTTTAACAGTGTCAAGGTCTTCTTGTTTGACGATTAAACCGAACTGATATTTATTAAAGTTTTTTTGCTGGGGTAGAGCCAAAAGGAGATTTTGAGTGTAGCGGCCGATACCGGTTTTGGTCGGACCATAAAGCCGGGCGTCGATAATGATATGGGGTTTGACTTTATTTGACATTTTTTATACAATTACTTTAATCATCAGGGAGAACACGACCCTTAGACTTTGTGTCTATGTGCGACGCCTCCCGATTTTTTTGCTTGTATTCTAACTTATATTTTTCTCGGTATAAAAAGATTTTAAAGCCTTGGAATTCTTTAAGAAGACTTGATTCGGAGTATTTGTTGGGGATAATTATTTTTAGCAGTTTGTGGTTTTTATTTAGAAAATGGTGAAGGCAATAGAAATCACCATCTCCGGAAACGATAATAGCTTGATCGTAGTTTTGGTACTCAATAGCAGCTGAATGTAATACTAATTCAGCATCAACATTTCCTTTAACGATACCTTGGTGATTTTTGATTGAGGGTTTATATACTAACTTGTATCCGAAGGACTTTAAGGAAGAGTAGAGTTTTTGATTTTCTTTAACATATCCAATAAAAAGAATAGCTTTGTTAATTTTGAATTTATCTTTCAAATAAATGAAGAACTTTTTAAAATCTAGTTTCCACCTCCGATAAACCGTTTTTTTGTCTCGAAGAATGTCGTTGCCGGTACCAAGATTCAGGTTTTGACTATCAATAAAAGCGTAGATTTTGGTCATAAATATTTGGCTTTAAAGATACGGTAGAATTCAAGAAGATCGACACCCAGCCAAACAATCCACCGAAGATAGACAGGATAATGGTGGATGAGATTTTCTTGATAAAAAATTCGCATGGCAGTAGTTGAAGCTTGGGCGACCTTAACCTTGGTGACCCGGGAGGCGGCAGACAGTTTTTGTTTTTGGTTGATTCCACCAGAAGAGACTCCCTGATAGTGAATAGTTTGGGTACCGGGAAAAAAGAATAGAGAAAAACCATGCTGTTTTAATTGCCAGCAGAAGTCTAAATCTTCACCGTAGAAAAAATATTTTTCATTCCACCAACCGACACTATTCCCGACCGATCTTTTGAGCATAAAAAATGCACCGACACAAGCGTCGATGGGTTGGGTTTGGGAATAGTCAAGATTCCCTAAAAAGTAGCCGTTTAATATTTTTGATTGGGGGAAGAGTTTAGGTAACCCAAATCCAAAAAAGTGACAAAAAGCATTCCAGGGTGTGGGAAAACCGCGGTGACTTTCGAGCTGGGTCAAACCAGTTAGGGCCAAGATTAGATCGCAGGTAGCAGCGTCAACCCGGGGATTATCTTCAAAAAATTTTATCATTTGATAAAAAGTATCCGTTTTAACGGTGGTGTCGGGATTTAAAAATAAAACGTACTTGGAATTATTGTCGGTAACAGTTAAACCCTGATTGTTGCCGGCGGCAAAACCAACATTACCGGAGTTCCGACGAAAGATATATTTTATTTGAGGATTTTTTTGGCAAGTAGCTTTGGCCAGTGAAAAACTATTATCAGTCGAGGCATTGTCGGCAATGATTATTTCAATAAAAAACCGGCCAAGCTTAGAGCGATCAATACTATTGATTAAATTTTTCAAGAAGTCCTTGGCGTTATAGTTTAATATAACGACGGAAAGTATGGGGTTATTTCTTGGAGATGATTTTTTCATAGAGATTATTTAAGTCTAGCACGCATTTTTCATAGGAAAAATTTTTGGTGATTAAGGTGCGGGCGTTTTTTCCAATCTCTAGCATTTTTGATTTATTTTTTAGGAGTTTAATGGTTTCGGTGGCAACGCGGGGCAGCGAACAGACAATGGAGTGAACCTGATTTATTATTTTAATTCCCCCCATACCCTCCGGTGTAGTAATAACCGGTAAGCCGCAGGCCATGGCTTCTAAAAATTTATTTCTAGTGCCGCCACCGCTGCCCATAGGAGCAACCAGGGCCCAACAGTGGTAAAGATAATAAAAGCGGTCAAAGATACCGCCGTCAATATCAGCTTCGTCAACGATGATATGGCTGTTTCCCAGGTGTCCGTAAAACTCTTTAGCAAAACGGCCGATAATGTAAAGCTTACAATCAGGAATAGCCCGAATAATCTGGGGCCAAACATGATCTAAAATCAGATCAACCGATTCACGGTTTTGCATCCATTTCATATTAGAGAACCCAAATAACAGGGCAGGAGTGGGGCTTTTGGGAACCTTGGGGGTGGAGAGATAAAAAGTTTTATCAACCCCGTTTTGAAATAATTCAATATCGGCACGTCCGGTGGTTTTGGTGATTAACTTTTGATCTTCAAGGGCAAAGGCGACCACAGTGTGAATGGTTTTCCAATAATGGATTTCCCAATATTTAAGTTTCAGGACGTCAATCCATAAAAGCGGGGCAATCATTTTTTTCCAACCCCGGAGACTTTCAACATAATGTTGGTAAACCAGATATTCAATAGTCAAATCAACCAGAACAATGGGAACCGACGTGAGGGGAATGTTGGGAATGGGGTAGAAACTATCGCAATGGATTAGATCAAATTGATTATGGTCGAGTTCATTTTTGATAGCTTCACTTAAGGCCGTGGAAATGTAATTGATGACCAGAAAAGGGTATTTACTGAAACCGGCCAAAAGAATGTTTTTTAAGTTCCAGGTTTTACCCCGTTTAACTACAATTATCTGACGACAGTATTTTTGAATTTCCAGGAGACCCTCTTCGTCGCGGCTGAAACAAATAAGAGTAATGTCGTTTCGGGAAGACAGATATTTAATGGAGTAATAGGAACTATTTTGACCGCCAGACTGATAAAGACGAGGAATGTAGGGAGTAATCATTAGTATTTTTCGCTTAGTCATTTTGGAGGTCTAAAATAATAAACTGATCGGATTTAAAAAGAGCAGGATAAAGTTTTATTAATTGATTGGTGTAAGAGTCAAAATTGACTGATACCAGATAAAGAGGTTGGTTGGGAAATAATTTTTTTGTCTTAGCAATATCATAAATTTCAATGGGAAAGCCCGGGCGATTACATTGATAGAGAAGGGCGGTATCACCAAGATATGGGGCGATAATAATACTGTTTTTAGGAGTAAGCTCATCCACTTTTTTTCCAGCTGATACGATTTCCGGACGATTGATTTGGTAGTAGGGAAGAATTTTTTCTGCCGAGAAAAATAAGGAAAAAGCGGAGATTATTAATATCAGACAGAGAGATAGGAACTTTGCGGGGAGAGTAAAGTAGAGGAGGTAGTAGAAGCCACAGCCAAGACTGATAGAAATAAATGGGATAATCAAGATTTGATAATAATCATGCTGGATGTTACCACCGGGAACAAAGACAAAATATAAAAATATTCCGATAAACCCCAGAAAGTTTATAACATTAATGTTAAATTTTTGATAAAATAAACCCAGGGTAACCGGAATAAGGCCAAAGGCACCCAAAATAAGTAAACTTATCCTTTCCAGAATTAACCAACGCCACCAGTAGGGGCGAAGGATAAGAATTTGATTTAAAAAATCAATATGATAACCCCGATACCATTCAGGAAAAATTCTTTTGTCGGAAAAATTAAGAAGCCAGGCGGAGGCGGGGATACCTTCCGGGAAAGCCTGAATCCAGTGACGCCAAAGGAATAGTGGAACAAGAGAGATAAGAGAAAATACGATTATTTTTAATAATTTATTAATATTTTTTGTTTTTTTAAATCGAAAAAAAAGAAAAATAAAAATAGGTAAAGTCAGAAGGAGGGTGAAGGGTTTACAGAGAGCGGAAAGTGACAAAAAAATACTACTTAGTATCGGATGGAAACGGAATAAAACCAAGGATAAAGTCATAAAAAAGACGGCCGCATTTTCCGGAAGAATGGTTCGGGAATAATAGATATTAAAGGGCAATAGAAGAAAGGAGAGCATGGCTAAAAAGGCCGGAGTAAATTTCGAGGTCAAGGAAAAGACAAAAATGAAAATGAAAAGAGACGAAAAAAGACTCAGAACAATTGAGGTTAGTCTGGAAGCAATATCAACAGAAAGACCGGTAAGTTTGATAGTAAACCAGGACATTAGATTGTAGAGAGGAAATTCCACCATCCGAAGACCTTGGGGGTTATCGAGCCCGGATTGATCAGGCGAGAGGTTGTGATAGGTTGGAATTAACAGATTAACGCCGTTGTTTAAAAAATTTTTAGTAACCGAAGCGGTATCAACTTGTCGATATGAATGCCAATCGGCCACCGGAGCGGAGAGATGATAGAGCCGGAGCAGTAGCCCAGTACATAGAGATAAAAATAGAAGTAGGTAATGGTATTTCTTCACTGAGACTTTTGGTTAAATTTCGAAAGCTGATGGTAGATTCCGAAAATAATCCAAAAAGCATAAGCCACCTTGGAGGCTTCAAAAATATCGATAAAAATAGCATTGGTCAGGGTAGAAAAGACAACACCAACAAAGACCAGTTCAAGGCGGACGGTAGAATTAGGCCTTTTTGTTTTTATAAGTCGGAAACTACGGAAAATAAGGTAAAAAACCGGGAAAAGAAAAGTAAATAAACCTAATAGACCACTTTCCCCCAAAAGCCGGAGATAATCGTTGTCGGTGGCCAGGGAAATAGACCCTAACCCTGTGCCCCACACAGGATTTTTACGGAAGGCAGTAATGGCCCGAGGCCATTCAACATTAAAGCGGATTTCACCGGAACGGGCAACACCGGCATCAATGTCGATAGGAATAAGCTCATCAATTGGTCCGTGGCGGATAATAGTCGGGATTGGTTTTACGGTTGGCAGGGGGATGGGGGTAGGAGTGGGTTTGATGGAAATGGTAGGAAGAGGAGCCGGGGTATTGGTGGGAACAATTATAATAGTTGGAGTTGGTTTTGGTTTAAAAAAAGGCAGGGTGGCTAAAAGACGTTTATTTAAATCAACTGACTGAAGCATGCCGGAGATGACCAGAACAGAGACGGGAATAACCCAGAGATATTTGCGAATTAATATTAGGGCTAAAACACTACCGCCCCAAAAAGCAAAAAAGGAAATTCGGGAAGCAGTCAAAGTTAGTAAATGAAAGGAGACCATAAAAAGAATAAAGGAAAGAAGCCGAATAAATATGTTTTTGTAAATTAACATCACTCCCAGAAGGACGATTAAGACCAAACTTAAATAAGCCGCCAAATCGTAATGGCCGGCAAAAGTGGAACTAATTCTGGTCCAGACATTCATTTGCAGAAGTTGACCCTTGGAAAACTCTTCGTTCATAGTGGAGATGACCGGAAACTGAAGATATTTTTGACCATAACCATAGACAGCGATACCGGTGACAGATAAGAGCAGAAAAAAGTAAAAATATAGGAGATCTTTTTTGGAATTTATGGCTCTGAGAGTGATAAAGAAAAGAGAAACATATTCGAAACGACGGATTAAATGAAGAAGAAGGATGTTTACCGGTTCGGTTTGATAAATAAAGATGGCAACTAGAGTGGTGCTACTGATGGCCAGAAAGTAAGCCAGAAAAAACCAGGTAAATTTTTCTTTGAGGATGGGGAAACGGGATTTTATTTGAAGTAGAAGCCAGATGGCAAATATAAGAGCAATAACAATATCGTCGAGACGGAGGGCAACGTAAGTGTTGGAGAAATTTAACAACGGAAATTTAGGGTATAGGGGGATAAATAATATTAAGACAGCTAAAAGTGGTCGAAATATGTTCATAGTTCTTTTTGGGCTTGACGATAAATTGGGTTAATAAAACTTCTCAAAAAACAGCTGGTTTGGAAAAATATTTTAACAAAGAAAATTTGCCAAAGGGGGCGGTGTTTTTTAAAAAAAGAAAGAGCTCCCTGATACTCCCGGACAATTGGGTCACTGCGTTTAAGAGCCGAAGCGCCGCCGAGGTGAATAATTTGGGGGCCGACCAGATACCAACACTGAGATTGGGGAAACTTTAGATGCATTCGGTAGCTCCACTCAACTTCTTCACCGTACATAAAATATTTTTCATCAAAGCCACCGACACTTTCATAAATTGAACGTCTTAAAAGCATGAAGGCACCGGTGACCCAATCTTGACGATGATCTTTTAGAAAAAAATTATCATGGGTATAAAAAGAGGGAGTATGGGGGTGAAAAGGTTTTATAAGGTAATTGAATAAGGGAAGATCATCAAGACCCAGAGACCAAGCAAAAACATTTAGTAAATTTGGGAAAAAACCACCAGAAGCCTGAATAGACTTGTTGGCATTTAAGAGTTGGGCCGTACAAATGTGGGCTTCCGGATGAGCCGAGAGCCAAATGAGGGACTGACTGACAGCCGAATGGAGAATTAGAGTGTCCGAATTTAATAGTAAAAAATATTGTCCCCGAGCAATTTTTAGGGCCCGGTTGTTGGCTTTACCAAAACCTGAATTTTGAGAATTTTTAATTAATTTTATCCAGTTGATATTTTGGAGTTTGGCAACACTGTCATCGTGAGAATTATTGTCGACCACAATAACCTCGGTGGGAATTTTGGAAGAGGTAGAAGTTTTGGTTAGGTCAAACTCTAGTTCTTTATCAGCTTTTAAAGATTTAAGGCAATCCAGGGTGATTTGACAGGTATTAAAGGAAATGATGATTATGGAAAGAAGAGGATTAGTTTTCATGTTTTAGGGCATGATGATAAATAAGAAAAATTAGAATTAAGGATGCCTGAGAAAACCCAAAAATCAGTAAACGGTTGAAAATCGAGACCGGAAAGGTTTTTAGGGTAATTTTGGCGGAGTAGGAAACACCGTTGTATGTTAGTTTATTGGCAATGCGTTTTTCGGGTTTAGTAAAAACATCATTTTCCCATTCGTAACCATTAATAAAAAGTGATTCCTTAAAAGGGAGAACCAGCTCCTCGAGATAATAGCTTTGCATAGTATCACGAAAGATGGTTTTTGATTTTTCCGGAGGGTGGTTTAGATGGATAAGAAGCGGGTGGTTGTAAAAGGATAAATAGTAATTAATAACCTCCCGGCGGGTTAAATTAGTAAAGTAGCCGGAAACATTTTTGAGCTGAACGGTATCGCCGGGTAGGGTAGATCTGACACTGTTGGGAAGATCCCTAAGTAAAGGCGGAGGGGTGACAAGGTAAATCAGAGCAATAATATTAAAAACTACCCAGGTAATAATAAGGGCTGTTTTGATCATTGAAACCACATGGCCCGACCAAGTAAGTAGTCGGGATTAGTAACCCGGCGAAGACTGATCTTTTTGGCCGGAACACCACCCCAAATTTCGAAATCGGGAATGCTTTTGGTAACCACGGCACCGGCAGCAACTACTGCTCCCCTACCAATAGTGACGCCGGGTAAAATAATAGCCCGAGGGCCAATGAAAACATAATCGCTAATTTTTACCGGAGCGAAACTATTACCAAAATCAGCTGAATTAACATTGTGTTCATCAGTGTAAATTAAGACTTCGGAAGCAATATCGACGTGGGAACCGATGGCGAGTTTTCCCCGTCCATCTAAAAAAGACCGGTAGCCAATAATGGTGTCGTGGCCGATAGTAATTCCAGAGGGTTTAAAGAAGTTGGCTTCTAAGTGAATGGTGGAATCAAAAGGAAGATTAATACCGGATAAAATGTAAAATATTTTACGAATGGTGTGAATGGGGATAAAGCCTACAATTCGCAATATAAGTAGCCAAAATTCTTCAAGAATTGTTTTTAGGCGATTGAGGACTTTGGAAAGAAGTTTTAACATGGATGAATTATACCCCAGATAGATGATCAAAAAGCCTTAAAAGTTGGTGGCCACTTTTGATCCAAGTGAAGCGACGACTGTTTTTTATTCCCATTCGGCGGAATTTAAATCGGGTGTCAATATTGGTTATTTTTTTAAGAGCAGCGACTAGGGATGAAGAATTTCTAGGATTGATATAGAGGGCACTGTCATCAAGAATTTCTTTTAATGAGTCGATATTGCTCGCTATTACCGGAGTACCCAGGCGCTGACTTTCCAGAACCGGAATGCCAAAACCCTCATAAAGACTGGGAATGACGGTAGCAACGGCCTGTTTGTACAAAACCCATTTCTCTTTTTCGGTGATAAAATCAGTAAAAATCACTTGATTTTGAAGATTATATTTAATAACAGTGGCAAAAATATCGTCATAGAGCCAACCCTTTTTACCAGCGATAACCAGAGAATATTTTAGATGAGAAGATGAGGAGATAAGTAGAAATTTGGCGAAAGCTTTAATTAGGAAAGAATAATTTTTGTTGGGTTTGAGAGTGCCGACTGTCAAAAAATAAGGTAAAGATATGTGGAATTTGTTAAGAACCGACAATTCATCGGATGGGGAAATGACGGGAATTTTACCAACCCCGTTTCTAATAACAGAAATAGAATCCGGTGAAACTTTAAATGTTTTTATTATTTCATTTTTAGTAAATTCAGATACAGCGATAATATGGTGGGCGTGTTTAATGGAAGTGGCGGTCCAGTTTTTGAGCTGATAGATATCCTTTTTGGTAAAAGTATCCGGAGAATGGAGGTAGCCAATGTCGTGAATGGTGGGAATAGTGGGAACGGAGGACGGGTATGGAGAATAATGGCTCGGTGAAAAAAAGAAATCAGTTTTTTCTTTGGAGATAGCTAGTTGAAGAGGGAGGGCGATTTTGGTCCAAAGAGTTTTGGGTCCGATAACCAGATAGCGCCAGTGTTGATTGGTTTTGGGCATATCCGGAAGCGGGGGGTTTTTAAGATAAATCAAAAAATGACGGGTTTTGTTTTGGTGGTGGAGTGCCCGAAGTATTTGATAAGAAAAAACTCCAACGCCGACACGGTTTTTTACATTGGCTTCATTGCCATCAATGCCAATTAGCATAAGATAAGTATACAAGTACCTAGTGCCTAGTAACAACGGCGACTAGTTCTAGATAGTAAGGTTGTGGTGGAAAAAGAATAAAAATAATTCTGGCGAGGAGTTTACGCCAAAAGATGGAGCCGGTGATTAACTCGGAAAATAATTCTCGATTAGGTAAGGGTTCGATAGGAATAAGTTTTGTTATTTTGCCGCCGGATTTATTGACTAAGAGGCGGAGGGTGGTGGTGGTATAGGTACGAAGATGAGATCGGTCCTGGTAGTGCTGATAAACCACTCCCCTACTTTTCAAAGTATCGGGACACTTTTGGGGGACGGTGATAATAACTCTGGGAGAGACACGGAGAGCCTCAGCTAAAATTTTTGAGTCGTTTTGATTATGTTCCAAAACATTGTTTAAAAAAGCGGTATTAAAACTATTGCCGGGAAATGGCAATTTGGAAGCCTGGGCTTTGATTATATTTTTGTTTCCATATGTGTGCCTATCAATTCCGGTAACCTGAAAGGAAAAACGGGAAAGATAATTTATCAAATGCCCCGGTCCACAGCCGATATCAATGATTTTATTACCGGTAACTTGAGATCTTAGAAATTCAAGACGGGTTTTGGAAATAATGCAGTCTGGTCCCCAACCGAAACGATTAGATTTTTTGATAGACATTTAGAGTTTCTTTGGCGGTTTTTAACCAAGAAAAAGGAGCCGATTGAAGGAGAGCTTTTTTTGACAGTCGGGATCGAAGGGTAGGTGAATTGACTAGTTTTTCTATACCTTTGGTAATAGATTCGACGGACTCCGGATCGACGAGCAGCGCTCCCCGACCGGCGATTTCGGGAAGACTGGAGACATTGCTTGTCAAAACCGGGACTCCAACCTTCATTGACTTTAAGAGAGGCAAACCAAATCCCTCATAAAGGGAGGGATAGGCCAGAAATAAAGCTGAGGCATGCAGGGCAACTAAATCTTTTTCAGGGATAAAACCGAGGACTTTAATCCAGGGATTGGAGTCACGAGGAATATCCTTTCCCCAACCATATTTGCCGGTTATGGCCAAGATTACTTGAGAGTGGGGGTAATGTTGGCGAAAGACGGTAAAAGCTTCGATTAGACGCGGTAAATTTTTTCTGGGTTCGCGGGTGCTTTGAGTCAAAATAAATTTATCCAGTCCATAAAGACTATTAATTTGCATTTTCTTTTTTTCCTGAAGACTCCGGGGAAGTTTTATAAAATCGGAATATTTATCTTCGGCGGCCTCATAAACAACCGAGGTGTGATTGGGGGGAATTTGAGGGAAAAGACGCAGCAGATCTTTCTGTGAATTTTCCGACACACAAATGAAGTGTCGACACTCCCGGAGAGCCCAATAAAATTTTCTTTTGAAAGTATTAATAATTTTAGGATGTTGATTTTCGGGGTATAAAAAGGGAACCAAGTCATGGACGGTGGTAACGGTTTTAGCCTTAATGGTGGGTGGTTGAGTCCAATCCCAAGTGTGAAAGATATCGCATTTGCCAATAAAAAATTCTATAGGAAAAAGATGAAGGCGATTCCAAAGAAAATCAAGCAGGGTAGGTGGCAGCCTGAATGAAAATATTTTAACGTTGGAGACTTTCGAAAGTTTTTTCAGGGTTTCGGGTATGGGTTGGCGAAACGATGAAAAAAACAGTTTATAGGTATTGAGATGATCAATTTTTACTAGATTTTTAACCAGACTGAGGGTGTAGTCACTGACCCCGGTTTCATAGACAATAGCGGAGACATCAATGCCGATGATCATAAAGATGGTCAAAGTTTAACAGATCTATCCAGAGAGTTCTAATTTGAGATAGCCAAAGTTTAGCAGGGGTGGAGACGAGGAAATACTTTAGATTTTTAAGCCTTTCAAGAAAAATAGCTGGTAAATTTAATATTATTTGTTTTGAGGAGTAATTTTTTTTTAAAAAAAATAACCAGTTTCTGAGAGTCATGTAAGCCCGAAGGTTTCCCATTTTGTTACTGGTAGCACCGCCGAGGTGGTAAGAGATGGCTTGAGGAATATACATGGTAACAAAACCTTGATAGTGAAGGCGAAAGGAAAAATCAACATCTTCAATATAAGCAAAAAAACGGGAATCGAAACCACCCAGTTTTTCAAAGACAGAGCGCCGGTAGACTATAAGAGAAGCGGGAGCGCCCCAAATTTTTTTGTATAGATTCCCGCTTTCGCGGGAATGACGGTACAAAAGACCGTTGTTGATATTTTTGCAGCGGCCGGAGGAAAAATATTTAAAACCTTCGGATTCGATGAGGTCACCGGTTTTATTTAAGACCAAACCATAATAACAGGCTGCTTTGGGGTAGAGGTTAATTGCTTTAGTTATTTTTTCAAACCAATGTAGATCCAGCTTAAGGTCGTTGTTGGTGACTAGTAAATAAGGTTTGGTGGCAAGTAAGGCAGCGTGATTGACAGCTTCACCAAAACCCAGGTTTGTTCGGTGAACAATAAAATTGTGGGAATATTTTTTAAAAACGGTGAGACTGTTATCAGTACTGGCATTGTCGGAAAGGATTATTTCCAGATTAGTACCGGGACAGTGTTTGGCGGCGGCCAATAATGACTTTAAGCAATCAGATAAGAATTTGGCGCCATTGAAATTGGGAATGATGACACTAAAGTCCATATAGATTGATTTGATCACCCGGAACAAAATTTAAGATTTGGGCAGTACCGGCAGGGAGTTCAAGAGCAAAGGAGGCGGGAGAGCTACTTTGATATATTTTTAATTTACTGTCGGAGATATTGGATTCAGGAGAGGCGGTGCTGAAATTAATTATTTTCCCGGCTGAATCAAGAAAGATAATATCGAGAGGAATGAGGGTATTTTTCATCCAAAAGGAAAGTATTTGTGGACTTTTGAAAACAAAAATCATACCACAGTTTGGACAAAGGGAAGAGCGTCCACCAAGTCCCCGGGTAATTTGGGGAATGGTTTTGGCGATTTCTATGGAAAAGCTTTGACCTTTGATATCAACATTTATACTTTTAAATTTAGGCAAAAAAAGAGTTTTATATAAAATATATATTATAAAAATAACAACAACTATTAAAATAATTTTTGGCATAGATTCTTTCCTATTTTATCCCAGGTGTAATTGGTGGAGACATATTTAAACCCGTTTTCACCAAAAGATTTTTTTAGTTTGGGGTGGGAAATTATTAATTGGATTTGCTGGGCCAAGTCTTGGGGATCATTAACCTTAAAAGTCAGACCGGCCCGGGAATTATTAACAAGCTCTAAAAGTTGAGGA
>Ga0100389_1002384_pt1 | contig 14929 bp, 20 predicted proteins | sample CryGeymeta201513_FD_81537 | JGI IMG/M metagenome (GOLD analysis project Ga0100389, IMG submission 81537) | Groundwater microbial communities from Crystal Geyser aquifers in Utah, USA - Crystal Geyser metaG 2015-13 | ecosystem: Environmental > Aquatic > Deep subsurface > Groundwater | place: USA... | reverse complement strand
TTTTATTAATATATCAATCCAAATACCAGTACTTATCACTCAAGTTAATCAAGTGCTAAAAGATGGTGTAACCTGTCTTCGCCAAGGCTTCGGCGGGCGAAGGAAAATTATGGTGGAGTTTGCCCATCCTAATACCCATAAAGAAATGCACATCGGTCACATGCGGACGTTAATCGTGGGCGAAGCGCTGGCCAGAATTCTAACGGCCGCCGGCGCCCAGGTTTTTCGGGCCAATTACCAGGGGGATATTGGCCCGCACGTGGCCAAATCGATTTGGGGCACAGAAAAAATTCTCACCGAAGAAAAATCAAGCTGGCAACAGGCAGAAAAGTTGTCTTTGACAGAAAAAGCCCACTTGTTGGGACGAGGATACGTGAGAGGTAATCAGGACTATGAAGCCAACAAGAAAGAAATGGACCGGTTGAATGTCAAAATTTATGCCCATGATAAAAATATAGAATCAGTTTACCGGCAAACCAGAAAATGGAGCTTGGATTATTACGCTAGTTTTTATGAACGGTTTGGGACAAAATATGATCGATTATTTTTTGAAAGTGAAGTGGCCGGACCGGGCAAACAGAGTGTTTTGAATAATCTTGGCCAGGTATTTAAGAAAAGCGACGGGGCAGTGGTCTTTCCGGGAGAAAATTACGGCCTTCATACCCGGGTGTTTGTCACCCAAGACGGCAATCCGACCTACGAGGCTAAGGATATGGGCTTGGCGCCGCTGCAATTTAAGGTTTTCCCGTTTGATCGGTGTATTCATGTCGTGGCCAACGAGCAGACCGGCTATTTTCAGGTGATTATTAAAGCGTTGGAGCTTTTGGATAAAAAATTTATTGGCAGGGAATATCACTTATCGATGGGTATGGTGAACTTAATCGGCAAAAAAATTTCTTCGCGGACCGGAGAGATTATTACGGTTGACGGGTTATTGGAGAAAGTCAAAGAAAATTTAAAGTCTTTAGCCAAAAACCAGGAAGCATTGGAAGCGGTAACCGTCGGAGCGGTGAAGTATTCGGTGCTCAAAACCGGCTGTCAGCAGGACGTGGCTTTTGATATCAAAAAAACGGTCAGCCTCGACGGCAACTCCGGGCCGTATTTGCAGTATACCTACGCCCGGGCAAAGTCGGTGCTGGAGAAGGCAGGCGTATCGGGAAAGGTCCGACCTTGTTGGTACTCCGACGAGGTCGGACCTTCTGCAATCTTACTTCTCCGGACCCTCTACCGCTTCGAGGAAGTCGTCGTCCAGGCGGCGCAGGAGCTGGCGCCGAACTTAATCGCGAATTTTATTTATGACGTTGCCCAAAAGTTCAACGGTTTTTACAATAAACATAAGATTGTCGGCAATGACTTTCGTTTGTGGTTGACCGGCGCCACGGCCGGGATTATTAAGCGGGGACTGAATTTGCTGGGAATTGACGCGCCCGAGAAGATGTAAAGAGTATAATATCGGTTAAATATGGTTAATATCGAAGCGCGGGCCGGTCTTGATGGCCTGTCCGCAGAAGTAAGTCCAGGAGCTTTACCGGTGACCGAAACACCTTTTTTAAGAAATAAAGTTTTGTCGGCGGCAGAGTTGCCGGCGGCAGAGATTTTAGTCCCATCCGAAGAGGTGACGGTTTTTGGTAATCAAATTTCTGAGGCAAATCAAATTCCAATTCAGACAGAGACAGTGAGGCCAGTAGAGCCAGTAGTGGCGGCGGCATTGTCAGCCTTAAGTTTGGCCGCGGTAGCTTGCAGTGGTGATGCCCTGTTTGCCGCCGGAGCAGGGGCGGTAGGTTGTGGAATACTCGCGGCGTTTGCCCTTGGCACGAACGCTAAGCAAAAAGCCATTGTTAGTGTCATTGGCGGGGTTGCCGGCGGCTTTGCTGTTGGGGAGTTGTATACTTTACTTGAGGCAGGAACCGCGGCGATTGGGGTAACTCCTGGTTTTTGTTTGGGTGCGGCTGGCTTAATTGGCGTTATATTATTGATTCGCCACGAAATTTTTAAAGGAAATAGAATAGAAGAAGATCGGCCACGACAATTAAAGAAAAGAATTAAAGATGAATAAACACTTTTGTTGAAAAGAAATCCAGAACTAGTTTAGTTGTCAGGCTGCACGGCGGGGGAAGTAAGTAAATTAATTTCAGATACCCTTCTAGGTTTACCCTTTATTAATGGTAGAACTTTAATTTATCATTTTAGACTATAAAGTTAAAAAGAGCAACAGTAATCCCGTCTGCAGGGTCAGCGGCCAGTGGTCGAAGAGGCCGAGGAAGAGAAGGAGCAGGACGGGATGACAAGGTCGCACCTTGTCAGTAAACCAGGAGCGACCTTTAACCAGCAGATATCCAAACCCCAAAAATCCGATCAGGCCGGTTTCGGAGAGGAGCAATAGATAGATATTGTGCACCGGTTGTAAAAAACGGGTGGTGGCCGGAATGTAGCCGTAATGGTCCATGACGACGGTAAAGTTGTTGAGGCCAACTCCGGTTAAGGGGCGGTCTTTAAGCATAGCAATGGCCATTTGGGAGAGTTGGGAGCGGCGGGAAAACGACGACTCCGGCGCCATAAACGACAGGCTCCGGCCGAAAATTATTAGGCCTGTCAGACCGGCCAGCAGGGTCCATTTGTTTCTCATTAAAAACGCCAGCCAGGCGGAAAGGGAGAAGGTAAGAAACAGGGGGATGAGCGTCAGGATTGCATAGGGTCCGACCTTGTCGAAATACAACAAGGACGGACCCATTACTAAAAACCCGGCCAAGACGTTGGGGTGCGGGGTAGTGCCGAGCGGCGGGATTTTGAGCGAGCCATCAAACCAGGTGATTTTATCAATTCCTGCGGTAGCCGAGGTATAGGGCTGTTCGCCCAAAAACCAGTAGTTAAACAGTGAGCCTTGGTTTAGCCACTGTCCGACAGCCAAAACCGACTGGAAGACTACCGCCAGTGTTACACTTTTTATCGCACGTGCGTTAGAAAGTGTAACATGATTTTCCTTAATCCACGCAACCAGCAGGCCCATTTCGCCAAACTTGAACCACTTGTAGATTGCCGGAATCGGCGAAGCGCTAAAAATGACTGACGGCAGTAGGCATAAAAGAAAAACAATAATCGGCCGGGGAATGGATTTTATTGGTTTTAAAAGCAAAAGCAAAATGATCAGAATATCGGTTAAATACAGCGTCGGGATTAAATAATCGACCAAACTGCCGCCGACGTACGATGATGGTAAAATAAAATGCTTGGCGAGGTTAGAAGGAATCAAAAAAACGATGAGGTAGAAAAGCCACATAAAGATATTATAGGACAAAAAGTGGTAAAATGCTAAGATTTACTTATGGCATTAGAAATAGGTGAAAGCCATATTTTAGCGTCCCATTCCGGCGTCGGCAAGGCTGGAGGCGCGGAACCCAGTGGTGGTCCTCGGATATACAACAATTTATTAGATGTAGATCGGGAATTAAAAGTACAAATGGGAACGCAAGCCCATTTTTGGTGGGCCTCATTAATTAATTGGTGCGTTGTGTCAAATCAGGGCGTGTCTCGATGGCTTGTTGGCCCCGAAGAAAAAATGGAGCGGGCCAGAAAATTCCTGAAAGGGAATTGATCGTAACTCAATATGTTTCTCTGGGGCGCGTCAGTTCCGATTTAAAAATCAGTCCCGGGGAGTTGTTAAAAACAGCTTTAATTAGAAGGCAGAGCGTGACTGGCCAGCTGGTTCCTGAAACTGTAAGGCAAAAACTGTCCCGATTGTTAAATAATTCGGAATTTAGTGCAACTGCCAAGCTGGAAGAGTTTTTCCTGCATTATCCCGGCAATGAATGGTTGCTTAAAGCCTTTAACAGCGGCCGATTTACATGGCAGGAAGTAGAAAAAATTTTTATAGCTAAAACTCTAACTCGTGCCCGGGCAGAAGTTGAGTTTTTAATACCCGGTCGGCCTAAATTTAAAGACGCTCAGGAAATTTGGGGGATTATTAAGGAATTTTGGCCTGAAGAAAATTCACTTAAAAGCAAAAAAGAGGCTGTTGATTGGCGGAAATTCGCCGTAGCCGCAATCCCTTTAAATGAGGAACAGCCAAAAGTGATCAAGGCGGCGGTCGGCGGCTGCCCCGATGGGTTTATGATCGATCCGGGCGGATCACCGTCAGCTAAATCTAAAGAGGATTTGGAAAGGATCAGTCAATTTGTGGCCCGGTTTTACCGTAACGGTGAGAAACAACCGTCTCTCTGGCAAAATATTGAATTTGTCGACACTTTAAGAGAGTGATAGAAGAGAAGGAAAAACGTCGGTAAAATTAAGCTTATGCTACAATGGCGGCAAATGGTGCGCACCGAAGGGCAATGGAGAGGGGGAGACATCTTATCTGTTCAGATTGATCCGGCCGTGTATGCGGCCAATCAGCTCATTGGTCAATTAATTGAGGCCAATATTTCCAGCCAAGTTTCTAGGGCATTAACTCGTTTACAGGCAAAACTGGAAGGGATAAGGGATCATGAATGGATTGAGATGCGGTCGTCTGGCGGAGAACCTATGAATCAAGCCACAGCTATAAATTTTATCGGCGAATTAATTTATCATGGTTGCATGTGTGCCGACGGTAATCATAAACTGGCAGAAAAAAGAAAGCAGGAATTTTTAGGTCATCCGGAAAAAGTTATGAGTATGTTAAACTTATCTTTATGAATTTAACCTGTCAGCAGTTAACTTTGCCTAACGGTCTGAAAGTCGTTTTAACCCCCATGCCGACCGAGTCGGTGACCGTGTCTTTACTGGTCCGGGTGGGCAGCCGGGACGAGACGGCCAAACTTAACGGCATTTCCCATTTTTTTGAGCATATGGTGTTTAAAGGCACCAAAAAATGGCCGACGCCAATGGCCGTGAACCGGATGATCGACTCGGTCGGCGGCGTTTTCAACGCCATGACGAGTCAGGAACATACCGGCTTTTGGGTGAAAATCGCCAAAACCCATTTGCCGCTGGCCTTGGACTTTGTCAACCAAACCGTCTTCCATTCGCTCCTGCCGCAGGCAGAATTAGAAAAAGAACGGGGAGTGATTTTAGAAGAAATTAAGATGTTTGAAGACAACCCGATGCGCCATGTTTATGATCAGTTTGTATCACAGGTTTATAGTTCGACAGCTTTAGGCAGACCGATCATCGGTTTACCGGAAAACATTAAGAAGATGACAAGGTCGCACCTTGTCAATCATTTGCAGTCTTGGTACCAGCCGCAAAACATGGTGTTAACCGTGGCCGGGGGGTTGGACCGGGAAACGGAAAAGCTGATCGGCTCGGTGTTTGCGGATACTGGCAAAGATTTTAATTTAAAACATGGATCGGTTAAGTTGGCGGATAAAGGCGGGGTAAAACTAGTCAAAAAAGATATCCAGCAGTTTCATTTTTGTTTGGGTTTAACGACTTTCGAGCGGATCCATCCGGACCGGTATGTCTTAGGTTTATTAAGTTTGATTTTAGGCGGCAATACCAGTTCGCGGCTGTGGAACGAAATCCGGGAAAAGCGGGGTTTGGTCTATTATATTCATGCCGGCATCGATAGTTATTTTGACACCGGCTATCTGGTGGTCCGCGCCGGCTGTGATGTTAACCGGGCTGAAGAAGCGATTAAAATTACCGTTGGGCAACTGCAAAAAATGACCGGAAAAATTACCGATCAGGAACTGGCCGAGGCCAAAGAATACATCAAAGGTCATCTGGCTTTGAGCCTGGAGGACAGCCAGGAAGTGGCCGATTTGTTTGGCGAGGACTTGTTGATCGAGGGTAAAACTAAAACGATCAGGGAAATTATTGCCGGGGTCGAGGCAGTGACGACTAAACAGGTTCAAGCTTTGACCAAAAAACTGCTGGCAGATAATCAATTGCATTTGACTGTCGTCAGCCCATTGGCAGACGAGGCCAAGTTTGCTAAACTGGTTATGTAAATGCCCCGCAGAAGATTTTTATTGATTAAGTTGGCTCGATTGACAAAAAATCAGAAAAAAGTTTTGGTGGAAATTACGGTTCAATTGGGGGTTATCGGGATCGCGGCGGTAGCTCTGCCGGCCATTTTTGACAAGGGTTCATTGATGGTGGTAACATTGGGTGTAGGTTTTAGTTTAGCCTCATGGTATACGGCAGTGAGGCTGGCGGGAAAATTATGAACGACATGTTAATTTTTTATCTGACATTATCGGTTTTGCTTTTAATTATTGTTTTGGTATCTTTACCGACGATGATTAATGGGTCAAAGAAGAACGGTAAACGGTAATAGCCGTATGAAGAGCCAGCAATCAGTTGTCCTAGTTAAACCGGACGCCCTCCAGCGGGGGTTACTGGGAGAAATTATCCACCGGTTTGAGCGGAAAGGGATTAAGTTGATCGGTTTAAAGATGATGCGTTTAACCGACGAGGTTTTAGATCAATGGTATGCCCATCATAAAGAAAAAGCCTTTTTCGGCGATTTGAAAAAATTCATGCAGAGTTCGCCGATCGTCGCTATGCTGTGGGAGGGGATTGACGCGATCCCGGTTGTCCGTAAGATCGTCGGCGCTACTTCCGGACGGGAAGCCGAAGCCGGCAGTATCCGGGGGGACTTTTCCATGAGCCGGCAATTGAATTTAATCCATGCCTCCGACGGGGAGGAATCCGCCAAAAAAGAAAAGGGTTTGGTTTTTAGTGATGAAGAAGTGGTCGAATGGCAAAGCGCCGACGAGTGCCTGTTTTACTCGAGTGAAGAATTGGGCGAATAAATTAAGGTATAATAACTTCAATCGGGGTGTGGCTCAGTTGGTAGAGCGCTGCGTTCGGGACGCAGAGACCGCCGGTTCGAGCCCGGCCACCCCGACCAAGTCCCCATAGTTCAACGGATAGAACAAGGGTTTCCTAAACCCTAAATCCAGGTTCGATTCCCGGTGAGGACACTAAAAATTTAAGGAAGGTTGACGGTCAAGGGAATCGATATCTTTGACAAAATCTTTTTTCAAGAAATGCCAGTAGGCGGCCACCCCGATCATGGCAGCGTTATCAGTAAAGAGTTTTTTAGCATATGGCACAAAAACCGGCAAGGGTCTGGCGGTGAGGCGGACCCGGCGGCGCAAATACAGATTTGAAAACACGCCGCCGCCTAATAAAATCACCCGGGGCTGATATTGGTCAATCGCTTTTTTGAGTTTGGTGGTCAGGCTGACGGCAATTGCCTGTTGAAATGCGGCGCACAGGTTGGTGGTGAAATTCACCTCCGAGGTGAAAGAAGTTCCCACCTCGGAGGTGTTTTTATCGTGGGTTTTTATCAGGTACATGGCGGCAGTTTTTAGGCCGGAAAAAGAGAAATTGAGGTCTTTGGAGTATTGCATGGGTACAGGCAGCTTGATTGAATCGGGATTGCCTTTTTTGGCGAGTTCTTCAACAATCGGTCCGCCGGGGTAACCAAGTTTTAGCATTTTGGCCAGTTTGTCGAGGGCCTCGCCGGCGGCATCATCTAGTGTTTGCCCGAGGAGTTGGTAGTGGCCGATTTTTTTAGCAAAAACTAATTGCGTATGGCCTCCTGAAACAAGTAAGCTGATAAACATGGAAGGGTCGGACCCTTCCATGTTTATCAGGGATGATAAGAGGTGTCCTTCCATGTGGTTGATAGCTATGAGCGGTTTATGCCACTCTTGTGCCAGTTTTTTGGCATAGTTAATCCCGATTTCCAGGGCCGGGGCCAGTCCCGGCCCGACCGTAACAGCAACTGCGTCGGGAGTGACAAGGTGCGACCTTGTCATCCCGTCCCGTACGACGAAACCTATCTTTGCCTCATGGGCCCGTTTGGCCAGGTGAGGGACGACGCCGCCGTACTTGGCGTGAATGTTAATTTGAGAAGCAATGACATTAGATAAAACTTTCCGGCCCTGGGTGACGGCGGCGCAGGTTTCATCGCAGGAAGTGTCGATGGCTAAAATTATTGGTTGACGCATATGTGATAATATATTTTACAGTATGCCCGATTGTTTATTTTGCAAAATTATCAAAGGCGAAATTAAAAGCTATAAAATTTACGAAGATAAAGAATTTTTGGCTTTCCTGGATATTTTTCCCAAAAGTGCCGGCCATACTTTGGTCATTCCCAAGGCTCATGTTCAGTGGGTGTGGGACTATCCGGAATTGGGCCGGTACTTTGAGCTGGTGGGGAAATTGGCGCGGCACTTGCGCCGGGTCAGCGGCCATGAAGTTGTCCGGGGCTTGGTCTACGGCGTCGAAGTGCCTCACGCGCACGTCCATTTAATGCCCAACCAAACCGATGAATTTGACGGTAAACAGCTGGTAGCGGATAAGCTGCTGGCGCTGGCTAAACGTTATCGTTTTTAACACTTCTTCATCCTGTTAAAAACTGGTAAATTTTCCCCGGAGATTTTTTTAAGTGAAAATTGTTATAAGACTTTAGTATAATATTACAGGGTTTATTTAGATTTAGTTAAAGGCAAAGTTGGCTGGTTTGAAAACAGAAATCCGTGAAAACAGATTAAATAATTATTTAAGATAGAATAATGAACAATAAATATGTTCAATGGTTAAAATTTGCCCTAATTTGCTTCGGTTAAATTTAGGTTTTACTTAGTAATTTAACCGGTTTTATTTTTTTGGTTCATTTTAAGTTATAGGCTTTGAAAAACTTGTTATGCTACAATGAAGCTATGTTGGTTTTATGGATGGCAGTCTTACCGTTTATGCTTTGGTTTATCGAGCAGGTTTTGCCGTTTCCGGCCGTGGTCGAGGAGCTGGCCAAGGCGCTGGTGGTTTACCGGGTGGCGGGTTGGCAGCCGGCCTTTGGTTTGGGCTTGGTGTTTGGCTTTTCCGAAACGGTCTTATTTACCTTAAACACCTTTGATCTTTGGCAGCGGTTGTTATTGACCGTGCCGATGCATGGACTGACTGCTATCTATTTAATCTAAAAATTGCGAGCTGACCCACCAGGATTGTTTAAGGTCATCGGGACTAAAGCCGACGCGCGACCAGTCACTATTTTGCTCAAAGACAAAAATATCCACACTGGTTTTAAGCCTCATGACTACCTGGGCATCCAAAGAAGGCCGGCTCCGGATATTGACACTGCTGTCTGCCGGTACCGTCAGGTGCTTGGGCGTGGCTGTGCCCAAGACCTGTTTTTCCTGTTTTATGTTGATTTCTTGAGGCTTTAGCGATGGTGAAGCAAGGGGACTTGGTTCAATTACCTGGAGAATCGTGGCCGGGGCGGTTTTAGGTTTTAAGATTAGCTGGGTAATCATGACGGTAATAATCGCCGTGGCCAGGATCACGGCCGGAATTAATACCGGATTGGACCAGGGAATAGCCGGGGGTTTTGGGGCGGCCGGAGCTTTTGCCGGGCGGGATTTTAACTGGCGCATATATATAGTCAAAAAGACAAAGCTGGCAATAACCACGAGCAGAATTCCCCAGACGGCGACGGTTTGGACCCCGCCGACGAAGCCGAAGATCGAGCCGGTCCCTGAAGCTTGGGCGACCAGGTCCTGCAGCCGCTGGATATTGGTGTTAATGCCGTTAAGTTCCAGCCGGGCTTCCCGGTAGGCCCGGATTCGGTTTTCCGGAGTAATCGCCTTGCTTTGGGTGAGTAAAATTTTATCCAGATTGACGTCGATTTGGGATTTTAAGACTGTGCCTTGGGAAAAGTAACTGGTTTTTTCGAGCGGTTTTAACAGTTCGGCCGCCTGTTTTTTAATCGTTTCCAGCTCGCCGGCGGTCAACTGCCAGACATCTTCCACTTCCACAAATACCAGCCGGGTTTCTTCCGGGGCAAGGGTGTAGGAGCCGGTCACAAACAAGGCCTCTTCGGTGGTGTCGTAATGCGTTTCCAAAGACGGATCAAGAGTTAGAATGTCCTCGGTTTTAAGCTCCCGGGGCAGATAAAATTTTAAGGGGACGGTTTGGGAGATGACGGCGGAAGGATTGGTAATCACGCCCCGGAAAATAATACTGCCTTCCTCCAGCCAGAGCGCTCGGACCGATTCGCCGGCATTTATGGCCAGAATTTGCCGGTTCAGGCCCAGCAGTGCCTGCAGGTTAAAGACTAAATTTTTAAGGTTAAGTTTTTGATCCTGGCTGGTTTTGGTCGGCTGCAGCAGCTGGTCGCCGCCGGGGTATTCGTTTAAAGCCAAAACTTGCTTTCGGCTGTTAGTGATAGCGCGGTCCAGGACGGATTCGCCGAGTCCATTCCAATCGTCCAGGAGGACCGCCAGCTTTTGGCTTTCGGCTTTTAGAGAGTCGTTTCTCTCGCTCACTTTAGCCAAAAAGCCAAAGAGAGTCGGTTCTTGGCTGTCATTGCCGGGTTCACCGACTAATTCAGACAGCAAGGCTAGATTTTTAAGGCTGGCAGCTAAATTGAGTTCGAGAATGATCGGCGCGTCCCAAGCCTCGGCCAAGGTCAGCAGTTCCGGGTTGTTGATTTTGCCGCTTTGGATTGCTTCATAAAGCGCGTTTGCTTGGGTGCGGCTTTGTTCGAGTTTAGTATTTAAATCGGGGATTGACCGGCCTTCTTCCAGGGATAAAGAGACTACCGGGGCATTGACCAACTTTTCCAATAACTCCCGCTGTTCGGTTTGTTCCTGGACGATGTTAGTAATGACTGCCGGTGTATTAGTCGTGGTGGTGGAATAGTTCCAAACATTGCTGATCAGATCGCCGAAACTGGTTAAACTGCGGGTGGAATTGTTCCAGACATCGGTAGCTAAACTGCCGAAAGAGGTTAAAGACCGGGAGGAGCTGGCCCAGACATCGGCCGCGGTGAGCGCCGCCCCTGCCGCTTTGACCTCGAAAGATTTGTCCAGGCATAAATAGTCCGAACCCGAAGTACAGCAAAGGTTGGCCGGGTAGAGGCCTTCGGTCGTGCCGATGGCGGCGTCATAATAATACCAGGCGTCGGCAGTGGCCGAAGCCGAAGCGGTTAAAAAATCACTGCCGTCAGGGTACTTAGCCGTCAAGGTACAAACCGCCCCGGTTTGGGGCTGGTATTCGTCGTCATATAACCATTCACCGATAGTACAGGTAGACGAGACCGGGCACTGCTGATAGGTAGCCGCAACTGCCGGTTTAACCGGCAGTAACCAGAGCAGGGTAAGCAGGAAGATCATGATTTGTCGTGGAGCGCCTTGCGGAATTCCCGGGTGGCATTGCGGATACCCCGGGCCAATTCGGGTAGTTTATCCCCGCCGAAAAATAACATCAGTACCAAGGCAATCACGATGATTTCCCCCAAGCCGATGTTATTAAACATAAAGGCTTATTCCTTGTCTTTAATGGCAGTTTTTAGGTCTTTGGCGGCTTTTTTTAATTCAACCTTGGACTCGCCCAGGTTTTTCCCCATTTTGGGTAAGAATTTAGCCCCAAAGAGCACTAATAAGACGACCAGAATGATGATAATTTCGGTCGTGCCCAAGTTGGCAAACATATTCTGTGCTCCTTTCTTTGACTAGTTATTATTTTTCTTCTTTACTGGCCTTTCGAAATTCCTTAATTGATTGGCCGATGCCCCGCATCAATTCCGGGATTTTCTTGCCGCCGAACAGCACGATGATTAAAATAGCAATGACGATGATTTCTGTAGAGCCGATATTTTTAAACATGGAAATTATTCACCCCCCTCATCGTCTTTCAAGGCTTTTTGCAGGTCTTTTTTGGCGCCTTTCAGTTCCCGGCCGGCCTGGCCCAGGCCCCGGGCCAGCTCGGGCAGTTTTTTGCCGCCGAAAAGAACCAGCAGGACAATAATAATGATGACGATTTCGGTCGTGCCCAAATTTCTAAACATAGGCTTTATTCAATAATAGTGTCAGTTCAAACAGAAGTAAAGGGGGAATTGTGAGGATGATTAACGAGACAATATCGTTGGGGGGCAGTAAAGCCACGAAGACCAGGATCAGGGTATAGACGTATTTGCGGGATTTTTTTAAAGCCGGCAGGTTCATTATTTTTAGCTGCAGCAGGGCCGAAAGGACGATCGGCAGTTGAAACACCAGGGCCATTAAGGTGCCGGTGGCCAGGATTTGGGACAGGAAGCTGGAGAGGTCCCATAAATTTTCAACGGAAAATTCCAGCGAGACTTTGGCGTAAAGGCTGATAATCAGCTGAATAATCCAGGCGCCGAATAAAAATCCCAGAATAAACAAGACGAGGCTAATGGGATAAAGTTTGAGGATGAGCCGGTATTCTTTGTTTTTTAAAGCCGGTTTAATGAAAGTCAGCAGATGATAGCCCAAAAGCGGCAAGGCCAAACTTAAGCCGACCAGGATCCCGGCGTTGATGGCTAAGTCAATAAATTGGTAGGGTGAAGTCAGGACAATATTGATCCCCTCAAGCTTAAAAATCCGCATGATTAAATTAATTATTTTTTGGTAATAGATAAAGCCGACGGCCCCGGCCACCCCAAAAACCAGCAGCACATGCAGCAGTTTTTGCTGAACCTCTTTGAGGTAGGGCAGATATTTAGAGATGATTTTATCTTGGTCCATAGTTTATTGCAGTGAGGCAATCGTGGCTTTAATTTTAGCGTCTTTCAAGTTGCGGCCGGTGGTGCCGATAGCCGTGTGGCCGGCAATAACTTCGTCCCAGACGGCGTCGGCAATCTCCGTGGCCGAGGCGCCGCCGGCCGGAGTTTCGATAAAGGTGCCGGTCCCCAAGTCCCGGGTGGATCCGGCAGTATTGCCGGAAAAAGTGTGGTTTAAGCGGACGCCGGTGCGGCTGACGCCGGTGCCGACGTCGATGCCGTAACCGGAATTGTTGTAGATTAAATTATTTTCAAAAATATTGTCAGTCACGCCGGCGCCGGCCAAATTGGCGCCGTCGGCGTTGCCGGTCATGATACATTGGGTGATTTTGGTGATTGAGGTATTCGCGCCGAGGTTTAAGCCGTTGCCGGTACAATCTTCAATCGCGCAGGTATCAATTTGGGTCCGGGTGCTGGCGGCTAAATCAATGCCGTTGCCGCTGGCCGACTTGATCCAACAGCCTTCGATAAAAGCGCTGTCACCGGTGACCGTGATGGCATTGTCCGTGCCGCCGGAGGCGGTGGCAACGTAAAAACCGGAAAACTCGACGTTATCCGCGCCGATATTAACGGTTGGCGATCCGGGTGCGGCCGGCACCAATTGGAACGAGTAGCCGGCGCCGCGGATTTTTAAGTTATTTTTAGTGATATTTAAAGTTTCGGTGACGGTGGTAATGCCGCCGCCGGCCGTGGCTAGAGCGAAAATAATGTCACCGGTGCCGGCCGAGGCTAAAGCTTGGGCTTTGGCGAAAGTGGCGACCGCTTTGGCCGGCGTCAGTCCGTCATTAGCATCACTGCCGCTGGTTGGGTTCCAGTACCAAATGCCGCCAACGGATTTGTTCCGGCCGCGCAGGGATTCCAGCAGGTACAAAGTGGCGTAGTCCGGATCGGCCTGAATTATCGTCGGCGAGGACGATTGGGCGATGACCACCTGGGTGAAAGCGGTCGGCTTAACGGGATTGTTGCTGTATTGGTTGATGGCCACAATGTTGCCGCCGGAAACGGTGCACAGAATAGTGCCGGGCCCGGGCCGGGCTTCGAAAGCAATCCGCCAGTCGTTGATTAACTCTAAAGTGATGCCGACGTACGAGCCGCCGCCCAGAGGCTGTTTGCCGTAGGCATTGGCAATCGTGCCATAGTCAAGATTAATCGGCTGTTCTTCATACAGCCGGATTTGGTTGAGTAAATCCTGAATGGTAACCACGGTTTGGGGCGAGTCCACCTGGATGACCCGCTCGGTTTTGAAAAATGTCAGCGTTGCCATAACTTATTCTAGATAAACTGAGACGTTTACGTAAGGCTTAAGTTTTCCTTTAACCGGGGTGTAGCCGATGTCCGGGTTAATCTTGACCGCCACGTATTTTTTCGGAATTTGGTTTAATTCCCGGCTGGTTTGGAGAAAGCTTTGGCTTTCCGGGTCAAACTGAAAACAGATAAATCTTTTGGTTGCCTGAGACAGTTTCAGGCCGGAAAAATTTAACAGGGCAGAGTATTGATAGTAATCAAGGGGAATTAGACCCCGGTCGATTTTGGCAATAAATTGGGCGATATTCTTGGCGACGATGACACTGAAATCCTGATATTTTTTTGTTTGGGGGTGACTGTTAAGATACTCCAGCAAATGGCGGTTAATGAGGTGAATTTTGCCGGATTTGTCCCGGCAGAAAAAAACCAGGCTGTTGCGGTAGCGGAAAACCGGGGTTAAACCGTATTGTTTAAAAATAGGATTGGTTTGGTTAACTTCTAAAAGATTCGGGTCATTGGGGATAAAGGCTTTTAGCCGGGGGTTATAAATTCTTAAGTGGAGGTTTTTAATCAGGGGAATTGAAGTTGAGTCGTTGTCAGGGCAGATAACCATAATTTGATTAGCTTTAATTTTTAGCCGAGGCGGTTTGATTTCGCCGAGGAAAGTCAGGAAGTAATCATTGATCCGTTTTAAGTCTTCGGCCGGCCGGGGAGTATTAATTATGTAATTTATTATTAGCATCTTTAATGTCGTTTTTAAGCACCTTGATCATGCCCTGTATTCGGGCCATTTCTTTCTCTTCTTTGGCGATGGCTTCGTTAAAGACGGCGATATTTTGTTTAATTTTTACAATGTATTTTTCCAGGTCTTTAACCCCGTAACCGCGGATGATCTTCAGGTTTTCCAGCTCGGTTTTAGTCAGCGGCTTCCTCATTGGTGATCATCCCCAAAAATTTTTCTTTCGGGGCGGTTCGGCTTTTTCTAACTTGTTTTTGCTGATAAATTTGCCGTCGGCGGTTTTAGTCAGGCGCGAGACGGTTACTGGTTTTTTAGTCACAGTTTCCGGTTTTGGTTTTAAAGAGTTATTGATGGCCAGCTTTAACTTTTTTTCCGAAGCTTCCCGAAAGACGACCGTTCCGGCGGCGTTCCGGGCAATGTGGAAAATT
>Ga0100389_1002368_pt1 | contig 14996 bp, 14 predicted proteins | sample CryGeymeta201513_FD_81537 | JGI IMG/M metagenome (GOLD analysis project Ga0100389, IMG submission 81537) | Groundwater microbial communities from Crystal Geyser aquifers in Utah, USA - Crystal Geyser metaG 2015-13 | ecosystem: Environmental > Aquatic > Deep subsurface > Groundwater | place: USA... | reverse complement strand
GGGTCGTGCACCATGGTATGACTGCATTGTTTCCTGCAATCCGGAAGCTGTAAAAAAAACATTAAGTTGGCTATCTAGCTGATTTTAAAAGAATACATAGTGGCCCTAAAAGATCTACACCCTCGCCCATGGCTTTGAGCGCCATGAGCTGAAGGACGTATGCGTGACATAACCGCCAGACAGGGATTAATTTATCAAAGAGCGGGCCTGTCAATGCATGATTGGCAAGGCGAATGGACAGGTGCGTCCCGAAAAAGGAAAAATGGACAAAAAAACCGGCCAAACGAGGCGTCCGACCACGAAATCCAAAATCAGTGCCGACTGCCGGCGGATTTTATGAAAAAACGCTCGTCAATTTTGACGCAAAAGGCTTGATGATGCCCAAAACGGGAATAGCTGGCATTTTTTCAGAATTACCAGCAAATGACAAGGAAATCAAATGTCAATAAAAGCTCAAATAGACGCTGTCGAACCAATGACAGCAGACGCGCTTGCCATCCAAGCGGAACGAAGGATTTACCTCGTTCGCGGACAAAAAGTTATGCTGGATTATGATCTGGCCGATCTCTATGCCGTCGAGACACGGGCGCTTAAACAGGCCGTGCGCCGTAACCCCGGCCATTTCCCCGATGATTTCATGTTTACTCTCGCAGAGGAAGAGATCGATCTGCTGGTGTCACAGAATGTGATACCAGGTCGAGGCAAACTCGGTGGCGCGGTGCCGATGGCCTTCTCGGAACAAGGGGTCGCAATGCTTTCCAGTGTACTGCGCAGTTCGCGCGCGGTGCAGGTGAACATCGCCATCATGCGCGCATTCGTGAGGTTGCGGGAAATGCTGCTCGGCAACGCCGAACTCTCACGCAAACTGGCAGACCTCGAAAACAAATACGACGCCCAGTTCAAAATGGTCTTCGATGCCATCCGTCAGCTCATGACTCCGCCAGAGAAGCCACGACGCCGCATCGGATTCCAGCCCAGCAAAGTGGACTGAACCCGAGGGAAAAACGATTTGATCAAAAGGCAAACAAGGGGTCTGAACCTAGGACATTATTCATCAAATGCTATCACCCAGAAATACAAAATGAAGGAGCGCATCATGCGACATGCGTCATGGATTGCCGGTTTGTTGCTCGCCGTTCTCACGTCAGCGTCGGTCCAGGCCGCCACCACCACCATCAATTACTTTTACGATAGCCACAATCGCCTGCAAACCGTAATCCGTGACGATGGCCCGACCTACAGCTACACCTACGACGCGGCCGGCAACATCACCAGACGGGACACCAGCGCCACCTGGCTCAGCTCTCTGACCGTTAGCGCCTCATCGACCACGATAGCTCCAGGGCAATCCGTCACCCTCACCGCGACCGTGGCAGGAAGTTCACCAACCGGTACGGTGCAATTCCAGATAAATGGCGTGAACCTTGGCGCGCCGGTGCCATTGGTAAACGGCGTGGCGACCCTGACCACAAGCCAGTTGACAGCCCTGGGCAACGCCGCGATCACCGCGATCTACTCCGGCGACCCAAGCAACGCGGCGAGTGGTACCCCGACGTCCATCACCGTGGCGGTAAAAAACATGCACGACGGTGATCTCAACGGCGACGGGGTGGTGGACCTGGCCGACGTGCTGCTTGCCAACAAGATCATCAGCGGCCAAATGACCCCGACCGCGGACCAACTTCAACACGGCGATGTCGCCCCCCTGGTGAACGGCGTGCCGGCCCCGAACGGCGTCTTCGACCTGGGCGACCTTGTGGTTATCGAACGCAAGGCTTTGGGTGACGTGAACTTTTGATGATCGGCGCGGGGCGGGCGAAGCAGGTGGTGCCCGCCTCGTTCTTCTCTAAGGGAAATATCTCTCAATATGGGGGCAATCCAAACATGCGTATCACCTTGCGCCATGGCGGTGTGCAAAGAAGCTATGCAAGGCGATTACGCCGGCTTAGCGGCGCTTGGATCGGCGGGGTTTGCGGCAAGCCTTTTCAAGGCTACAAGGGGAGAAGGGCTGGCTAGGTTATAATAAATGTTGTGGAGGAGGTTGCATTGCCAGCAGAGACTACGGCCCTCAGGGCAGGGGCAGTGTGACGGTGAAGACCACGCCCGCGCCGGCTGGCAGGTTGGCGGCTTGAATGGTGCCATTGTGCCGTTCGACGATCTGGCGGACTATGGCCAGACCCAGGCCGGTGCCGCTGTCACGGGTGGTGAAGAAGGGCTCGAAGATGGTTTCCAGCAGTTCGTCGGCAATGGCCGGGCCGGTGTTGGTGACCTTGAGCACCAGAGTGTCGTGGACGTCTGGCGTCTCCTTTTCTTCGGCCGCCAGCTCGATCTGGCCGGCCGTGCCTTCCATGGCGGTGCAGGCGTTGGTAATCAGGTTTATGAGAATCTGCTTGATCTGATCCGGCTCGCCATAGGCCTCCAGTTTATCGGGGATGGCAATATGCACGGGGCAGGTCTGGTCCCAGTCGGACTTGTGGTGCAGGAGCTGGAGGCATTCTTCTGCCAGGGCATGCAAGGCAAACCACCGGCGGTCCGGCGTTGATGGCCTGGAAAATTGCAGAAAGGCCTCGATGGTGCCGTCCAACCGGTCGCACTCGCGGACAATGATGTTCATCAGGGTCTGGGTGGCCGACGCTGGACTGGCGGCCAAGTCCTTTCTGAGAATCTGGGCCGCGCCGGAGATGGCGGCCAGGGGGTTGCGAAACTCGTGGGCCACCCCGGCCGCCATCTCGCCGATGGTGGCCATCTTCTCGGCCTGCTGGACCTGGGCCTCCATCTTGCGGATATGACTCAAGTCCTGCATGGTGTAGACCCGGCAGTTGTCGGAGCCTTCCGGCAGGTTCAGTCTGGTCCACGAGTAGCCCACCGGGATTTTCTGGCCGTCCTTTCTGGTGAGATCGCCGGTCAGCCGGAAGGCGGTTTTTTCCCCGCCGCTCAAACCAGGCAGCATCGCTTCCAGCGCGGCGCCCATCATCTCGCGGGCCGCAAAACCGGTAATCTCCTCGGCGGCCCGGTTGAAGGAGTTGATCCGGCCATCCTTGTCCACGGTAATGATGCCGGTGCTGACATCGTCCAGGATCTGTTTGTTCAGCCCGGCCAGGCGGTCATAGTCGCGGGTGGTCTGGGACAGGGCGGCCTCGGTTCGCCGCAGACGGCCGGAGAGCAAGGACGAAAGGATGGCGGTGAGGAAAAAGGTAAGACCCGGGATGGCAAAGTGTTGGAGTACGGATTGGTAGTCGGTGATCGGCGTGAAACGGTAGTAGCGGAAATAGGCGGGGAAATGTCCCAGGTACTCAATAATGAGCACGATGGCGTAACTTAAGGTGCAGAGGCAGGCCATGAGCAGGCTGCCGGTGCGAAAGAGCAGGGCGCCGGCCGTGATGACCGGGAAGAAGTACAGAACCGTGAAGATGGACTGGCTGCTGCCGGTGAAAAAAACCAGCAGGGAAACGAGCACCACGTCGGCCATGACCTGGAGATAGGCGAAAGCGGTGATCTGCCGGATTTTTCTGAGTACCAGCGCCGACAGGATGGTGATGCCATAGACGCCGGCGATGAAAAAGAGCGCATAGGGCAAGGGCGGCAGAATGAACATCTTGCCCTCGACCCCGAGGAGGGCGCTGATGCCGAGCAACAGGGTGAGAACGATAACCCGGGCGAGCAGGAGCCAGTGCAGTTGCCGTTTCAGCAACCGGTCGGCCGGGGGCAAGCTAAGCGAATCCGCCTCGTTGACGAAGGTCATGATTTTGTCCAGGGTCAGGTGTCGATGCCGTATTTCTTGATCTTGTAACGCAGGGAGCGGAAACTCATTTTCAAAAGTTCCGCAGCCTGCATCTTGGAGTTGTTGGACTTGGCCAGGGCCTGCTCGATGTAATGCTTTTCCTGGCGGGCCAGCACCTCCTCCAGACCTAAATCAAAGACCATCGCCTCGTCCAGTCCGCGCGCGGCGGGTTCGGCCTGTTGGCGGGCCATCTCGCGGCGGTGGGTGGCCAGGGTGAGGCTCTCGGGCAGGATGATATTGGAACTCTCCATGGCCACGCCCCGCTCGATAATGTTCTCCAGTTCGCGGACATTGCCGGGAAAATCGTAGTCCATGAGAACCTCCATGGCATAGGAGGAGATGGCGCTCACCTGTTTGTCAAACATCTCGGAGTATTTGCGCAGAAAGTAGTCGATGAGCATGGGGATGTCGCTCTTGCGCTCCCGCAGGGATGGAACCCGGATAGGCACCACGGCCAGCCGGTAGAAGAGATCCTCCCGGAAACGGCCGGCCATGACCTCGCCCTCCAGGTCCTTGTTGGTGGCGCAGATGATGCGCACGTTGATCTTCACGGTCTCGGTGCCGCCCACCGGCTTGAACTCCCGTTCCTGCAGAACCCGGAGCAATTTGGTCTGGATCATGAGCGGTAACTCGCCGATCTCGTCGAGAAAGACCGAACCGTTATTGGCCGCTTCCAAAAGGCCGGTTTTGTTGGCCGTGGCGCCGGTGAAAGCCCCCTTGACGTGACCAAACAGTTCGCTTTCGAACAGACTTTCCGGAATGGCGTTGCAGATGATGGGCATGAAGGGGCGGGTCGCCACCCGGCTCAACTGGTGGATGGCCTTGGCCACCAGTTCCTTGCCAGTGCCGGACTCACCGTAGATGATGACATTGGCGTGGGTGGGGGCGACCTGGCGAATCTGGTCGAAGATCTTCAGCATCTCCGGGCTGTCGCCGATGATGCCGGCCATGCCCGTTGACTCCTCCTTCTGCGGGGTGGCGGCGCTGACCAGGGCCGAGGTGACGATTCGTTCGATTTCCTCTACCTTGAAAGGCTTGGTGAGGTAATCGTAGGCGCCGCTACGCATGGCGATGACGGCATCATTGGGCGAGGCATAGGCGGTGATCAGCACCACTGGCAGGCCCGGGTCGATCTCCTTGATTCTGGCCAGCAGATCAAGGCCGTTCATGCCCGGCATGCGGATGTCGGAGATCACCAGGTCGAAGTGTTGTCCTTGCAGGGCCTGCACGGCGGCGGCGCCGTTGCCGACGGTCACCGGGGCATGGCCCGCTTTTTCCAGAAGAATCTTCAGAAATTCTCGCATGCTGCGTTCGTCGTCAACGATCAGGATGGCTGCCATGGGGCCTCCATTTAACGTTCGCAGGGGGTTAGAAAAAGCTGCTTTCTGGTTTGTCCTAGTACCCAGTAACATTTAAGTTCAACCCCCCTCCATCCCCCCTTATCAGGGGGGAGTCTTTAAGTCTCCCCTGATAAGGGGAGGTTTGGAGGGGTTAGATGCGAAAGAATATGTGTTCCATGGTCCTAGTTTTTTATCCACTGCTGCAGGGTGGCGACGATTTTTTCCGCCTGGGCAACACTGGAAATGTTGAATTTGGACTGCTGACTGTACTGTTCGTTCATTTTGCGGTAGCGGCGGATGGTGTACTTGTCCGGCCCGTAGGCCGTGGTTTTCGGATCCCACTGCTGATAACGGAACATGATGGTGGTCCAGGCGCCCTTGGACAGGACCGCCTTGTCCAGCTCCTTGACGAGGAGCACGCCGTCCTCTTCATAGCTTACCGTGATTTCTTCAATGGTCGCGGCCATGGGTTCCTCCTGGCGTTTTATAAAATAAGTTGGCTGCTCGGGTTGTCAGGTTCAAGGTTACGTAACAGTTGCCAAGCCTCACTATCTGCAAACTGGTCAATGCTCATCGCTTTCTAACCTTGCACCGTAACCCTTGAACCTGAATTACTAAAAAAACGGTAACTGCTCAGGTTGTTTAGCCCGTCAGGCTGTAGACTGTTAGGCAAAAAACGGAGCGTATGCGGAACACCGTACGACTTATACCGCAAGGGCATAAGTTTCGTATGAGCAGACGAGCTGCTCAACTCAGCTTTATATCTCGTGTTTCGCTGTTGCTGACAGTCTAAATGCCTACAGCCTATAAACCTGAGTAGTTACTTTTCAACTTAAATGCGAATGAACCAAAAAGTTACACCGGGCGAAAGAAAAAACAAGCGCAAACAGTGGGCCGAACGTGGCCGCGAGCCCTGGTTGCCTAGCTAAAAAAGAAAAGGGCCGCTGCCTGGCGGCCCTTTTCTTGTTCGCGGTCATGCGGGCGACTCTCAGGAACCGAAAGTCTTGACCTTGCCCTTGGTCCGCAACTCCTGCACCAGCTCCTGCACTTTCTTCTGCACCTCTTGCTGCTTGAGATACTGGCCGATGCGCTCTTTTGCCGTTTCAAAGGGCACGGTGGAGGCGGGCTTGGTTTCCTCGCACTTGATGATATGGAAGCCGAAGGGGCTCTCCACCACCGGGCTGATCTCCCCGGCTTTCAGGGCAAAGGCGGCGTCGGCAAAGGGGGCTACCATCTGTTCCTTGCTGAAAAAACCAAGGTCGCCGCCCTTTTCCGCGCTGGAGTCCTCGGAATTTTTCGTGGCCAGCTCAGCGAAGTCGCCGCCCTTCTTTGTCTGGGCCAGGAGCTTGTCGATCTTCTCCCGGGCCGCCTTCTTGATCGCCTCGTCGGCATCCTTGGCCACCTTGATCAGGATATGCCGGGCTCGTACCTGCTCCGGCATGGCAAAGGATGTTGGGTTGCCGTCGTAAAAGCCCTTCATGTCGGCGTCGGTTACCGTTATCTTGCTGGCCACCTGCGTCTCGATAAGCTGCTCAATGGCCATCACCTGACCCATCTTGGCGCGGATGCCGTCCTCGGTCAGGTTGAACTTGGTCAGCATGGCCTTGAATTCGGCGTCCGTGGGGAATTTCTTTTTCAGATCATCCATGCGCGCCGCCAAGGCCGCCTTGTCCACAACGATGCCTTTGGCGTGGCTTTCCTGAAAGAGCAGTTCGGCGCCGATGAGTTCGTCCAGCACCTGCTTCTGCATCTCGGCCCGTTTTGCTTCGTCCAAGGTGTAGCCCATGCCCTGGAAGCGTTGCTCGGTGCGGGCGATTTCCTTGTCCAGGTCACTTTTGGTAATCACCTTGCCGTTGACATCGGCGGCGCGGGTTTCCGCCTTGGCCTTATCCGTTGCCTTGGCCTTGTCCGCAACCTTGGGCTTATCTGCGGTCTTGGCCTTGTCCGCGGCCAGGGCCGGGTTGCTCACGTAGAGGGCCGCGGCTAACCCTAAGGCACACAGGCCGAGCCTGCGTATGAATGTGCTACGCATGGGTGGATCTCCTTTATGATGGATGGTTCAGTTCGGGCCGGATGTCTACCAAGGCATTCGTTGCTGTTACCCGGAACAACACAATATATTATTTCCCAAAAAAGAGAAGAGTTTTTTCACGGTCATTTAAGCGCGGCATCGGTCTAAACGGCCTCGAGAACCAGGGCAAGCCAGGCAGACACGAACAGGATGATGCTGATCAGCCCGTTCATGGTGAAGAAGGAAAGCTCTATGCGCGCAAGGTTTTTGGGGTTGACCACCAGATGCTGGTAAAACAGGGCAACGCCAGTCCAGGCGATACCTGCGAAAAAGATCGGGTGGAGATGTTCGTGGACCCCGGTGGCCAGAAAAAGGGCGAAGGCCAGCAGATGGAAGAAGATGGCCAGGCGGAAGGCGCCCTGGCGGCCGAAGCGGGCCGGCATGGAAAACAGCCCGGTCCGTTGGTCGAAGTCGGCGTCCTGGCAGGCGTACATCGTGTCAAAACCGGCCACCCAGAAGACCACCCCCAGGGACAGGACCCAGGGAAAACCGGCCAGGCTGCCCTGCACTGCCACAAAGCCGCCCAAAGGGGCAAAGGCCAGGGCCAGGCCGAGCACCAGGTGGCAGAGCCAGGTAAAGCGTTTAGTGAGCGAGTAGAAGAAGGTGAGGCCAAGGGCCACGGGAGCCAGGAGCAGGGTAAGGTGGTTGAGCCGGGTGCAGGCAAAAAAGAAGAGGAGCGTGGCCAGTAGTACCATGGCCCAGGCCTCCCGGAGGCGAACCGTCCGGGTGACCAGGGCGCGGTCCGCGGTGCGGGGGTTGGCGGCGTCGAACCCGCGGTCCACGATGCGGTTAAAGCCCATGGCCGCGGTGCGGGCGCCGAACATGGCCAGCACCACCCAGCCGAAGGTGGCGGCGCCCGGCACCCCTCGCCCGGCCAGGAAGGCGCCCATCAGCGCAAAGGGCAGGGCAAATATGGTATGCTCGAATTTGATCATCTCAAGCATGATGCGGATTTTTTTGAGCATAGCGGGTCGCGAGTCGGGATTAAAGGGTGGTTGACTGATGTTTGTCTCCATGTAGCCGCTAGCCGCTAGCAACTGTTTAACCCCCAGCGTTTTGCGTCCGGCGCCTCCACCTTGAGCAGGTCGGCCAGGCGTGCGGCAAAGCCGTGGGCCATGTCTGCCAGATCCGTGGGCTTAGTATAAAAGGCTGGCATGGGCGGGCAGATGACCGCGCCGGCGGCCTGGGCCCGGAGCATGTTTTCCAGGTGGATGCGGTTCAACGGGGTTTCGCGCACCGCCAGGAGCAGGGGGCGACCCTCCTTCAGGGTGACATCGGCGGCCCGGTGGATGAGGTTGCGTCCGGCCCCCGAGGCTATGGCGGCCAGGGTGCCCATGGTGCAGGGCACCACCACCATGCCGTCAAATGGGGCCGAACCGCTGGCCATGGGGGCGGCCAGATCGTTGATGTCGTGCCATCTGGTCACGCCGGGCAGGTCTGCCGGGGTGCGGTCCAGTTCGAGCTTTAGCACCTGTCGGCCGGCCGCCGAGATGATCCCGTGGCTCTCAACCCCGGCCTGTTCCAAAATCTTCAGAAGCGCCAAGGCATAAAGGCTGCCCGAGGCGCCAGTAATGGCCACGATGAGTCGTTTGGCATTTGTCATCCCTTTAACCCCACATATAAGGTCACGATGCCCATGGTGAGCGGCCGGAAGGTGCTTTTCGCAAACCCGGCCCGCTGCATCATGGTCACCAGCTCCTCGGGTTCATAGAAGGCGGCGATGGAGCTGGCCAGATAGTCATAGGCCTCCTTGTCACCCGAGATCAGGCCGGCCAACCTGGGCAACAGCTTATTCAGGTAGAAATTGTAGAACGGCTTGAAAAATCGGTTCCGCGGCCGGGAGAATTCCAGGATGAGAAGTTTGCCGCCGGGTTTCAGTACCCGGTGCATCTCCGTCAGACCCTTCTGGGTGTTGGCCAGATTGCGGACGCCAAAGGCTACCGTCACGCCCCAGACGGCGTTGTCGCGGGCCGGGATCTCCTCGCCGTCACCTACCACCGGCTGGAGACGCGGCCGGCGGCGGTCAGCTCCCAGGTTCCTGAGGCCGGTGCGCAGCATATCCTCGCAGAAATCCACGGCCAGCACCTGTCGTTTGGAGGCCTGGCGGGTCAGTTCCAGGGAAAGGGGCAGGGTGCCGGCGCACAGGTCGAGGACCGGTCCGGTCGGCCAGGAGCGCAGCTCCCGGGTGGTGACCCAGCGCCAGTAACGGTCGGCCTGGAAACTCAACACCGAGTTGAGCAGGTCATAACGCGGACTGATGGCGGCGAACTTCTCTTTGACGAAAACCTTCTTGTCCTGGTCAGTCAGCATGGGCGTCATCCGTTGCTAGCAGATTTTTAAGGGCAGGGCCGTGGGCGGCACTTCGTCCCGTCTGATGAGATACTCGAAAAACAGGGCAAGGGCGCGTTGTTTTTTGGCGTCCAAGTCGTATTCCAGGCCGCAAAGATAACGATAACAGGCGTCTTCGTCCATGGGAATGCGGGGCGCCACCAGTTGGCTGATGGTCATTAGTTCAGCCTGGCCTTGATGGAGGCAGCGCAGCAGTTCCTGGTGGATGGCGGTCACCGTGGCCGGGGCGGTCTGGCAGAAGCCTTCCCGCACCGCCCACACCGCGAAGACAAAAGGCAGGCCGGTGTGCTGCTGCCAGAGTTCGGCAAGATCAAGGACAATGGGGAAAACGCCGGAACGGGCGAAACGCAAGGCCTCGTCGCCAATGGCCAGGCAGGCGGCCGGCCGGGCGGGATCGTTAAGCCGGGCATCAAGGCTACCGGTTTCATAGCAAGGCGTCACCTGGAAGAATTCCTCCAGGATGATCCGCACCAGGCTGGCCGAGGTGGCGGACTGGGAGGAGAGCAGCACGGTTTTGCCCGAGAGTTCTTGAGGCGCGTAACGACTGAGCAGCAGGACGGAGCCCACCGGACCGCTGGCGCTGATCGACAACTCGGCGAGAATTTTGTAGTCCGGTGAGTGCACGGCATACTCGTAACAGGAGATAAAGCCCAGGTCGAGCCGCCCTTGGTGCAGCATGGTGTTCAAAGTGGCGGGCGGAGCCTCGACCACCCGCCAATCGGGTCGGTGCACCGTGCGTTGCCATACCTCATAGAGGGGGGCGGTGTTGATGAAGTTGACCATGCCGATGCGGGCCGTTGCCATTTTAACCCTCCACCCACCGCGGCCGCAGACTGTCGCCAAGGGTGGTGAGATAGGGGAAAATCTCATCGCTGGAGAGTCCTGCCCGCAGAGGCACGGCCAGGAACCGGGCGGTGCGGCCCGGCGTCAGCAGGCCGTAGAGTCGGTCCAGGCCCAGGGCCTGGCTGCCGCCCGAAGTGGCCATGGCAAAGACCACGGCCGGGTCAAGCTCCGGCCAGTCCTGCCGCAGCGTCCGCATCTCTTCCCAAATGGAGAGGCCGGGGTTGCTGGCCAGGCTGTCGGTCCCCAGGCCGGGCCGCAGGCCGCGCTGCAGCATTGCCATGACCGGCGCCCGGCCGACGCCCAGGTGACGATTACTGCCCGGACACAGGCAGACCTTGGCCTGACGACGGGCCAGCAGGTCAATCTCGCTATCCCGCAGGTGTACGCAATGGACACAGAGGGTATGGCGATCCAGGACTTGGAGCCGGTCCAGGTAGGTAACGGCATCGGTGCCCGGCCCGGTAAAGGACGGGGTCCATGCCCCCCGTTCCAGCAGAAAGTTCATCATGGGGCCGTCGCCGTTCATAAGAAAGCGGATCTCCTCTGCCGACTCAGCCACGTGTATGGAGAGCAGCCCCCCGTTCAGACGGCTCCGTTGCTTGATGCCCTGGATCAAAGCCGGGCCGGTCGAGTAAGGGGCGTGCGGCGTACAGGCCATCTCCAACGGCAGGGCGGCCAGCCGGTTGCTGGCCGAGACCGCAAGCCCCAGCATTTCAAGCAAAAAGTTGACCCGGGTCGGCTGGTTCTTACCGATAGCCGCGCTGGCCAGGTCATTGCCGATATCAAGCACCATTATGGTGCCGGCCTGGGCCATGCTGGCCAAGGCGGCGCGGCCGGCTGCCAGGATTACGGGCTCGTCGGGCGCGTCCTTACGCCGCACGAGAAGCTTGCGGATCCAACCGGTCATGTCGTCTGTGGCAGCCGGAACGCCAGGGACGGCTGCCATCCAGGCCAGTTCCAGATGGGTGTGGCAGTTAACCAGTCCCGGCGCGAGGACACAGCCCTCATGCTCGATCACCTGGTTCGCTGCCTGCCGCAGGCTGGCCCAGGGTCCGACCGCCTGGATACGACCGTCGGCCACCAGCACCCCGCCGTTGGCGATGAGCAGCGGCAGGTCCGTGCCGAAACTGCCGGTGGCCAGCCACGGGGCCCGGTGCAGCACCCGGTTCATTACGCCTGCTCCACCAGGGTGTAATCCATGCGCCGCTGGCGCGGGATAAAACCGGCAGAACGCACCAGGCCTTCGATCTCCTGGCGGGTCAGCCGGAAGCTCACCCCGGCCGCCGCCACCACGTTTTCCTCGATCATGGTCGAGCCGAAGTCGTTGGCCCCGAAAAACAGGGAGACCTGGGCGATCTTTGGACCCTGGGTCACCCAGGAGGCCTGGATGTTGGGGATGTTGTCCAGGAAAAGGCGCGACAGGGCCAGCATTTTCAGATAGGCAAAGCCGGTGGTTTTTTCGATATGGCCAAGCGCGGTATGGTCGGGCTGAAAGGGCCAGGGGATGAAGGCGGTGAAGCCGTGGGTCTCGTCCTGCAGGTCGCGGATACGCTGGAGATGTTCGAGACGCTCCGCCATGGTCTCGATGTGTCCGAACATCATGGTGGCCGTGGTGCGCAGGCCCAGGTGGTGGGCCTCGCGCATTACTTCAATCCATTGATCGGCCGTACATTTGCGCGGTGCGATCTCACTCCGCACCCGGTTGTTCAGGATCTCGGCGCCGCCGCCGGGCATGGAGTCCAACCCGGATGCCTGCAGGCGGGCCAGCACGGCGCGGGGCGACAGGCCGGACAATTCGGCAAAATGATGGATCTCGGGGGGCGAAAAGCCGTGCACATGGATGTCGAAGCCCTTCATGAAGCGCAGCATTTCTTCGTAAAACTCCAGGGGCAGGTCTGGGTGCAGGCCGCCCTGGAGCAGGATCTGGGTGCCGCCCAGTTGCTGGGTCTCGCGGATCTTGTCGCCCAGTTCGGCAAAGGACAGCACGTACCCGGCAGAATCGCCGGGCGCCTTGTAGAAGGCACAGAACTTGCACCCGGAAATGCAGATGTCGGTGTAGTTGATGTTGCGGTCTACCACGTAGGTGACCATGCGTTTTGGGTGGAGGCGGGTGCGCATGGTGTTGGCCAGGAAGCCGAGCTGATAGATGTCGGCGTTGGCCGCCAGGTGCAGGAAGTCCTTGCCGCTGATTCGCGCGCCGGCCAAGATTTTGTCAAAGATGGCATCCATGTTAGTACCTTGTAACTTTTAATCTCTTTTAGGGTGTAATTCCCCGCAGCTTGCTGCGTTCCTTGTTTGTCTTTGTAGTTGATACCCCGTCCGCTTGCGGCGGGGTAGTTCATTTGTAGGGTGCGCCGTGCGCACCAATTGTGCCTGGTGGTGCGCACGGCGCACCCTACAATATCGCGTTTGGTTACGGCACAGAACCACCTGACTTGACAGTGGCAATGCGTTGGGAATAATGTTCCATGGTATTAGTACTCTCTGATGACGTCATACAGGGTGGTGCGCTCCACCGGCACCCGGCCGGCCTCGCGGATCAAGCGCAGGAGCTGGCTGGTAGACATGGCCTGATCGGTATCGGCCCCCGCCATGTGGGTGATGAGCTCTTCCTTCACGGTGCCGTCGATGTCGTCGGCGCCGAATGACAGGGCCACCTGGGCGAGCTTGGGGCCGATCATCACCCAGTAAGCCTTGATGTGCGGAAAGTTATCCAGGAAGCAGCGGGCCACGGCGATATTCTTCAGATCGTCCATGCCGGTGCTGCGCGACAGTTGGGAAAGTTCGGTGTTCTTTGGGTGGAAGGCCAGGGGGATGAAGGTGAGAAAGCCGCCCGTCTCGTCTTGGGCGTCGCGCAGCATATTCAGGTGATCGATGCGTTCCTCCAGGGTCTCAATGTGGCCGTAGAGCATGGTGGCGTTGCTCTTGATGCCCAGCCGGTGGGCGGTTTGCGCCACCTCGATCCAGCCCTCGCCCGAGAGTTTTTTCTCGCAGGTGAGTTTGCGGATGCGCGGCGCGAATACCTCGGCCCCGCCGCCCGGGATGGAGCCCAGGCCGGCCTCTAGCAGGTCGGTCAGGGTCTCGGTCAGACTCTGACCGGCGAGTTCGGCAAGGTGGGCGATCTCCACGCAGGTGAAGGCCTGAATGTGGACCCCGGGCCGCGCCGCGCGGATGGCCGCCAGTATGTCCAGGTAATATGAATAAGGAAGGTCCGGGTGGATGCCGCCCACCAGGTGGATCTCGGTAATGGGCTCGTTAAGCCGTTCCAGCACCTTGGCCGCTACGTCGGCCACGCTCATCTCATAGGCCTGATCCGAGGATTTGTCCTTGCCAAAGGCGCAGAATTTGCAGAGGTTGGTGCAGATGTTGGAATAATTGATATGCTGGTTGTAGATGAAGTAGGCCCGGCGGCCGTTCAACCGTTCCCGCACCAGGTTGGCGAGATAGCCCACGGCCAGCAGATCGGGGCTTTCATAGAGCCTTAGCCCGTCCGCCGGGGTGAGGCGCTCGCCAGCCAGGATTTTTTCGTGAATGTCGCCAAGCCCGGTGGCGGCGACCAGCATTCTCTGCATGGTTTTCCTCCTTCATCTGTAACCAGGATCCATCTGGAAACCACATAAACCGGATAAGATTCAAGGTCCAGCTTGCCGCGCTCAGCCTTCAGCTTTTACCCGGCCAAGCCCGTTTTTAAGCACGTCAATGGTTTGGGTGACCGCCTGGTCGCGGTCAATGGCCGAAAGGGCCGCCAGCCCCAGGCCGTTGTCGTGGTCCGGGCTGGCGTAGGCCTGCAGAAAGCGGTCCAGCACGCTCTCCATCAGAAAGACCACCATGGGGCAGGGCAGGTCTGGCCGAATGATCCCGTTGATCTGGGCCCGGGCGCAGAGACCGCCAAAATACTCCATGGAAAAGAGCCGCACCTTGCCCAGCAGTTCCCGGCGCCGGGGCACGTCCTCCTCGAACAGCACCCGCAGGTAAATCCGGTAAAAGTCCGGCTGGTTGTCGATGAACCGAAGGCCGGCCAAGAGGGCCTCCTGGATCTGGCGGAAGAAATCCGCCTCTGGCCCATTTTTGACCTGGCTGGCCAGCATTTCCTTCACCAGGTCGGTGAAGCGATCAAAGACATGCAGAAACAGCCCTTCCTTGTTGGCGAAATACTGGTACAGGGAACCTTTGGCAATGCCCAGTCGTTGCACTATGGTGTTGAGGCTGGCCCGGCGGTAACCATTTTCGGCGAATTCCCGCACCGCCGCCGCGAGAATGCGGTCCTGTTTGGCGCGGGGCAAGTTAAAGAAGGTTCCCTTGGGCGGCATGAGCTTCTCCTGATGTGACCGGGTGGTCATGTTAAGAGAAAGGGATGGGGAAAGCAAGTTATTTCGCGGGGGGTGTTAATTGGCCCCCATATACGGAAACCATGCTTCCGGAAATAAGCTATCAGGTATCAGGGTGCGGCAAAAAAATTCCAGGCTCGAGGCTTAAGGCTTAAAACTGGTAACTATCCAGCGGAACCGTAACCCAGGTGAGTTCCCGGACTGGAAATGCTTTTCGCGGGTTCGTCCGCGACCGGGCGCAGGATGCGCGGGAGGTCGCGGACGCCTCGGAGGCGGGCAGGACG
>Ga0100389_1002362_pt1 | contig 15013 bp, 11 predicted proteins | sample CryGeymeta201513_FD_81537 | JGI IMG/M metagenome (GOLD analysis project Ga0100389, IMG submission 81537) | Groundwater microbial communities from Crystal Geyser aquifers in Utah, USA - Crystal Geyser metaG 2015-13 | ecosystem: Environmental > Aquatic > Deep subsurface > Groundwater | place: USA... | reverse complement strand
CCGCTGTAAAAAAATAACATGGCCAACGAGTTGACTGGAGCGGCATAAGGAGCCGTAACGAAATCAATATAAATGGCCAAGTTATTTCGTAACGGCTCCTAAATGTCGAGTTCCGAAACTTCCAGGGCATGATTCTGGATGAAGTCCCGGCGGGGCTCCACCTTGTCGCCCATGAGGGTGGTGAAGATATCGTCGGCCTGTTCGACGTCCTCGATCTGCACCTGCAACAGGGCGCGGCGCTCCGGGTTCATGGTGGTGTCCCAGAGCTGCTCCGGGTTCATCTCGCCCAGACCCTTGTAGCGCTGGAGGTTGAATCCTTTGAAGGCCTCGGCCCGCACCTGAAGAAGCAGCTCGCGCCAGTCGGCGGCGGCAATCTCGCGGCCCTGGTTGTTGACGACAAAGCCTTTACCAAGGAAGGGTCGCACCCCTGGGTATTGGCTCAGGGCGGTGCGGTATTCGGGAATAAGCGGAATCTGCGGCCCCACGATGATGGCTATGTGGGCCTTGTCCTTGATGGCCGCGTTGAACTCGTAACACGAGGGCTTCCAGCGGCAGGCCCGGATATTGCCCAGGATAAGTTTGTTCTCGGAGAGCTGGTCCCGCAGGTCTTTTACAAAGTGCTCGTCGGCAAACTGATCGGCCGAGTGGATATCGTTTTCCAGGAGAAAATGAATCATGTCCGGCCACAGGTTGACCCTTTCCAGGTACTCGATCACCCGCTGGTGGGCCGCCAGACCCCGCAGGGCCGCCACCAGCGCGGCGCCCGTCATCGGCTCGGCGTCGCCATCCTTCCGCACGGAGAGCAGATCGCTGGCCTGCTGGAAGAGATACTGGTTCAAATCCTCCTCGTTTAAAAAATACTGCTCCTTCTTGCCCTTGCCCAGCCGGTAAAGGGGCGGCTGGCCGACGTAGACATAGCCGCCCTCGATCAAGGCCTGCATCTGGCGGTAGAAGAAGGTGAGCAGCAGGGTGCGGATGTGGGCGCCGTCGACGTCGGCATCGGTCATGATGATGATCTTGTGATATCGGAGGTTGGCGGGATTGAAGTCCTCCTTGCCAATGCCGGTGCCCAAGGCGGCGATGACGTTTCTGATCTCCTCGGAGGAGAGGATCTTGTCGAATCTGGCCTTTTCCACGTTCATGATCTTGCCGCGCAGGGGCAGCACTGCCTGGAAGCCGCGATCGCGGCCCTGTTTGGCCGAGCCGCCGGCCGAATCACCCTCGACGATGAAGATCTCCCGCTGGGCCGGGTCCTTGGACTGACACTCGGACAGTTTACCGGCCATGAGGATATCGAGGCCCGAGCCCTTCTTGCGGGACAGGTCCCGGGCCTTGCGGGCCGCCTCCCGGGCCCTGGCCGCCTCCACCACCTTGAAGAGGATCTTCTTGGCCTCGGCCGGGTGCTGTTCCAGGTAGATGCCGAGCTTCTCGTTGCACACGCTCTCGACAATGGACTTGACCTCGGAGTTGCCCAGCTTGGTCTTGGTCTGCCCCTCGAACTGGGGGTTGGGCACCCGCACCGACACCACGCAGGTCAGGCCCTCGCGCATGTCGTCACCGCCCATCTTCTCCTTCATGGCCTTGGGCACGATGTCGTCGCTGGCGTAACGGTTGATGCACTTGGTGAGCGCCGCCCGGAAACCGGCCACGTGGGTGCCGCCCTCCCGGGTATTGATATTATTGACAAAGGAGAAGAGGCGCTCGGAATAGCCGTTGAAGTACTGAAAGGCGACCTCCACCTGCACCTGATCTTTTTCCCCGGCCAGCATGACGGGCTCCAGGTGGATGGGCGTCCGGTTCCGGTTCAGGTACTCCACATAGGATTCCAGGCCGCCTTTATAGTGAAATTCGTCCGCGGCGCCGGTGCGTTCGTCGTGCAGGATGATCTTGACGTTGCGGTTCAGGTAGGCCAGCTCCCGGAGGCGGTTCTGGATGATGTCGTACTTGAACTCGGTGGTCTCGGTGAAAATCTCCGGGTCGGCCATGAAGGTGATCCTGGTGCCGGTCTGGTCGCTCTTGCCGATCTCCTTGGTGTCGCCGTCCCGCACCCCGCGGGTGTATGACTGGGTGGTGATCGCCCCATCGCGTTTAACCTCGGCCACGGTCCAGAGGCTGAGCGCGTTCACCACCGACACCCCAACCCCGTGCAGGCCGCCGGAGACCTTGTAGGTGGAGTGGTCGAACTTGCCGCCGGCGTGCAGGGTGCACATGACCAGCTCCAGGGCGCTCAACCCCTCGGTGGGATGGATACCCACCGGGATGCCGCGGCCGTTGTCCTCCACGGATACGCTGCCATCCTTGTGAAAGATAACGGTGATTTTCGAACAGTAGCCAGCCAGGGCCTCGTCAATGGAGTTGTCCACCACCTCGTATACCAGATGGTGCAGGCCCTCCTCGGCGGTGTTGCCAATGTACATGGCCGGTCGCATCCTGACCCCTTCCAGGCCGGAAAGAACCTTGATCTGTTCGGCGCCGTATTTTTTTTGTTCCTCGCTCACTGTATGCAAACCTCTGTTTTTTTTCAGGTCAAGAATGAGATATCCCGGTAGTCGCCGCTAGCTTTTCATGGGCATGATGATGCTCATGAAGCCCGGGTCTTCGTCGCCCTCGACAAGGCAGGGGCTTTCCTCGCTGTTGATGTAGGCCTTGACCTTGTCGCTATGCATGACCTGCATGGTTTCCAGGTAATATCTGCCGTTGAAGCCCAATTTGAGGTCCTGGCCGGCGTAGTTGATTTCCACTTCGTCTCTGGCATCGCCAAGATCGACGCTCTGGGAAGAGAGCACTATGGTGTTGCCCTTGATGTCGAAATTGACCATATTGTACTTGTCCTCGGCAAAGAGGTTCATGCGCTTCATGGAATTCATGAAGGGGCCACGCGCCACCTGCACCGGGTTTTCCTTCTTGATAATGGCCAGGATGTTCCGATAGTCGGGGAAGTCCCCCTGCATGAGGCGGATGACCAGCAGGGCATTGCCACTTTTGACCACCGCCTGCTTTTCCTCCAGCCCGAACTGCAGGGTGACGGCCAGGTCACAAAATTTACGGATCTCCTGCACCCCTTTACGCGGGATGAGAATGGTGTTGTTCATGGAGAGTTTTTCCACCTCCGGGCTGGCCTCCTTTTCCATGAGAGACAGGCGGTGGCCGTCCGAGGAGACGGTACGCAGGACCATGGTGCCGTTCTTGTTTTCTTTCTCCAGCAGCAGACTGGTCAGGTTGAACTGGCTTTCACTCTCAGGGGCCAAAGAGAAGATCGTTTTGTCGATAAGCTCTGCCAGCAGTTCCGAGGGCAGGGTTATCATGCTCTCTTCTTTGTATTCGGGAAAAGAGGGAAACTCCTCGCTGGGCGTTCCCCCCAGGCGATATTCGCTTTTTCCGGCTGAAATTTTCGCCTGCAGGTTGTCCAGCACCTCAAGTCTTACGGTTTCGGCCGGCGTTTCCCTGATAACCTCAAAAAATTTTCTGCAAGGCAGGGTGATGGTGCCCGGGGTAATTATTTCCGCCGGTACGCTGATGCGGACGCCAACCTCAAGGTCAGTGCCGGTAAGTAAGAGATGACCGCCTTCCACCTGGATCAGTACATTGGCAAGAATGGCCATGTTGCCCTTCTTGCCCGTGACGTTTTGCAGGGAGGAAAGGCATGCAAGCAAGTCATTTCTGTTCACGTTCATGGTCAAAGACATAGCGTGCGCCCTCTATCTTTCTTTAAGTTATTTAAAAAAATGGTGGTAGTAAGGGGTGTTGGTTTGTGTATAACTAATATAACTCTTTAAAATTAAAACAAAGTTTGTTAACACCCAGTGTGTGGATAATATGTGGAAGAGTACTAAAAGCATCTTTTCAACATCTTTTCCAAAAGCAACCAACATCTTTTCCCAAGGGTTTTAAAAAACAGGTTCGGAGACTGGGAAAAGCGTTCCAGGCGAGATCTGGGTATGAGACTGATTTTGTTGTTAAATTAAGACCATTTTTTCCGGCCCGATCAGGTGGTTGAAAAAGTATGGGAAGCATAGTGTAAAACCGACCAAAATTCAATCATTATAAAGCCAATTACGGGGTGACGCGGCTTGCTTTTGCGAAGCAGCTTCCCAAGACGCCACCCCATGGCGGCAAAGAGGAAAAAGAACGTGGAAAAAATGGTGGCAAGGCTCCTGCGCGAGGGGTTGGAAAACCAGGTCTTTCCCGGGGCCGCGGTCGGGATCGTGGCCGGGCCGGTCGGCCACGGAAAAACCTGGTTCATAACCGAGGGTTGTACCTCTTTTTTAGCGGAGCGGAGCGCGGTGGACAAGGCCACGGTTTTTGACCTGGCCTCCTTGACCAAGCCCCTGGCCACCACCCTGGCCGTACTCTGTCTGCTGCGCGACCGGCGCCTCTCCCTGGCCAGCGGGCTGGCCGCCCTCCTGGGCCAGGCCGTTCCTGCGGACAAGGACGCTATAACCCTGCGGCAACTCCTCTGCCACCAAGCCGGGTTGCCAGCCCACCGGGAATTTTATAAAAAGTTCCATGAATTTGACAGGGAGGCCACAGGTCCGGCCATGCTGGCCATGGTCCTGGCTGAACCCCTAGAACATCCGCCGGGCCGCCGGACGGTATACAGTGACTTGGGCTTTCTGTTGCTCGGCTGGGCCGTGGAAAGGCTCGCCGGCCAGCGGCTGGACCATTTTGTCCGGGAAAGGATCTATGCGCCGATGGGGCTTTGCGACCACCTCTTCTTCGTGCCCACGGCCGAGCGCGTCGGCCACGGGGCCACGATTTTTGCCTGCACCGAGAACTGCCCCTGGCGCCAACGGGTGCTGTGCGGCGAGGTAAGCGACGACAACGCCTGGGTCCTGGGTGGGGTGGCGGGACAGGCCGGCCTGTTCGGCGACATCGTTGGTGTCACCACCCTGGTCGGCCATATTTTGGACCAGTGGCAGGGCCGCGAGGAGCCGTGCGCTTATGATGGCGACACGCTGCGGTCCTTTCTACGCCGTCCGGAGGGCACCGAGGCCGGCGCCAGGGCCCTGGGGTTTGACACGCCGGCGCCAACCGGTTCGAGTGGCGGCGCCCTGATTTCCCCGGCCAGCGTCGGCCACCTGGGGTTCACCGGCACCTCCTTCTGGATGGACCCTGAACGCGACGCGGCCGTAGTGCTGCTCACCAATCGGGTGCACCCCTCTCGGGAAAATGAACTGATCAAGGAGTTTAGGCCGCGCTTGCACGACGCGGTTTGGTCGATGTTGGATACGGGAGAGGCAGAGGCACAAAGGCACAAAGGCACAAAGGGGCAAAGACCATAAGACAACAGATGTATCAGGCTTGTGGCGTTTACCGCGTCTCCGGATACAGGGCCAGGATGGCCGCCTCATTTGCCTGGCACACCCCGCGTTCGGTGATCAGGCCGGTGACCAGCCGGGCCGGGGTGACGTCAAAGGCGTAGTTGGCGGTTTGGGTATCAATCGGGGCGATGCGGACCGTGGCCAGGGAGCCGCTGGCGGTCTGGCCGGTGATGGCCAGGATCTCCGCGCCGGGTCGTTGTTCGATAGGGATCTCGGCCACGCCGTCGCGGATCTCCCAGTCAAAGGTGGACGAGGGCAGGGCGACATAGAAGGGCACGTTATTATCCTTGGCCGCCAAGGCCTTAAGGTAGGTGCCGATCTTGTTGGCCACGTCGCCGCTGCGGGTGGTGCGGTCGGTGCCGACGATGACCAGGTCGACCAGGCCGTGCTGCATGAGATGGCCGCCGGTGTTGTCGGCGATGAGGGTGTGGGCAACGCCCTGCTGACCCAGCTCCCAGGCGGTGAGTTTGGCCCCTTGCAACCAGGGTCGGGTTTCGTCCACCCAGACGTGCACCGGGATGCCGGCCGCCTGGGCCGCGTAGATCGGAGCAGTGGCCGAGCCGTAATCGACAAAGGCGAGCCAGCCGGCGTTGCAGTGGGTGAGGATGTTGACCTCTGCCCCCCCTTTTTTTTCGCTGATCGCCTGGATGATGGCCAGGCCGTGCTCGCCGATGCGACGGCAGAAGTCGGCGTCCTCGTCGGCAATGGCGCAGGCCTCGGCAAAGGCTGTCGCCTGCCAGCGGCCCCGATCAGGCTCGGCAGTTATGGCTGCCAACTGTCGCTCCACGGCCCAGGCCAGGTTTCTGGCCGTGGGCCGGGCGGCGACCAGGGCAGCAGCGGCTTGCAGCAGCACCCTCTGGTCCGGAAGCCCCTCGTGGCTGGCCAGGGCCGCATACATGGCAAAACCCGCCGTGGCGCCGATCAGCCCGGCCCCGCGCACGTGCATGTCGCGGATGGCGGTGACAAAGTCCGTGAGGGTGCGCAACTCCTCGACCTCGAAGCGGTGCGGCAGTTGGCGCTGGTCAATGATGTGGATGATCTCCGGCCGGGTCGGGTCGGGCCAGATGGTGCGGCAGGGCTTATTGTTTACATTCATGGCCTGGATTCCTGGGCAGAAGGGAAGGAGAAGCCAGTTTACGGGACAAGGAGGTTCTGGTCAAGCCGGGCGTGCACAGCCATTATTCGCGGCAATTTTTCATCTCAGTTTGTCCAATGTCCAGGCGACCCCTTGGCTTTTCCCCTATGAATCGTGTTCCGGCCATGAATATTTTACTTTTTTATGGTCGGTTCAGGGGGGCTGGGCGGGTGAGGGGATACGGTTTTCGCCTCCACCTTGCCCATTAGTTTGGTGAAATAGTCCGGCACCCCGGTGGTAAAGGTCATCTCCTTGCCGCTAGCCGGGTGTTTGAAGGAAAGCGCCATGGCATGCAAGGCCATGCGTTTGTAAGCCTTACCGTCTTTGCTATAGCGCCGGTCGCCGACAATGGGGTGGCCGCTCTCGGCCAGATGCACGCGGATCTGGTGCTTTCTGCCGGTCAACAGGTCAATCTCCAGCAAGGCCAGGTCCCTGGTCTGCTGCACCACCTTGTACGCGGTATGGGACAGATAGCCTTTCTGCGGGTCGGCGGTCGAGTAGACGCGGTGGGCCGCGTTTTCCATCAGACAGGAGGAAATGGTGGCCGCGGGCTTTTCCAGCCGGCCATGCACCACGGCGACATAGGTCTTCTTGGTCTCCGGCCACTGGCCCTGCAAACGGCGCTTGGCCTCTTCGCTCTTGACGAAGATGAGCAGGCCCGAGGCATCCCGGTCCAGCCGGTGCACGATGAAGATGCGGTTCCTGGACTTGGAGTAACCCTTGCGGACATAATCGGTGAGGATGAAGTAGACGGTGCGTTCTTTTTCCGTGTCCGTGCCCATGGTCAAAAACCCCGGGGGCTTGTCCACCACGAGAATATCCTGGTCTTCGTGCAGGATCACGAGACCTCTGGGGAGGAATCTGGTGCGGGGTTTGGCAGGTTTGAGCATGGTGTTAACTTATACGAATAGGTTCCCGAGCGCAACACCTCGCGGCTGAGATCATGGCCGGACTGCCCGTTGCTGTTGAGTTTTCCGCGCCGCTGGTTTATCATGGACCCCCGGCGACCTCGGAACTTGGGGTGCCGGGAATTGGGCAAACGATCTTTCGCCATGGGATAGCCAACTATGATCCGTATCGGCGTTCTCTCCGACACCCACCTCGCCGTGCCCGCGCCGCGCTTCCGGGCCCTGGTGGAGACCTGTTTTGCCGGCTGCGAGGTTATCCTGCACGCCGGCGATCTTACCGAGCTGGCCGTGCTCGAGGCCTTTGCCGGCAAGGAGGTGCATGGTGTGTGCGGCAACATGTGCAGCCTGGCGACCCAAAAGTTGCTGCCCGCGAAAAAGGTGGTACAGGTGGCGGGCTTTGTCATCGGCCTCATCCACGGCCAGGGCCTGGGCTACGACCCCGAGGAGCGCCTGCCCTTTGAGTTCGAAGAGGTGGACTGCATCGTCTATGGTCACACCCATCGCCCTTCCTGCCGCCGGATAGGTGGCATCCTGCTGGTGAACCCGGGCAGCTTCCTGGCCGTGGGCCGCCATGGCGCGCCGGGCACCTACGCCATCCTGGAGGCCGGCGACACCCTGCGCGGCGTCATTCACGAGGTGCCGGTCCTGCCATGACCCAGCCGGCCAAGCTCACCCCCATGCTCCAGCAGTACCTGGAGATCAAGGCCCAGCACCAGGACGCCATCCTGTTTTATCGCATGGGCGACTTCTACGAGATGTTTTTTGACGACGCCAAGCTCGCCTCCCGGGTGCTGGGTATCACCCTCACCGCCCGCGGCCATCAGGACAACGGCGAGAAGATTCCCATGTGCGGGGTGCCGCATCACGCCTCGGCCGGGTATCTTGCCCGACTGGTGCGGGCCGGCCACCGGGTGGCGGTCTGCGAGCAGACCGAGGACCCGGCCCAGGCCAAGGGGGTGGTGAAGCGGGAGGTAGTGCGGGTGGTGACCCCGGGGCTGGCCGTGGAGGCGCAGCTCCTGGACGACAAGAGCAACCGCTTCCTGGCCGCGGTCTGTCGTCGGGGTGCCGTCAAGGGCGGCAAGGCCTGCTGGGGCGTAAGCCTGCTGGACCTGTCCACCGGCGAGTTCTGGGTGGCGGAACGCGACAGTCTGGCCGGGGTGCTTGATGAGTTGCAGCGCCTGGCGCCCGCCGAACTGCTGGTGGACGAGGAGGACGGCCTGGCCACGGACAAGTCCTTGCTCGTCGCCCTGGCAGACGATCTCTGTCTCACCCCGCGGCCAACGGCCGGTTTCCATCCGGCCACGGCCCGCGCCGCCCTGCAGGAGCACTTTCGTCTGGCCAACCTGGCTGGCTTCGGCATCGACCACATGGAGGCCGGCCTGGGCGCGGCCGGCGCCCTGCTGCACTACATCCAGGAGACCCAGAAGACCAACCTGGACCATATCGAACGGCTGCGGCCCATCGACCTGGCCAGCGTGCTCATGGTGGACGAATCCTCCCGCCGTAACCTGGAACTCACCCGCACCATCATCGGCAACGCCCGGGAGGGGTCTCTGCTGGCCTGCCTGGATTTCACCCGGACACCGATGGGCGCCCGTCACCTGAAGCGGGCCCTGCTCTTCCCCCGGCGCGACCCCGTGGTCATCAACCAGCGGCTGGACACGGTGGAGCAGCTCTACGACGACCAGGACGGCCGCGCCGAACTGCGGGAGCGCTTGGGCCAGGTCTACGATCTGGAACGGCTGAACAGCCGGGTGGTGCTGGGCAGCGCCAATGGCCGGGACCTCGTTGCCCTGAAGCAGTCCCTGGCCCAGTTGCCGGCCCTGCAGGCGGCGGTGGCCAACGGTCGCGGGGCGCTGGCCGAGCTGGGGGCGGGTCTCGACCCCCTGGCCGACCTATATCAATTGCTGGAGCGGAGCATCCGCGAGGACGCGCCAGTTGGGCTGCGGGAGGGCAGCCTCATCCGGGCCGGCTATAACGCCGAGGTGGATGAACTGCGGGCCCTGCTCACCGACGGCAAGGGCCACATCCTCGCCCTGGAGGCGGCGGAGAGAGAGCGCAGCGGTATCGCCAAGCTAAAGGTAGGCTTCAACCGGGTCTTTGGCTACTACTTCGAGGTGAGCCGGGGTCAGGCGGTCAATGTGCCTGACCACTTCATCCGCAAGCAGACCCTGGTCAACGCCGAGCGCTTCATTACCCCGGAGCTGAAAGACTTTGAAAACAAGGTACTGCACGCCCAGGAGCGCCAGTTGGAGCTGGAGTACCGGCTGTTCACCGAGGTGCGCGGCCAAGTGGCCGCGGCCAGCCCCCGCCTCCTGGCCGTCGCGGCGGGTATTGCCCGGCTCGACTTCTACGCCGCCCTGGCCGAGGCGGCCCGCCAGCATCGCTATGTGCGGCCAGTGGTCAACGACGGCGAGGCCATCGGCATCACCGAAGGCCGCCATCCGGTGATCGAGCGGGCCCTGCCGGCCGGCCGTTTTGTGCCCAACGACATCCACCTGGACCAGACCGCCGACGAGGTGCTGATCATCACCGGCCCCAACATGGCGGGCAAGTCCACGGTGCTCCGGCAGACCGCGCTCATTGTGCTCATGGCCCAGATGGGCTCCTTCGTGCCGGCGGCCGCGGCCACCATCGGCGTGGTGGACCGCATCTTCACCCGGGTCGGCGCCATGGACGACCTGCGCCGTGGCCAGTCCACCTTCATGGTCGAGATGAACGAGACCGCCAACATCTTGAACAACGCCACGGACAAGAGCCTGGTGGTGCTGGACGAAATCGGCCGCGGCACCTCGACCTTCGACGGCCTGGCCATTGCCTGGGCGGTTACCGAGGCCCTGGTCACCAAGAACGGCCGCGGCGTCAAGACCATCTTCGCCACCCATTATCACGAACTCACCGAGCTGGCCCTCACCTGGGACCGCATCCGCAACTTCAACATCGCGGTGCGGGAGTGGAACGACACCATCGTTTTTCTCCACAAGCTCCTGCCCGGCGGCACCAACCGCAGTTACGGCATCCAGGTGGCCGCCCTGGCCGGGGTGCCGGAACCGGTGATCGTCCGGGCCAAGCAGCTTTTGAAGAATATCGAGGGCGGCGAACTCACCGCCAGCGGTCAGCCGCGCCTGACCGCCCCGGCCGATGCTCCTGGCCGGAAGTCACCCAGCCAGCTCGCCCTCTTTGCGCTGGCCCCGGACCAGGTACGCAAAAAACTCAGGGAAACCCATCTCGACAATCTCACCCCCCTGGACGCCCTCAAGGTACTCTATGAGCTCAAGGCCCTGGACGACACCTGAGGCAGCGGGGCGTGATTTACCGGAATGGCTGCTGCTGTCCAGGTTGCCGCATGCTGTTGGCCACTGTGTTGGTGGCTATTGCCTGACCTGAAAACAGGTTTATGGCAAAAGGCCCGGACGGTTCGCTGTTGCCGCAAGCCTGGCGATATGGTACTTGCGACATGCGCGTGTGCATCGAGAGATTACGAAGTGGTAACGAATAACCGCGTTCTTTCCCAAAAAAGTGGCCAGCCCTGGGCCTGGACAGGTGAGACATGAGTTCTGAAACCGAAGTGCTGTGCGCGGAAAGAGAGGTATGTCCTCACGACCCCGAGGAAAAGGGGGGCAACAAGAGGCTGGCCAAGCTCGCCATGGCCGCCCTGGGGGTAGTCTTCGGCGACATCGGCACCAGTCCGCTCTATGCCATTCGCGAATGCTTTCATGGCGATTTTGGCATCCCGGTGACCCCGGGGAATGTCATGGGCATTCTTTCCCTGATCTTCTGGGCCCTGATCATCATCGTCACCATCAAGTACCTCACCTTTATTCTCCGGGCCGACAACCAGGGCGAGGGCGGGGAGATCGCGCTCACCTCCCTGCTCTCCACCCGCAATGTCACCACCTATAGCCGGCAATGGGTTCTGATCGCCCTCGGCCTCTTTGCCAGTTGTCTGCTCTACGGCGACGGCATGATCACCCCGGCCATCTCGGTGCTCAGCGCCGTTGAGGGTATCGGCATCATCACGCCGCTCTTCTCCCCCTATATCCTGCCGGCCACCGTCGGTATCCTGGTGGCCTTGTTTTTCGTGCAGCGCCATGGCACGGCCCGGGTGGGAGGCATCTTCGGGCCCGTCATTTTTCTGTGGTTTGTGGTGATCGGGGTGCTGGGCCTGATCCAGATCGTCCAGCAGCCCCGGATTCTGGCCGCCGCCTTGCCGTGGCACGGCATTGGCTTTCTGATCCGCAACAAGATGCATGGTTTTATCGTGCTGGGCGCGGTCTTCCTGGTGGTGACCGGGGCCGAGGCGCTTTACGCCGACATGGGCCACTTTGGCCGGCGGCCCATCCAACTGACCTGGGCCATCCTGGTACTGCCCATGCTGCTGTTAAACTATTTCGGGCAGGGGGCGCTGTTGCTGGCCAGACCCGGGGAGGCGCATCATCCCTTCTATGCCATGGTCCCCGACTGGGCCCTTATCCCCATGGTGCTGCTGGCCACCGTGGCCACCATCATCGCCTCCCAGGCCGTGATCACCGGGGCCTTTTCCCTCACCCGTCAGGCCATCCAGCTCGGCTATCTGCCGCGTCTGCGGATTACCCATACCTCATACAGCCAGATCGGCCAGATCTACGTGGCCCCGGTGAACTGGATGCTCATGCTGTGCACCATCGGCCTGGTGCTGGGCTTCCAGTCGTCCAGCAAGCTGGCGGCCGCCTACGGCGTGGCGGTCACCACCACCATGCTGATCACCACCACCCTTTTCTATGTGGTGGCGCGGCGGCGTTGGGGCTGGAGCCGGCTGCTGGCCGGCAGTCTGTGCTCGCTGTTTTTCCTGGTGGATTTCCCCTTTTTCCTGGCCAGCATCAGTAAGATCTTCCATGGAGCCTGGTTTCCCCTGGCGATTGGCGGCTTTTTCTTCATCATGATGCTGACTTGGGAGAAGGGGCGTGAGATCCTGGCCGATGAACGGAAGATCATCGTGCCCACCCTGGCGGAGTTCCGGGAAAGGCTGCAAAAGGATCCGCCCCAGCGGGTCAGCGGCCAGGCCATCTTTCTCTCCGGCCGGCCCAACGTGGTGCCCGTCACCCTGGTCCACAATCTGAAGCACAACAAGATCCTGCACAACGAGGTGGCGATCCTGCACTTCCGCACCGAGGACCTGCCGCGCATTCCCAATCTGGAGAAAATGGAGATCGAGAAGCTGGGCGGCGGCTTTTATCAGATCATCGTGCACCACGGCTTCATGGAAGAGCCGAAGATCGATAAGGTTTTCGCCCTGCTGCGCGACAAGGGCATTGATCTGAAAATGGACAGCGCCAGCTTCTATCTTGGCCGCGAGCGGCTGTCTGTGGGCGCGCATCCAAGGATGAGCCGCTGGCGCTCAAACCTCTTCCTGTTCATGTCGCGCAACGCCATGGACGCCGCCTCCTTCTTTGATGTGCCGCCCAGCCAGATTATCGAGGTGGGCGTGCAGTTGGAGCTGTGAGGGTTGCGGGGCGGTTGGCGGCAATTTTGCTTGGCAAACCTGACAAACAAGGGTAACCATTGCCAGCTATCCGATGCGCCCTTGCGCAGGCTGCAGGTAATGGCCATCCATGACAACGGAGGCATAGCGGCTGAGCGATTATCGAAATTGATTATCTGTTGACGCACAAAATTAAATTGTGGCCAACCTGCAAAAATGGATAACATCATGATTGAGCAACTATCTTCTGATTCCCAGGGCAAACTCGTAGTCTTCGGAGCAAAACAGATTCGTCGCGTTTGGGTTGATGAACAGTGGTATTTCTCGATCGTGGACATTGTTGCCGCCCTTACCGACAGCGATAATCCGCGCGATTACTGGTACCGAATGAAGCGCCGCGAGCAGGAATCCTCTGGAATCGAGTTGTCGACACTTTGTCGACAACTGAAGTTAACCGCCGCTGACGGAAAAAGTTACAAGACTGAGGCGGTCAACACCGAAGCCGCCTTCCGTATCATCCAATCCATCCCAAGCCCCAAGGCCGAGCCCTTCAAACGCTGGCTGGCGCAAGTCGGTTACGAGCGGGTCCAGGAAATAGAGAATCCAGAGCTGGCCCAGCAGCGCATGCGGCAACTCTTTAAGGAGAAAGGCTACCCGGACGACTGGATCGAGAAGCGCGTCCGCGGCATCGCCGTCCGCGATGAGCTTACCGGCGAATGGCAGAAACGCGGTATTGCCGAGCAGCAGGATTTCGCCATCCTCACCTCGGAAATTTCCAAGGCCACTTTCGGCGTAACACCTTCTGGTTACAAGAAACTGAAAGGGCTCAAACGCGAGAATCTTCGCGACCACATGACTGACCTGGAGTTGATCTTTACCATGCTTGGCGAAGCCGCCACCACCGAGATCGCCCGCAACAAAGACGCGCAGGGTTTCACCGAGAATCAGCGCGCAGCCCGTGACGGCGGTACAGTTGCCGGTGATGCTCGTCGGCAGCTCGAAGCAAAATCAGGCAAAAAGGTCATCACTTCAAAAAACTATCTGACCGACAAACCCAAACCCAAATTGCCGCCCAAGTCGGAGTAAGGATTCGCAACCGTGGCGTCGCAGGATGCCGAAGGCCAGATAAAGGAGCTATGTATGCGCGGTCAAGCCGATCACTCACATCAGCGACTTCGCTCCAGCGGCGGCTATCGTGACCTGCGCTCATTTCGCGTGGCGACCGTGGTCTACGATGCCACGGTGGCCTTTTGCAGGCGATTTATTGATCCGCGTTCGCGCCTGGTGGACCAGATGGTGCAGGCGGCAAGAAGCGGCCGGCAGAACATCGCCGAGGGCAGTCGCGCCTCCGCGGTTTCGAGCCAGACCGAGTTGCGTCTCGTAAGCGTGGCGCGTGCCAGCCTTGATGAACTTCTGCTCGACTACGAGGATTTTCTCCGCCAGCGCGGGTTGCGGCAATGGAAAAAAGATTCGCCGGAAGCCATGCAGGTGCGGGCCAAGGGCAAGGGCGATCAGCCCGATCAGTCTGATCCGACCGATCAATATGTGGCCTGGCTGCAAGCGCCCGCCCCGGAGGTTGTCGCCAATGCCGTAATTTGCCTGATTCACCAGACCAACTATCTGCTGGACCGGCAACTTTCCGCGCTTGAACAACAGTTCATTCATAAGGGCGGCTACAGTGAATGCCTGGCAGCAGAGCGCATTGCCGAACGCCAGCGGCGGCAGCGCACGGCACAGCCGGCACCCCCGGTCTGCCCCCTCTGCGCCAAGCCCATGGCATTGCGCACCGCCCGGCAAGGCAAAAATAGCGGCGCGCAGTTCTGGGGTTGTTCTGCGTATCCGGCATGCAAAGGCAGCCGTGGCCTCGACGATGTAGAGTAATGGCAAAGGGAACGTTATATAATATAATAACAAAAGGTTAAGCCACCCCATTGTAAAGATTAAAATATTATTTTATCAGACTTCCCAAACAAAAACCTCCTGTTAAGATGTAGGTGCGACCCTTTAATCCCAACAGGAGGTTCAGAAAGATGGAGAACAATTTACAACGACTCGGGGAATTTCGTCAACTGAAGAAAGAGATACTGTCGTCAAGCGAGCCGCCGACCCACCTGACAAACGCACTGCCTTCCTCTCTGGCCGGCCGCATGAATTCAGCGTTGAACAACCCATAGGGGACGCTCCTGCT
>Ga0100389_1002360_pt1 | contig 15017 bp, 10 predicted proteins | sample CryGeymeta201513_FD_81537 | JGI IMG/M metagenome (GOLD analysis project Ga0100389, IMG submission 81537) | Groundwater microbial communities from Crystal Geyser aquifers in Utah, USA - Crystal Geyser metaG 2015-13 | ecosystem: Environmental > Aquatic > Deep subsurface > Groundwater | place: USA... | reverse complement strand
TTTTTTTAGATTGATACTGATATACCAAATGGTCTGAAGCGATATGCTCCGTTTGAATAGTATTAACTATTAAAATAGGTTTGTCGTTTATAAAAACTTTATACATTTGCATCATGAAAAAGAATGAAGAATCCTCACTAAAAGTTTCTGAATATTTATTGCAAATTAAAGCAATAAAATTGAATATAGCTAAACCTTATACTTGGGCTTCGGGATGGAAATCACCTATTTATTGTGATAATCGAAAAACCTTATCCTATCCACAAATTAGAAATTTTATTAGGGATGAAATGGTGAAATTGATTAGAGAAGAATATGGAGAACCCGAAGTGATTGCAGGTGTTGCAACAGCCGGAATACCTCTTGGTGTTTTAGTGGCTCAAGATTTAGGATTACCATTTATTTATGTTCGTTCTGAAGAAAAAAAACATGGTTTAGAAAACCAAATAGAGGGTGTATTAGAAGCAAACAAAGCTGTAGTAATAATTGAAGACCTTGTATCAACAGGGATGAGCAGCTTAAAAGCAGTTGATGCTATAAAAAATGCTGGTGCCAATGTAAAAGGAATGGCTGCTATTTTTACTTACGGTTTTAAAACTGCATCAAACAACTTTAGCAAAGCCAAATGTCCTTTAGTAACTTTAACTAATTACGATAATCTTATTGCACAAGCTTTAGATAGCGGATATATTCAAGCAAACGATTTGATTACCCTTAAAAAATGGAGAGAAACTCCCGAAAAATGGGGAATCTGAAGTCTATAAAAGAAATATAATTATATTTGTTCACACCATAGTAAAATGTAATGTTATGACCAGAATTGAAAGCGAAATGCAAACCATCAATAGTTCAATAGAAACTGTTTTTAATTTTCTGAGTAATTTCAATAATTTCGAGAAACTGATGCCCGAACAAATCATCAATTGGAAATCTACTGAAGATACTTGTTCTTTTACAATAAAAGGAATGACCGATTTGAGTATGAAAATTATTAAAAGAACTCCATTTTCAGAAATTGTAATGGCTTCGGATGGTAAAACTCCTTTCAATTATGAATTAATTGCGATACTTAAAACAATAACGAAAGATACATGCAGGTCTCAACTTGTTTTTAATGCAGAACTAAATGCTATGTTGAGTATGATGGTTAATAAACCATTAGAAAATTTTGTGAATATATTAAATCGTAGTTTGAAAACTAAGTACGAGTAGTTAATGGGGCGAAATGATAATTTTTTGAATAATATTTTTCGCCATTCATCACGGTGAAAATAGCTTTTTCAATATCATTTTTACCTGTCTGTTTTAGTATAAATCCTTGTACTCCTAAATTAAGCAAAGTATTGTAATGATTTTTTTCGTCTTCTTCAAATAAAGAAGTAGCAATAATTTTTATATGTGGGTATTTCTTAAGCAATTTTTTAACGATGACTATTGAATTAATCATAGAACAATTAATTTCCATAAATATAAGGTCGGTATTCTTTGATGATATTACGTTGAGGAGTTCTAAGCCATTTGCAACTTGGGCGAATAGCTCAATATTATCAATTTGATTTAGGATAGAACATAGATAGTTCTGAAATATTTTATGGTCGTCTACAACAATAGTCTTATATTTTGTCATACTTCTATTAAAGAACACTTAAAAAGTGCAAAAGATGAATGATTCATGCTTTCTGAAATGTAAACAAGCTATATTTAAAAGCTTATTGCGAAATGTTTCTTTTAGAAAGATTGTAAAGTTTTAAAACTCTTTCTACTGTAGGAATTTTCTCGCTTACAAATTCAAACAAAACTTGATCAGATTTAGGATTGTTATGTATTAGCCTGATTTTATAAGCTCTATCATTTTCGATAGATATTCTCATGGAGTACATATTGTTTGCTGTCATAATTATTATTTTTAGTAATTATTAGCAAAACTAAAACAATAATAATCCTCATACAAGAGGCAAACTACCTGTTTATAAAAATCAGGTAATTATACGCATAAGTGGTTTTGGCTTTATTTATTCAGAAATTTTTCAACTAAAGCAATCGTGTCATCTGTTGCTTTAATAATATCGTCATTTAAAATTATACAATCAAAATTATTAGCATATTTCATTTCATTTTTTGCTTTTTCAACCCTAATTCTAATGCTTTCTTCGCTATCTGTTGACATTTTTCGCAGACGTTCTTCAAGCATTTCAATAGAAGGAGGCATAATGTAAATTGATAATGCCTTATCTTTATATATTTTTTTAATGTTCAAACCACCAATTACATCAACATCAAATATTACAATGTTGTTTTGCGCCCAAATTCTTTCCACTTCACTTTTTAAAGTGCCATAAAAACTTCCTTTGTAAACTTCTTGCCATTCTAAGAATTCATCATTTTCGATTTTCTTTTTAAATGAATCTGAGCTAATAAAATAATAATCTACTGCATCTATTTCATTGTTTCTTTTGGGTCTGCTGCAAGCAGAGATGGAAAATTTCAAATTAGGAAAAGCGTTTAATAATTTTTTAACGATGGTTGTCTTGCCTGCACCTGATGGAGCCGAAACAATAATAAGCAATTCTTTCATTTTATTGTATTTTATTTCCTAATTTATTTTTTTAAAGCGTCAAATAATAGTTCAATGGGATGAAAAATATCTCTACCAGTCCCATCTTTTATTTGATGTCTGCAACTTGTTCCTGGGGCTGCAATAATATCACTTTTTTTTGAATTTCTAACAGCAGGAAATAAAATAAGTTCTCCAACTTTTTGAGATAATTCATAATGTTCTTTTTCGTATCCAAATGAACCAGCCATACCACAACAACCAGAAGCAATGGCATCAACTCGATAGTTTATGGGAATCTGAAGTATTTTCTTTGTTGGCTCTATAGATGCCAACACTTTCTGATGACAATGCCCATGAAGTTTGATATTTGCAAATTCCACTGTAAATAAATTACTGTTAATACTACCATTCTCAAACTCATTAGCAAGAAACTCATCAATTAAAAATACATTTTTAGCTAATCTGTTAGCAGCATCCTTTAAATTAGCATCAACCAATAAAGGGTATTCGTCTCTAAAGCTTAAAATTGCAGATGGTTCAATGCCTATAAGTGGAACGGCTTCATTTATTTTGTCTTTATATAAGTTGATATTAAAATTTGCCAATGTTTTTGCTTTTTTTAGGATTCCTTTAGAGAGGTAAGCCCTTCCACTTTCTTTATTATCGGCAATAACAACATAATAATTAAGCCTTATCAGTAGTTTAATCGCCTTTATACCAATCTCCACATCATTATAATTGGTAAACTCATCACAAAACAAATAAACTTTCTTTGTTTTTAGGGAGTTTTCGTTGAGTGTATTCAGGTTTTTTAAAGCCCACTTCTTCAATGTAAATTTATATAATAATGGAATGCTTCTCTTTTCAGCAAAACCTAAAGTTTTTTTAATAATTTTTGAAAGAAATTTATTAGCAATAAAGAAGTTAAACATTGTAGGAACATACGCTCCAATTTTATTAATTTTTGCAATATTCGCTATCAAAATAGTTCTTAAAGGAATGCTATTTGTTTTGTAGTATTGATATAAAAACTCCGCTTTAAGTTTTGCCATATCAACATTTGACGGGCATTCCGATTTGCAGCCTTTACACGAAAGGCATAAATCAAGTATATTGTATATTTCCTTATGATTAAAAGGATTTTGTTTGGTTGAATTTGTTAGAAATTCTCTTAATATATTCGCTCTTGCACGAGTGGTAGTATTTTCATCTTTTGTTGCCATATAACTTGGGCACATCATTCCTCCAATTACCTCTGTTTTTCTGCAATCGCCAGAGCCATTGCACTTTTCAGCCGCTCTTAATATGCCTTTTGTTTGAGAAAAGTCAAATATTGTTTCAATCATTGGCGTAATTGTTTCTTGCCTATAGCGCAAGGAAGTGTTCATAGGTGGTGTATCAACTATTTTTCCTGGATTAAAAATATTAGAAGGATCCCAAACTGATTTAATTTCTTTTAAAAGATTATAATTGTGCGATCCAATCATTAGTGGAATAAACTCTCCTCGAAGCCTGCCATCGCCATGTTCTCCACTTAAAGAGCCTTTGTATTTTTTTACCAATAAAGCAACTTCAAAAGCAATCGTATGAAACAGTTCCACCTCTTTTTTGTCTTTTAAATTTAAAACTGGTCTTAAGTGTATTTCACCTGTCCCAATATGTGCATAATAGACGCATTTTAAATTAAATTTATCAAGAATATGCTGAAACTCATCAATGTAATCTGATAAAACATTAACATTTACAGCCGTATCTTCTATAACGGTAACTGGTCTTTTGTCTCCCGGATAGTTTGACAAGAGTCCTAATCCGGCTTTCCTTAGATTCCATACTTTAATAATTTCAGAACCAAATATTACTGGGAAATGGTAACCAAGCGAAGCACTTCGCATTTCTTTTTCCATTTTATCAGTAATATTATTTATTTCTTCTTTTGTTTCTCTTGCAAATTCTACAATTAAAAGTGCGGCAGGCGAACCTTCAAGAAAAAATCTATTTTTCTGTTGTTCAATATTATCTTTGGTGCATTCAATAATAATATTGTCCATTAACTCAATTGCACCAGGTTGATATTCTAGGGCAATAAGATTTGCTTGTAATGCTTCTTTAATACTATTAAAATGAATGCAAATAACTGCTTTTTCTTTTGGCGGTAAAGGAATAAGATTCAGCTTTATTTCTGTTATAAAAGCCAGTGTGCCTTCAGAACCACAAATCAACTTTGAAAAATTAAAAGGCAATGTTTTGGGTGTAAATGGTTCTGATTCAAGTAGAATGTCAATTGCATAACCTGTATTTCTTCTTTTTAATGATTTGTCTGGATACTGAGACCTTATTTCTTCTTGATTTGATTGTAATGATAATGTATTTCGAATATTTCTATAAATATTCCCTTCTAAAGTGTTTAATTCACATTTATTCTTAAACTCTTCAATCGATAAATCTGTAAATTCAATTTCAGAGCAATCGCTTAATATTGCTTTAATTGATATTACATGATCTCTGGTGCTTCCATATATTAAAGAATGTGAACCACAAGAGTTGTTACCAACCATTCCGCCTATCATACAACGATTAGAAGTGGAAGTTTCTGGTGCAAAAAACAAATTTAATTTTGAAAGGTATCTATTAAGTTCATCAAGTATAACGCCTGGTTGCAACTTTACCCATTTTTCTTTTTCATTTAATTCGACAATTTTCGTTAAATATTTTGATACATCAACTACTATACCTCCACCTACAACTTGTCCTGCTAAAGAAGTACCTGCTGTTCTAGGAATAAGAGACACATTATTCTCTTTTGCGAACAAAATCAGTTTTTTTATATCATCATTATTCTTAGGTCTAGCTATTGCAAAGGGAATCTCTCTGTATGCAGAAGCATCGGTTGCATAGATTATTCTACTGGATAAATCATCGAATAAATCGCCTTTAATTTCTTGTCTTAAAATCTTTAAATTATTTTCAATATTTTTCATTAATAAAGTAAGGATAATTGGAAAATTTTCAAATATTACTTTTTAAAATTGGTACTTTCAAATATTTTATTGGCTGAGTTTGCAATAAATCCCGAAAAAAGAGTTCCATTTTTATCAGGATACCTTTTAGCAAATTCATAAAAACAACCAGGAAATTCTTTTTCGCCTTCTTCAAACTTAACTTTTATTATTTCAGACATAATACTTGATTGTTCCAGTAATTCAGATGGAGAACCTTTAATCTCGCCACCAACAGCGTTAATTTTGTAACCATTATTTTTTAAGAAGCTATTTACCTTTTCCATGGTATTAATTTGCTTTAAAGCATTCACATTCACTGTAAAGTGATTTGCTCTAAAACCCATTACGTAGAGCCAACCTGCATATTCAGATTCAGATTTTAGTTTTTCATATATTTTGAAGGATGGAACACTCCAGGAGGAGCCAGAAAATATTAATTCATCGCCATTTAACAACTCAACTGGAATTGAATCAATTGTTTTTATTGCTACTTCCTTTAAATAATTGCTAAATTTTTCTAAAATAAGTTCGCTTATGAATACTCTTGGCAAAAATTTTTCAGTTTTGTGCTCATAATGCTTGGCAACCAAATGTTTTTCTTCAAAATAATAGTTCGCTTTTTCTTCATAACCAGCATTAATGAATACTTTAGCTAATTTATCTATATTAACCCTTTTATCATTAAAGGTTCTAAATGCAATATGATCATTTTCTACTGTTTCGCCTAAGTTAGTGAATAAATCATAAACTTTTTGAACAGATGGATTGAGTTTGGTGTAATCAGCCCATAGTTTTGAAAATATATCTTGATGTTTCATGATTTTTAGTATTTTATTTAGAACAAATTTAAATAAGATTTTGTGAATGAACAAATAATATTTAAAAAAAAGTTCTAAATTTGTATTTATGCTTAAAGAATTTGTTGATTTTGTAAAAAACGAAAAGTTATTTCTTAAGAAAGAAAACATTTTACTCGCAGTAAGCGGAGGAGCTGATTCTGTTGTTATGTGTCATCTTTTCAAAGTTGCAGGCTTTAGATTTGCTATTGCTCACTGCAATTTCAAACTTCGAGGCGAAGAATCTAATAATGATGAAGAATTTGTAAAGGAATTAGCTAAAAAGTTGAATGTAACATTATATACTACTACATTCGATACGCAAATATATGCTCAAAAAGAAGGAATTTCTATACAAATGGCTGCGAGAAATCTTCGTTATCAGTGGTTTGAGGAAATTAGAAATAAATATAACTATTCTTATATTGCCTTAGCACAACATAAAGACGATGTAATAGAAACCTTATTTATTAATTTATTAAGAGGAACTGGGATTTCTGGCTTACACGGAATTCTTTTCAAAAATAATTTACTAATCCGCCCACTTTTATTCACTTTCAAAGAACAAATACTGAACTATTGCACTGAAAACAGAATAAAATTTAGAGATGATTCTTCTAATGCTTCCATAAAATATATACGCAACAAAATTAGACATCAAATAATGCCTGTTTTAAAAGAAATTAATCCTTCTTATAAAGATACGATTATTAAAGATATTGAACATTTTAAATTTGTTGAAAAGGTTTACAACGACCATTTAAAGGATGTTGGCAACATGGTATTTAAAAAAAACAATGGGAAAATATTACTTTCTATAAATGAAATAGAAAAGCTTAATGATAAAACAAATTATGTATATGAGTTTTTAAAACCTTTTAATTTCGGTTATTCTACAGTTGAAGATATTTTAAATTCCTTAAACAAAAGTTCAGGAATTGTTTTTTATTCTTCTACTCATCGGTTATTGAAAGATAGAAAATACTTAGTAGTTGAAGCAACTACTCCTGTTGATAATATTCACCTTTTAATTAGTGAAAATGCTAAGAAAATAGAGACTTCTAAATGTTCTATTAAATTTAAAGTTTCTAAATTTAAAGAAATTACAGCAGAATTAAAAAATCATTCCACTGCTATTCTTGACTTTGATAAGCTGAAGTTTCCATTATTACTAAGAAAATGGGAAAAGGGAGATTGGTTTGTTCCGTTTGGTATGAATAACAAAAAGAAATTAAGTGATTTTTTTATTGACCAAAAAATTACTCTTTTTGAAAAAGAAAATATTTTAGTATTATGTTCTGGGAATGATATTGTATGGATTGTTGGGCATAGGATAAATAATTTTTACAAAATTGTTCCAGAAACTAAAAAAATGTATATTGCACAAGTTTTATAATTAAATATTTACATATAAAAATAAGTTAGAATGAAAAGTTGGAAAAAAATATTTGTCTATACATTAATTTGCCTTACAGCAAATATTTCTTTATTTGCCCAAATTTTAGAACCAGTGAAATGGAGTTTTAGTTCTAAAAGACTCAATGATTCAATGGCTGAACTTTCTTTTAAAGCAACTATGGATAAAAGCTGGCATGTATATTCACAATTCATTCCTGACGGGGGACCTGTACCAACGTCCTTTACATTTACAAAAAACAACGAATATAAGTTAATTGGTAAAGTGAAAGAGCCAAAACCTATTGAAGAATTTGATGCAAACTTCGATATGGTTCTTAAATATTTCGCAAATACTGCACAATTTAAACAAAATATTAAAATAATATCAAATAAACCAGTAGTTGTAAAAGGTAGTTTGGAATATATGTGTTGTGATGACAAGCAATGTCTTCCGCCTTCTGTTGTTGAGTATGAATTTAAGTTAGATGGGGCAAAAACGATTAAAATTAATCCCTCAATTGTAAATGAAATAACAGATACTTTAGCTAATACACCAAGCGATAGTAGTAAAAATCAATTGAAAAACGATACAATAACAACCAATAAAACGATAATAAATACAACTTTAAATGAAGAAAAAGATAATACTTTATGGGGATTTTTCTGGATAGCTTTTTTGAGTGGCTTAATAGCTATATTAACACCTTGTGTTTTTCCAATGATACCAATGACGGTTACTTTTTTTATGCATTCTGGCAAAAGTAAAGCAAAAGCTAAACTCCAAGCCTCTATTTATGGTATTTCTATTATTGTTATTTATACACTTGTTGGAACAATACTTGCAGTTGCTTTAGGTCCTGGTTTTGCCAATTGGTTAAGCACGCATTGGATACCAAATATTTTCTTTTTCATTATATTTATGCTTTTTGCTGCTTCCTTTATGGGTATGTTTGAAATTACTTTACCCAGTTGGATGGTCAGTAAAACTGATAAGCAAGCCGATAAAGGAGGCTATTTGGGGTCGTTTTTTATGGCATTTACGCTGGTATTAGTTTCTTTTTCATGCACTGGACCAATTGTTGGGGCAATCTTAGTTTTGTCGGCTGGTGGAGAAATTCTTAAACCAATTATTGGTATGTTTGGTTTTGGACTTGCCTTTGCTTTACCTTTTACCATCTTTGCGTTTTTCCCATCTCTTCTAAAAAACTTACCAAAGTCTGGTGGTTGGTTAAATGTAGTGAAAGTTGTTTTAGGATTTTTAGAATTAGCAATAGGTTTAAAATTTTTAAGTGTAGCTGATCAAACTTATCATTGGGGAATATTAGATAGAGAAGTTTATCTTGCATTATGGATAGCTATTTTCTCATTATTAGGATTTTATTTGTTAGGAAAACTAAAATTTGCTCACGATAGTGAAGTAAAACATGTAAGTGTGCCAAGGCTGATGTTAGCAATAATTACATTTTCTTTTGTTATTTATATGATTCCAGGTATGTTTGGAGCTCCTTTAAAAGCTTTAACAGGTTATATGCCACCACAACATACACATGATTTTGATTTAAATAAAATAATCAGAGAAAATGTAGAAGCATTTGGCGGCGGAGATTCAAAAACAAAAAATACATTATGCGAATCTCCCAAATATGCTGATAAATTAGAATTACCTCATGGATTGAAAGGTTATTTTGATTATGACCAAGCCCTCAAATGCGCTAAAGAGCAAAACAAACCTCTTTTTATAGATTTTACAGGTCATGGTTGCGTTAATTGTAGAGAAATGGAAGCTAGGGTTTGGTCTAATACCGAAGTTCTTAAGAGATTAAAAAATAATTTTATAGTAGTCTCACTTTATGTGGATGATAAAGTGATTGAACTGCCTGCCTCTGAACAATACACTTCTATATATAGCGGGGAATTAATTACTAAATTAGGAGCTAAAAATGCAGATATTCAAATGTCAAAATATAATAGAAATTCTCAACCCCAATATGTGCTTTTGGATGCAAATGGCGATATGCTAAATCAACCAAGAGCTTATGATTTGGATATTGATGCTTATATTAAATATTTAGATGAAGGATTCAACGAATTTCAGAAAAGAACTAAAAAATAATTATTATTAAAAAAAATTAATAAAATGAGAAAATTCAATTCAATTTATCTGTCTATTATTTTTATACTTTTAATGAGCTTTACTTTTTCAAGTAAAGCTGCTTATTTTAGCAAACTACCTTATTTGATTACGCAACCAAATGGACAAAAGATTGATTGCTTTGTCAGTGGGGATGAGTTTTTTAACTGGTTGCACGATGCCAATGATTATACCATAATTCAGTCAAGCAATGGATATTATTATTATGCAACTTATGATGCAAATAGTGTTGTTGTACCTTCAAGTTATCTTGTAAATGCTGTTAATCCTGAAGCTCTTGGGTTGATTAAAAATGTTAAAATTTCCGAAAAAGAGTACAAACAAAGAGTGAGTGACTTTTTTAAATATACTGATAAATCTGTAAAAGCGCCTCATGCAGGTGCGTTAAACAATATTGCCGTTTATATTCGCTTTAGTGATGATACAGAATTTACCAATTTAAGGCAAGTTTATGAAACAAAACTTAATGCAACAACTGGTAAATCATTATTTTCTTATTATCATGAAGTATCTTATAATGCATTAAACATCAACACAACACATTATCCAATTTGTCCTTTAACGAGTAGCCTTTCATATCAAGATTCACATCCTAGAGCTTATTATCAGCCATACAATGCCACTTCTAATCCTATAGGTTACACCGAGCCGGAAAGAACAGAAAGAGAACACACTTTATTGGTTAATGCTATCAATTTTATTGCGTCTTCTGTTCCTATAGGTCTCAATATTGACGGAGATAATGATGGTAAAGTAGATAATGTTTGCTTTATTATCAAAGGAGGAAATGGTGCTTGGGCTAATCTTTTATGGGCTCACAGATGGAGTTTGTATTCACAAACTGTAAATATCAATGGTAAACGGGTATATGATTATACTTTTCAACCCGAATCGCAAGTAGATGTTCAAACATTATGCCATGAAATGTTTCATGCCTTAGGAGCTCCAGATTTGTATCATTACAGTTATGATGGTTTTGTTCCTGCTGGTGCTTGGGACTTAATGGAAAGCGGATTTGGGCACATGGGTGCATTTATGAAATATAAATACGCTGCACAAACTTGGATTACTGATATTCCTGAAATTACTACTGCTGGAACTTATACTTTAAAGCCACTTGCTTCTTCAACAAATAATTGTTATAAAATTTTTTCACCTAATTCACCTACAGAATATTTTGTTTTGGAATATAGGAAAAAAGAAGGCGTTTTTGAAAGTTCTATACCTGGTAGCGGTTTATTGATTTATAGAATTAATACTGTTGCAGGTGATGGCAACGCCCAAGGACCTCCAGATGAAGTTTATATCTATAGACCAGGCGGAACTCCTACAATCAATGGTTCAATAAGTGCTGCTGTATTTAGCAAAAATTCGAGTAGAACTCTGTTTAACAATCTAACCAACCCTTCTTGTTTCTTTTCTGATGGTAGCCTTGCTGATATTGACATTTATGACATTGGCACCACAGATACTACTATTTCTTTTAAAGTAGGTTTTAACCAAAAACCCCATTCAAATTATAAAGCCAATGACACGACCATAAAAGAACTAGAAAGTGTTAATTTTACTAACCTTACTTCTGGAAACCCAACTTCTTGTTTTTGGGATTTTGGCAATGGTATTACTTCCACAGAATTTAATCCTCAAAATATTATATATAGTGAAGCTGGTACTTATATTGTTACTTTGATTTCGTCTAATGCTATAGGTTCTGATACAATAATTAAAGAAAATTATATTAATGTTAGCCCTAGTATGCTAAATTGTTCTGATGCCGTATTTGTTTTTGCCAATATTCCTTATAATGGCAATACCTCTTTAGGTCATTCAAATGTAAACAAATATAATTGCAAAACTTGGTCAGAAAATGGACCAGAAGTAGTGCATTCGATTACTACAAACTCTATAGGAGATATTTCTGCAGCCTTAAGCAATATAAACGTTGATTTAGATATATTTTTACTTTCCAACTGCAAAGAAAATAGTTGTTTTGTGGCAGGTAGCAACTCATTAACATACACAAATGCACCAGTTGGAACATATTTTATTGTTGTTGATGGCAATAGTGCTGGAAGTTACACTTTAACTATCTCTTATCCAAGCAATAGTATTAAAGAACTTAATAAAAATAATTATTTTACCCTTTTGCCTAATCCAAACAATGGTGTATTTATATTAAAAATAAATAATAGCGGTAAAATAACCGATAATGCTATCTTAAATATATATTCTTCATTAGGTAAATTTGTTTATAATGAATCTATTTCTCAATCAGAGCAAGAGAAAAATATTAATTTAACCTCTTTATCCGAAGGAATTTACTTTGTAAAATTAATTCTAAAAAATGGTGAAATCCATACTGATAAGTTTATTATAAAGAAATAGATTTTTTTTTTTTTTTTTAAGCCAATAGCAATAGTTATTGGCTTTTATTTTCTGAATTTAAAAAAATAACATAACAATAAATATGTTATTTATATTTTTGTATTTGTAGATTATATTTTATAAATTTGGTTGTTAGTATTTAAAAAAAATAATAAAAACAAATTTAGTATGAAAACAAAATTTACTTATTTTATTTCGGTATTGTTTTGTGTATTACAATTCACCGTATTTTTGTCAAAAGTTGAAGCAGTTACTGCTTATCCCAAACCTATTCAATACAAACAAGCGGATGGGACCATCTTAACAATCCTACTCAAAGGAGATGAGTTTGTGCATTGGGCAACCACACTTGATGGTTATACTATAATGACCAATGCCAATCAAACATATGAATATGCAAATATTGATAAAAAAGGATACATGACTTTTTCGGGTATTCAAGCAAATAATCCAAAAGAAAGAAGTATTTTAGAAATTAATTTTTTAAATAGCATTAATCCAGGAATTTTTTTTAGTGATAAACAATTACAAGAAATTAAAGATAAATGCCCAATTAAACCAAGTTATGGTGCTAAAATTGGTGGGTTTCCTACAACTGGAACGAGAAAGCTAATTATGATTCTAGCCAACTTTTCCAATACTACTACAACTTATACCCAAGCTCAATTTAACAATTACATGAATCAAGTTAATTACAATGGAACAGGTAGTTTTAGAGATTTCTTTATCGAAGCATCATATGGTCAATTGACTGTTAATACAACTGTTACAACGTGGGTTACATTACCAAATACCCACGATTATTATGGACCTCAAGCAAAATGGGGAGAGTTTGCCTATGCTTCTTGTGTTGCTGCAAATCCAATTGTAGATTTTTCTCAATTTGATAATGATGGTGATGGGAATGTTGATGGAATTGCAATTATTCATCAAGGACGTGGTCAAGAAGAATCTGGTAGTACCAGCGATATTTGGTCTCACAGTTGGGATCTTTCATCTGCTGGTTATAGTGTAGCACAAAGAACAATGGACGGAGTTAAAGTTTATGCATACACAACTATGCCAGAAACAAGTGCATCAGGAATGGGAACCATAGGTGTTATGTGCCATGAATTTGGGCATAATTTAGGTGCACCTGATTTTTATGATACTAACTATGGAACAAACGGACAGTATGATGGCACTGGAGATTGGGATTTACAAGCAAGTGGTTCATGGAATGGAGCTGCAGGCACTAAACCAGCTCAGCCCAATGCTTACACAAAATGTTATATTTATGGTTGGGCAACCCCTGCTTTGCTTTCAACTGCACAAACAGTTACAGTGAACAATTCTTCAGCTCAAAATACTAGCAGTTTCTATAGATACAATACTCCTACTTCCAATGAATATTTTTTAATTGAAAATAGACAAAAAACAGGATTTGATGTTGGTTTGCCAGGTCACGGAATGATTATATACCACGTAGATGGAACATATATCACAGCACATTCTAATGCAAATGATATTAATGTTGGCAGTCATCAAGGATTATTTCCAATGTCTGCGGTTTCAACAACTGCAAATGGAGTAATGACTGGAGCGGGAGCTGTTAGTACATCTGGCTGTCCCTGGCCCGGAACAGGGAACAAAACAACATTTACTGATGCAACTACACCAAATTTTAAATCTTGGGCAAATGCAAATACAGGGTTTCCTTTAATAAATATTGCAGAAAATTCTGGAGTAGTTACTTTTTGTTTTATTAGTTGTACTCCAACATGTACACCCCCCACAAATCAAGCTAATACATTTACTTCATCTTCCATTTTAGACAATTCTATGACTATTGGCTGGAATAGAGGTAATGGTACTTCTGTTTTAGTAGTGGCAAGACAAGGAAGTGCTGTAAATTTAGAACCAGTCAATGGGACTTCCTATACTGCAAATGCTACTTTTGGAAGTGGCAATCAAATTGGAACAGGAAATTTTGTTGTTTACAAAGGAACTGGAAATTCAGTAAATGTTACAGGACTTTTACCTGGAACTACTTATTATTATGCAATTTATGAATTTTTTACCGCAGATAATTGTTTTAAAACGCCTGGTTTAACAGGAAATGCAACTACTACAGGAACTCCTCCTTGTTCTTATTGTACCTCATCGGGTAATACTACCTATCAAACAAGTATTACCTTGGTTAATTTTAATACCATTAACAATACATCAGCTAAACCTGCTGGTTATAATGATTATACCTCAATTAGTACAACTGTTTCAAAAGGTTCTGCTTATAACTTAAATGTAAACGTTAATACAGATGGAAATTATACCCTCCATACTTGGGCTTGGATAGATTGGAATCAAGATTGCGATTTTATAGATGCCGGAGAATCTTATGATTTAGGAACCGCAAAAAATGTAGCAAATGGCTTATCAAATTTATGTCCCTTGAACATTACAGTCCCCTTAACAGCAACCACTGGCATTACAAGAATGAGAGTTTCAACTGAATATGATACAGACCCTACTTCTTGCTTAACAGCTTTTGATGGTGAAGTAGAAGATTATTCTATCAACGTTACTTCTTGTACTGTTCCTGCACAACCAAGCACGATTACAGGTTCAACAACCCCTTGTCAAACTACTTCTCAAAACTACAGCGTAACGAATGTTCCAGGAACTACTTACACTTGGGCATTTCCAACGGG
>Ga0100389_1002352_pt1 | contig 15051 bp, 10 predicted proteins | sample CryGeymeta201513_FD_81537 | JGI IMG/M metagenome (GOLD analysis project Ga0100389, IMG submission 81537) | Groundwater microbial communities from Crystal Geyser aquifers in Utah, USA - Crystal Geyser metaG 2015-13 | ecosystem: Environmental > Aquatic > Deep subsurface > Groundwater | place: USA... | reverse complement strand
CATAGCCGAGAAAACCGGATTCGGCAGGGACGGAGACTCTGCCCTACAACCCGTTCGAGCCTTTGCGCCGGTGGCAGAAAGATCAGCGTATGTCCCGCGTTCCTTTATGATACAATTCCAGCAAACCCACCCTCCATTTGCTTTTGATCGTCGAGCGTGTTATACTCCGCATCGCAGCACCAGATCGCCCTTCCTACCAATAGCCAAGGGTCATCTGAATCAAGGCAGGGATCGTAGATGTTCAATGAATCCGCAGACGCAGCAATCATCGACAAACTGGTCACCGACACCGCCGCCCGACTTCTCGAAGAATCCGGCTTCAGACAACCTCCCGTCAATCCACTCCTGATCGGTGCGGCTCATGAAACCTACTTCATGGTGCGTTCGCTTCCAGACGACACTTCTCCTGAGTACAAGTCCCTCAAGCACGGGGAAAGCTGGATTATCACATTGAACGAGAACCTTCCACCGGAGAGTCAGACCGTTGCCGCCAGCCGAGCGATCGCCGGGATACTGATCGACATCCCCACGGAGCTTGAGGACTGCCGGGACGAGATCATCGAGCAAGGGGCGGCGGAAATACTGATGCCGAGGCCGTGGTTTGAGGAGGCGATAAAATCTTTCGGCTACGACGTGGCCGCGTTGAAGCGACGGTTTGGCGTGCCCCCCGATGTGGTCGCACTCAGAACGCTTCACTTCCGCCCCGCCATTCTGACGGTGTTCGAGGATAAGGAAGTCGTCAAGCGCATCGCGAGCCACGGTCTGGAATTTCGCCCCGAGCCGTCGCTGGCCGAAATGGAGATTTTGCAGCGAGCGATTGAGACTTCCACCTATCAGCGCGCTTCCGACTCCAACGGACTGATCGAGTGTCAACCCATCCCCCAGGCATCCGGTCCAGTGCGCGTCTACTGCTTCCGAGTGCCGCGGTAGGAAGAGGGTGATTGGGTAATGGGGTAAATGTCGAAGAGTGCGGGTGCATCCCAGAATTATGGGGCACTCGCGCTCAAATCCGTAGGGGTGCAAGTCAGATTTGTGACGCGTGGTGGTAATCAGCCCCTGGGGCCGGGCAGGCATAAACGAAAGGTTGGGAAGACTTATGCGAGTGAAAGGGGACAGTAATAACCCCCATCCGCGAACCCTTTGGGTTCGAGGATGGGGGTTGTTGCAAGAACTCACTCAGGACCGACAAATCACGAACTCCGTTACACAATCACTGTCGGTCTCCAGATTATAGGCGCCTATGGTTCCGGCTGGGATGGATAGGGCTGATTATCACAAATCTTACTTACACCCATCCTACGGCGACAAAGTCGATATATCCACTAACAAAGCTGGAGCTTTATCCTACGGCAATCTCCGTAATTCCGGGATGCACCCAGTGGACGTCGGCACGCCGGCGCGCAGTCAGGAGGCGTCCGTCCCCCCGATGGATGATGGCGATAGCGATCCGCATGGCTTGGCTCATTGACTCAGCGGCGTGCCTGCAACGAGTTCCAGTATCTTGATCTGTGGCGCGGGGGAAGCAAAGTCCGACACCTCTCCCGGCTTCACCCACTGCCACCGCGCATAGAAGGGGCTCAGTGTGCGCCCGCGAGCGCGGCAGAGAAAGGCGTAGAGAGTGATGGCGTGATGAGTGCAGGAGTGGTTCACCTCCCCGACTTTCTCTACGACAGAGACATCGAGCGCAACCATCTCCTTCGCTATTCGCACCACGGCGCTTTCTGGTGTTTCATTGGAGCCGCATCCCCCGCGCGGGAACTCCCACAGCCCACCCCATGTCCCATGCACAGGTCGTTGGGCGATGAGGTATCTGCCATTCCGCCGGATGACCGCGGCAACATGCTGCGGCCTGACAGTTGCCGGGCGTTTGCCGACTTGAGGCAGAACCGACTGGCGCCCCGAACGGTTCGCTTCACAGTCTCTGAGGATCGGACAACGCGGACAGTTGGGATTGTTGGGCGCACAGACCGTTGCCCCCAATTCCATCAGCGCCTGGTTCAGATCGCTCGCCGCGTCCCGGATTTTTCGGCGCGACGCGGCGATCACGAGGTCGGCGGCGAGATTCCACAGTTGCGCGTTGCTGGGGTTCTTCTTCGGATCGCCTTCAACTCCAAAGACACGGCACAGCACACGCACCACGTTGCCATCCAGAATCGGTTCCGGTTGGTGGAAAGCGATGCTCGCGATGGCTCCCGCCGTGTATCTGCCGATACCGGGAAGCTGCACGAGTTCTTTCATCGCCTGCGGCACCCTCCCGCCGTGTCCGTCCACCACACGTCTCGCGGCCTCGTGCAGGTTCCGCGCGCGGGAATAGTACCCCAGTCCTTCCCAGCGTTTCAGAACATCGTCCAAAGGCGCGGCGGCAAGATCACCGACGGTTGGGAACCGCTGCATCCACTGCTCGAAATAGGGGATGACGGTTTGCACCTGCGTCTGCTGCAGCATGATCTCGGACACCCACGTGGCATAGGGATCGTTGATTTCGCGCCAGGGAAGAGCGCGGTGATAAGCGCGATACCACTTGATGAGCGCCTGGCACAGCTTCCTGTGCGGGACGTCGGTAGCCGGCTGCCGCGAGGTTTTCACCTGAGAGTCACCACGGCAACAGACTCGGGTTGCAGCTCAATGTCGAAGGTAGACTTTCCACCCGCGTGAGTCCACTGGAGTTGTCTGCCTGTTACGAGATCGGTGGTCGTTTGCGACGCTCCTACCCCGAAGCACTCGATTCGCGCGTTGCGCGTTTCCCCACTGTCATTGAACACCGTGAGGTACCTGTCCCCCCAGCGTTCCACGCAGACACGGGCGTCGCTCGAGGTTGATTTCGTGACCGGTCTCCAGCCTGCTTCCGCGACTGCCTGGCAGAGAGGGACGTACTTCTTGAACAACGGACGATCACGGTTGTAGAGAGCGGGCTGGCTGAAGTAGTGATTCTCCGCGGCGTTGTGGCTGAAGAAGCCGGGGAACATGCCGTACGCAAGACACCGCTGCATGTACTTTTCGACCATCTCGTATGAGAAGTCGTCGAAGTTCGTATTCATGAGAAAGCAAAACGGTTTGGGTCCGCACAGGGCGCGTCGGTAGAGCAGCGAAGCATCGGTCATGGGATGCCAGCTCCCCTGATAGTTCCAGTTCGTTTCCGTTCCCATCACATCCAGATAGGGAGCAAGCCAGCAGAGGCGACTGGGCGTGCCGTTCGCCATCATCAGCATTCCGCGCTTATGTACGTCCCTGGCCATTCCCTTGACGTAGGCGTATGCAATGAGACCACGGAAGATCGCCGGGCGACTGTTCTCCATGGCGAAGGTGAGCGGCGCGGACGCGTCGGCGAAATGATCCCGGCGGAAGTTAAGCTCGTCCGTCACATAGCCTTCGCTGGAGTCGACGTACTCGCCGTCCAAGTCGCCCGCTCGTCCGGGCCCATAAAGCTTATCCGCCAGTTCCGGACTCCACTTCAGTTTGAAGTCGGTCATGTCTCCCTTAACACCGGGATCGGAATTCATGCTCCACACGACCCCGTTGCACCACGGCTCGTTCCTGAACCGCATCGGCCAGTTGCCGTTCGCGTCGTGGAACGTGCTGGTCAACAGCGCCTTCGCGGCGTCGTTGCCGGCATCGGCCAGTCGCTTCGCCTCCTTCATGGCCGCATCGGGGGTGCGCGGAAGATCCTTCGACATGGTCATCCACCACGACATGGGTTCGGTATAGCGGAATGTGATGATGCTGTGCTGGTCATCCCATTGCGTTTCGTTGTTCCCTTCCTTGAACTTAAAGCCGAAGTCCTCCCACCTCTGCACACTGCTGATCTTCGCAAAGGGCATCCAGACTCCCTGTTCCTGCGTGCGCGGCCTGAAATGATCCGGAAACAACTCGCAATACCGGGCCAGTGCCCCGCGGAATCCCTGCTTTCCAGGGAAGTCGAAAGTGCAGAAACGAAGTTCTGCCTGCGGCCGCTCCGGAGTCAGGCCGAGGTCATACGCGATGTACAACTCTCCACCCTCATCCTTCCACGCCGAGAATCCCGCCTGAAAGTACGCGGCGTAGTCCATGTCCAAAGCAATGGCGTGTCCTTCGTTGCCGCGTGCAATGGCGGCAAACGGGAAGAGCGAAAGGCGACCCGTGGCGCCTGCCGTGAAAGAGGTGGTGTTAAGGTATTCTTGTCCGGGTTCGGTGAGGCTCTCACGCCGCGGGTCGTGCTGCCACCGCCACCCGCTGCCTTTGACCGGCACTGAATAGACGAGGGTAATGGCGCGATCTTTGCCTGTTGTTTCTTTCAGTCGCGCCCAGGTGAAGTCTGCGTTGGAGTCCTTCTTCGCTCGCGACGCGCAGGTGACCCCAAGCGCCGATCCCTCGGACAGGGACATGAAGTCGGACGACGCGGCAACGTCTCGGATCTGAAACCCCGATTGGTTGACGCGTTCCCGCACGACGGGAAGTCCTGCGAAAATGGCCGCGTCGGCAGGGGTCTGCGCAACGGAGAGCGAGGGGTCTCTGAACCACGCCTTGCCGCCGTGCTCACGCAGAAGCATGTGGAAAGAAACGCTCCTGACGGGCTTCCCGGGCAGCACTTTCACAACCTTCTTCTCCCAATCGTGCGTCCCGGCGGAGAAGGGCGCAATCTGTCCCCAGAGCGGTTCGCCGTCCATATAGATGAGATCGAGGTACAGAGAGTAGTTGGCATCAGGACTTCCGCTGACATTTTCTGCCTTGCTCCACGCGGTGGCAACAATCGGTTCGGGGCGTTGCTGATTCAGCTCAACAACCTGCGAGACCCCTCGGTGGGCCTTGTCGTTGTCCCCGTTGTCGCAGACGAAAGTACCACCTTCACGGCTGAAGCCTTCCTTCCAGCCTTGCCACCGGTCCGGCATGAGGAGGTTTTGTTCGGTTCCCGTTTGCTTCAATACATTTTTTACAGTAACGGCATCCGACGATGCAGTTTCTGCAAGAAACGCTGCAAGCAGCGCGCAGCAGCAAACGATGGTTCGGTATAACATGCGGTATTCGACTCCGCAGAAATCCCAGAGCGTGTCCAAGGATTGAAGTTTCTATCCCAATCAGAGCCGTTCCGCCGCGTCCGAATGAGAGAGTGGGGTTTGCGACGCGGGATAGTCCGCCATCTCATGTTCGCGATTCGGACTGATCGAGGACGCTCACACGGAATGCTCGGTCCGGGCAATCACGCTTTCCTGAAGCTCTTTGGGGAGTACCACGAAATACTCGCTGTACCCGCCAATGCGGACGATGAGGTCTCGGTGCTTTTCCGGCTCCTTCTGCGCGGCGAGCATCTCCTCTTTGCTGATGACGGAGATCTGAAGCTGGAGTCCGCCGTTGGAGAAATAGGCGCGAATCATGTGGACCAGCGCACGCAGCTCCTGATCTGACTCCATTGTCTTCTTCAGTAGTCGGATATTCAGAATGGGGGTGCCCGCACCCAAATGCAGCGGCAGCCTGGTGACAGAGTTCAGAAGCGCCGTGGGGCCGTTCGTGTCACACCCTTGCATGGCGCCGACCGAATCGGTTAACGGCTCATACGCCTTGCGGCCGTCGGGAGTGGCTCCGACGATCTTGCCCGCTCCGCCATAGGTTGCGAACAGGATGCAGGAAGCCAGATATCGTCCACCGCGAGGCGGCTCGTGGGAGTAGAGCGTGCGCCAGGCGTGGTCGATAACGTCAGAGGCCAGGACATCCACATAGTCGCTGTCATTCCCAAATTTGGGCGCGTCGAGAAGTTGCTGGCGCAGGGGCTCAGCACCCTCGAAGTTGGTGGAGAGGGCCGCCATCAGTTCCTGAGCGCGGACGGAGCCATCTTGGAAGACGCACTTGCGAATCGCGATAATGCTGTCGATGAGGTTGGCGATGCCCTGATAAGAAACCACCGACCAGTTGTACCGCGCTCCCCCCGCCTCAAATGACTTGCGGCGCCGGATGCAGTCACGGGTGAAAAAGGTGCGCGGCATTTTGGGGTCACCCTCCGTGAAGCGTCTGCGCAGTTGGGCGTTCATGTCGGTCACAAAAGTGTCAGTCATGTACTGAATCTGACGCTTGACGGCCTGGTAGAAGCCATCGAACGTACGGAAACCAACAAAGTCGCCGGTATGTGGGCCCGCTTGACGCCCCTCCATCGGGTCGCACCCGTCGTTCAGCGCCAGCTCCAGCGCCTTCGCAAGGTTGAGCATCCCTTCGAGACTGCCAACGTTAGAGAGACCGGCGATCATTGTCTCGGTGCAACCACCGAAGCCGATCTCTCGTGAGTCCTCCCGTGAAAGGCCGAGGTCCATTTCGTACAAGGTCTTCACGTACGCGTCGTCGTTGTAGAGCGCCGGCCGCCCACTGCCCAGTCGCAGGACTTTCAGCGCCTCCATGACCGCGCTGTCCGGGGTTTCGCGGGTGATGCGGAAGGCGACGTTCGGACGACGCACTTTGTTGCGCCCGCACGCGCCGATGCACTCCAGCGTGAGAGCGTTGCAGCCGTCCCTGCCGTCAGGCGTATACCCACCGATCTGCATGTTCCAGCCGTTGAGCCGCTCGAAGTTCTGCCATAACTCATCCAATAGCTGACGAGAAAAGTCGAGGTCGAGGGTTCCATCAGTTCGGTCCCTCTCGAAGAGCGCCCCCAGCACCTGATCGAAACGACCAATGCTGTCGCAGCCATCCAGCATCCACGTGAAGTTTACGGCGAGGAGCCCCTGGAGAAAAGTGGATGCGGGAACCATGAAGCATTCAGCGAAGCTGTCCGCAATTCTCTGAAGTTGCCTGCGCCTCTCCCCTGACGCGCCTTTTGTCGTGATGCAGAGACACTGGAGCGTCGTATTGTAGAACGCGTGGATACCAGCGGCGTAATCTCTGAGAGAAAGAAGCAGATTCAGTGTCGCCGGATCGGCGTCCCGTTCCTGCCGCGTCAACTCAATCTGCGCATCGAGTTCGGCCTCCATTGAGAGAAAGCCCTCATTCACGACGCGTCGCATGTCGGGGTTGCTGTGAGTGTAGCCGCCGAAGTGGGGCAGGCGCTGGCTCAGGTCTACAACCAGCGCGTCGATGAACGTCGCGTGTTGCGGGAATTGCCGCTTCTTCTCCTTCGCGACTCCGGGGTTCACACGCAGGCCGCAATGATGATTGTGGTCGCAGATAAAGCTGGTAGCAAACCACAGTTTGTCGGCGACAAAGTCGCGGCTGTCCACCATCGGCTCGAAGGGAATCAGGTAACGGTCATCCGGAACGCGCACCGGCATGTTCTCATACATGCGCCGGTAGGCGCGGCCGTAGCTGCGCGGATAGGGCTTCTCGAGTGCTTCGTAGAACCCGTACGCAGCCCATTCGCCAATTTCCTCCAGCGTCCTCAGGTTCACACCACTCACCACTCTTGTTTCGCGATTTCAAGTCTCATTAACTACGTGCACACCCATATCCCTCAGCCCGGCGACCCAATCCGCCACGGTTCCTTTGTCGGGCGCCTCAATGTCCGGCATGTGTCCGTTGTCCATCCCGAATCGAGTCAACTTGCTGATGCCGAGGCGGTGGTAGGGCATGATTTCCACGCCCTTGAGCCGCGGCAGCGAGCGGGCCAGTGCCGCGGCGCCCTCAAAGTGATCAGGTCGGTCGTTGAGCGTTGGAATGATCGGCAGTCGCAGCAGAATATCCGCGCCCGCGTCGTGCAGTGAACGCAGGTTGCCCAGAATCCTGTCGTTGGGCAGGCCGGTGAACTCCTCATGCCGCGTCGGATTTGTGTCCTTCACATCGTAGAGGAACAGGTCGACATAAGGCAGGACGCGCTCGAAGTTCTGGAAGCCGACGCTGCCGGAAGTGTCGATGCAGCAGTGCAGACCCTCGTCTTTCGCGAGCCTCAGCAGCGCCTCCGCAAAATCAATCTGCGCGAGCGGCTCCCCGCCGGAGAGTGTCATCCCACCGTTGGACGTTTCATAGAACGGCCGATCTTTGAGGACTTCGGCGAGGGTCTCCCGTGCGCTGACCTCGCGTCCCACGATCTCCAGTCCTCCCGCATAGCACTTCTCAGTGCACTTCCCGCAAACCACGCATGCCGACCGATCGAGTACATGCTTTCCCTCCACCATGTGATGGCCATTGTGTTCACAGACGGAGAAGCAGAACCCGCACCCGATACACTTGTCGGGAACGAAGGAAAGCACGGGGTCTTTCGTCATGCCCTCAGGGTTATGGCACCAGAGGCACCGCAGCGGACAACCCATCAGAAACACAGTCGTCCGAATGCCGGGACCGTCGTGGATGGAGAAGCGTTGGATATCGAAAACGCGACCGGTGATATTTTTCATCGATGCTCAAGAACTACTGGAGGGAAGACCGTTAACGGGCCTTCCCTCATCAATGTGCGAACAATGCTATTATGCCCTTATTCATCCAGAGATACAAGAGCATCCCGGACCCGCGAACGGGCCGCAACAATCAGCATCCGCGGGCTAATCCGTTGCGTAGAACCACATCGAGGGTGACATGCTTCGCAGCCACCTGACGTGCCCGTCGGCGAAAGTGCCGTTGCGCTTCCGCCGAGATTCAGTTCACAACCCCCGCAGTTGAGGTGTGTGTCCAGAAAGAGGATGGTGTCCGCAGGGGATGCCCAATCTGCCAAAGGCGACGGTCCGTTGTTCATATCTGAAAAACTGTTGCTGCCAGCGAAGTAGCCATTCACCGGAATCAACGCGGTCGTCGCTGGCCAGGACGACGCGGAATTGTCGCTCCTACTCGGGCACACAAACACCCGGGCACTCTTGATGTAAGGGTAGGCCAGCGCGCCGAAACTCAGGAGAGCCGTCGTATCGCCAAGCGTTTCGTCGATGTAGGTTCCCGGAAGCCTTTCGTCGTAGTCTTGCGCGTACGTCAGCAAACCTAACGCGATTTACTTTTCATTACTCTGACAACTCGCGGTCATCGCCTTCTCTCTTGCCCCCGCCAATAGCGCGGTGATCGCGATGACGACTGACAACTCGATCAACGTAAATCCCTTTGGTTTCCTCACCAAAAACCTCCCAGCAACAAGTTGGTAACAACATGTTACCCACTTCTGCAGAAGCTGGAACACTCTCTCGAGAAAGAACTCACACCTCCGGCAATCGGCCCATCATCAGGAAGTCCCGGTGCGCGCTGACCGTATTCCTACGGGCGACGATACCTGGACTCTTCCTCCCCGAGGGAGGGGACGACGCGATGAATACTCCTCGCTACGGTAGGTTGCAGTTCCACATCCTCATGTCTCCGAGCCAGTTTCTGGCTTGGACCCATTTGACATGACCATCAAAGAAGACAGCGTTGCAGCCTCCGTTGTGCCGGAAAGGCGCCCCGTGATTGTACCAGTTCGTGCTGGCCGTCCCCACCCACACAGAGTAAGTGTCGTTGAGACCATCCCCGTCCGCGTCTCCGTTGATCGGCCATCCGACGGGACTGTATATGTAGTAGCTCTGGTTACTCTCGGTAATCGCCATGACCTCTGCCGGGCGCACGATTTCGCCCATGGGGCGTGGAGGGTAGAGGTCGGCATAGCCGAAACCGTAGGAGGCGCCGTTGCCGTATTGGACAGCATAGCTGATGGTGTAGCTTGTGTTGTCAGATGGGCACTTGAACAACTGCCAGTTCTTCACGTAAGGATACAGGAAATTGTACCACGGGCCGTTAAAGGCAGGTGGTGTGGTAAGCTCGTACCAGCAGGGCGGGGTATACTTCATCAAAGTCCTGAACATACATCATCATGGCAAGGCCGATTTGCTTCAGGTTGCTCTGGCAACTGGCCGTCCGCGCCTTCTCCCGCGCCCGCGCAAACACCGGGAACAGAATGGCAGCGAGAATGGCGATGATGGCGATGACCACTAACAGCTCGATCAACGTAAAACCCTTGTCTCTCCTCATCGGAAAACCTCCTCAATACAACAATCACCTCGATTTGATGAGGACATGTTACCCATCCCGACGGAAAATCTAACAGTTACCGGAAAAAAAATCAGACCCGTGGTAGCGGGTCCATTCCGAAGAACTCCCGGTACGCGCTCACCGCGGCAAAATAGTTCTCGGACTTCACGTCTTCGTGTACCGAGTGGCTGGCGTGGAGGATGTGTCCGCCGGGGGTCCGTTGCCCGAGTTCCAGACAGCGGACAACTTCTTCGCGCACTTCCGCAGGAGACTTGTGGCAGAGCGTGTGTCGTGCGTCGAGGTTGCCGATGATGCACACGCGTTCGGCGACGCCCTCCGCGATCAGTCGCTCCATCGTCATCCCTGCGGCGTTGTCGACTTCCTTATAGCCGTCCACGCCGGAGTTGAAGAAGAAGTCTTCTTTGATGTCCCAATGGTTCCCGTCGGAAGTATAAACCGCCAGCGCGCCCATGTCGTGCACCAACTGCACCTGTTCCTGGATCAATGGCAGGATGTGCTCGTGGTACAGCGCAGGGGAAATGAACGGCCCCTTGTCGCTGCTCACGTCGCCCCCAAGGGCGATCACGTCGTAGCCTTCCTTGATGAGTTGTCGGGTCCGCGCGAAGCCGCGCACCTTCTGAATCTCGAGCCAGCGCCTGTACAGGTCCGGTTCCGCGAGCATCCACATCAGAAGGAAGGGACGATAGAAAGCAACCCCGCTGCCCGCTCCGCACTCCGCCATGAATACCCAGTCGAACCCCTCGCCCTCCGCCAACTGCCGCACACGAGCGCACACCGGATCGGGGTCGGGATCGTCGGATGGAATGGCCCCGTCCCACGCCTCGATGTCGGCCAGTACCTTCTCTTCGTTCATCCGATGGGTGTAGGAATCTGTGGCCGCGGGATTCGCCAACTCCACCAGCTTGGTACGCGGGTTCATTGCGTACTCAACGCCGCGGCGTTCCCACCGGTTCGCGCCGACCTTGCGCACCGGCACATACTCGCCCCGTAATCCCCCGGCCAGCCGCACCATGTCCAGTCCGAAGAACTTCGTAACCTCAAACGCTGCCTGCGCCTGAGCTTCGTTCAGCTCGCGCCAGTCGATCCCCTCCGCCATGGCGTCCCAGCGCATCGCTTCATCCGTGCCGACATTACGACCACAGATGGGCCAGTGGATGGGGTGGAAGGAAACGAAAATTTCAAAGAGCGGGGTTCGGTCGGGAATTCTGCGAGCAAAAGCATCCCGAACTCGACGTGTGCAATCCGTTTTCTCCATCTTCCTCAGTGCGCTTTTCATTCCGACTCCACCTCCGCCGCCTGCATCAACGCGCGCATGTATCCGAGGGCGAATGCAAAACCGCGTTTGAGGTCTGCACTGTCCCCAATGACGCGCGGAGTGTGATCGGGCATAATCGTTCCCTTGTACCCGACTTCCTGGTACGCGCGCATCGCTGCGGCCATGTTGACCTTGCCGTCATCAATGAATACTTCATCGTACACTGGCACCGCGCCGCGCACGTTGCGGAAGTGGACGTGGTTGATTTTGTTCCGCGAGCCAAAGTAGCGGATCGCCCGGATCACGTCCACACCCATCTCGGCAATGGTTCCCTGGCAGAAGTTCAGACCGTTTGCCTCGCTGGGGACCATTTCGACAAGTCTCTTCAAACCGTCGAGGCTCCCCAGCACGCGGTCTTCACCCAGAACGTACGGAACGGGCGGATCGTTAGGGTGACACGCCAGCCGCACTTCCGCTGCCTCCGCCGCGGGCACGACGCGCTTCAGGAAGTACTCGATGCGCTCCCACATCTCTTCGGCGGAGGCTTCCTCCTCGGGAGTCGGCGCGCCTTCCGCTTTGACTCGATCATAGTCGAAGTGGATCACTTCGGCCCCGCCGCGCCCCCGGGTGTTCCCCTGCCAGGTGACGCCATACACCGCCTGCAAGTTGAACACGTATTCAACGACCGAAACTCCCGCCTCGCCAAGTGCCTGCAGCGACCGACAGACATCCTCAATCTCCGCGGCCCGCTCCGGTCGTCCGAGCCTGATGTTCCAGTGTTGACTTCCTTTTTTCTGAGGAAGGAGCGCGACCCCGATTTTCAGGTCATATTGCTTGGCTATCTCGATAGCTGCTTTCAGCTTCTCAGGTTGCACCGGCCCACGCCGGTTTGCGTCCATGTAGTCGCCGGCGTTGACCTTGAGATGCGTGACTCCGAGTTGCTGGTAGTACCGCAGCGTCTCCTCCGGCAGATCGGCGAACTCCGAGTTCGAGTTGATCCCCATTGTGAGTTTCATACTACCTCCCTCTGTGGTAGGACGTGCGCGCAACGGAATCGCGTCATCATGGCTGTCTCAACGCCTTCCCCTCCACCACCAATCGCACCAAGTCCCCAGCGGTCAGGGCGGATTGCTGCGAGATGCCTCCGAACAGAGGGGTGTTGGCGGAGGAGCGAAGCAACATCGTCAACAAATGGCGTTTTATTTCTTCTCCTGATTCGTCCCAACCGGATCTTCCTGGAGAACGCGCGTTCAGTCACACAACGCGAATCTATCATGGAGGTTTCCCGATGGTCAACATGTATCGTGGTCATCCGGTCGCGACGCTTCCCGGCAATTGGTCCACACATCGCGTGAAATCAGGAGATTGTGCAAGAGCCTGGTCACACGCGATGCAAGGGGTCGAGCGCGCTGATGCGGAAAGTAATACCGTCTTCGGCCACGCGGCCGGGGACGGAGCAATTAAAGAGCAATAAGGGAGCAATGTGTATGAGGACAACGTACACCGCGAGGGAACACGGATTGCGAGGGAATCGCCCATGACCGCTCGGTCACCACGGAAAATGAAAACGGGCGAGAGTTCTTTTTAACCGCTGCGTTCTTTGCGGTTTATTTTCGGAGGAGTTGGGACTGAGCCTTGTGGTGGCTTCTCGATGGTGACGTGCTTCCCCGCCTCGAGGCACGCGTTGGTCAGCGTATGGTGCGGGCGGTGCAGGGCGCAGATGTCCGCGGCGTTTCCAGATCGGTATAGACTTCCGGTCGCTTCCCCGTTCAGTCCAACTATCTCGGGACAGACGCCACCCACATTGGCGCGTCGTCAGGGGTAGCGATTTACATCGCTGGGGCAAGCGCCACAGGGAACGTGGTGGAAGACAACCGAATCGGCACGGACGTCAACGGCACAACCATGCTGGGTAACGGGAGGGATGGAGTGGTTCTTGCAAACGGCGCCTCCGGCAATCGGATTGGAGGATCGGGAAGCGCCCGCAATATCATCTCCGGGAATAAACGGCGTGGCGTCTCCATTGGAACCGACGACGGCGTCGTTTTGGGTTCCCCCACACGTAACGTCGTACAGGGCAACTAAGTAGATCGTCATAAATTCTGCCCCCATTTCCTCACCACAGAGATCACGGAGAACACAGAAAAGAAGGCAAATCTTCGCGCGTTTTGCGCCTTCTGCGGTGGACAAGATTATTGATGATTTACTTACATCGGAGTCGATGCGACCGGGAGCGTGGCTATGCCGAACGGTACGGGCGTATATCTGCGCGGCGTGACCGACAACACCATCGGCGGCAGCGGCGCGGGAGAGGGGAACCTCATCTCGGGCAACACTCTCCAAGGGATCACTATCAAGGCGTGGGCGCTCTCTACCGACACCGGCAGCAACGTCATCAAAGGCAACACCATCAGCACGAACGCGGCGGGGACGGTGGCGGGGGCGCTTGGGAGACAAAGGCAATCGAGCCGCCATTTACATCTACGACTCGTCCAACAACGTTATCGGCGGCACAGAACCGGGAGCGGGCAACCTCATCGCTTTCAACACGGGCGATGGCGTCTATATCACTCAACGCAACCAGGCCACGGGCAATTCTATTTTGGGCAACTCCATTTACTCGAACAGTCTCAAAGGAATCAACCTCGGCAAGAGCGCCAACGACCCCGGCGACTGGGACGAAGGCCCCAACCACCAGCAGAACTCCCCGGTGATCACTTCGGTCTCGACTCTGTCCGGGTCCAGCACCATCCAAGGCGCCCTGAACAGCAAGGCCGGAAAATCCTACCGGCTCGAGTTCTTCTCCAACACCGATCCGGATCCCTCGGGCTATGGTGAAGGGGAGACGTTCCTCGGCTCGACCTCTGTCACCACTGACTCCTCCGGCAATGCGTCGTTGTCGGCCAGTTTCTCTGCTTCGGCGGGTACCTTCGTCACTGCGACGGCGACGGACGATGAAGGGAACACGTCGGAATTCTCCCGGGTCCTCCTGCCCTTGGAGATGAACACTCTTGGCGACGAGCAGGACGCCAACCCCAATGACGGCGCCGCCGACGTGGACCTTGGCACACCGGGCCCGCAGACAACCTTGCGAGCCGCGATCGAGTTTGCTAATGCGAATCGCGGGACGGACACGATCACCTTCAACATTCCCGGCGTTACCGGTGTGCCAACGATCTCACCTGCGAGTCCTCTGCCCCCCATCACGGAATCGGTTGTCATTGACGCCAGCACTCAGCCGGTGAGTGGCAGAGTGAAGATTGACGGAACTACCGCCGGAACGACCTCCAGTGGCCTGGACGTATCCTTCGGAACGACGAACGTGCAACGGCTGACGATTGCCAACTTCTCCGAGCATGGCATTCTTACCCGCGCGTCGGGGGCAATCGAGGCGGTGTCGGTCGAGATTCTTACCGACGGAGGCTGGGGCATCCGGGCGTTGGCGGGCGACATCCGCCTCAACGTCAGCGAGTCCGGGGCCGCGCCCGTCAACGATGAAGTGAGCTGCATCGTCGGCAACGGAACTGGGCTATTTCATCTGATTGTCACGGATGACTACGTGGACAACCCCAATGAGGACACAGTAGCAGACTACCCCGGGGGCGGCGTGTATGCGGAGAACGGTCAAGTCTACGCCAGCCTTATCGAGGTGACTGACAACGACAACGCAGGAATCGTTGCACGGGCCCGGAATGGGTTCAAAAGTTTCCCAAAGCTGAAAATCCCAGCAGTTTTTGGACACCTGAGCAGTGGGAGATGACTTCTGCTCCTTGAGCATTGGTGCTAGTGCATCGTTTTGGAAGTTCCCCCACAAAAGGACGCCGGATCGCTTCAGCGTCCGGTAGCTCACACAGGCAGCTACACGATGGAGGCTACCCTCCTTTTCTCCCCTTTCAACCCGTGTT
>Ga0100389_1002345_pt1 | contig 15073 bp, 8 predicted proteins | sample CryGeymeta201513_FD_81537 | JGI IMG/M metagenome (GOLD analysis project Ga0100389, IMG submission 81537) | Groundwater microbial communities from Crystal Geyser aquifers in Utah, USA - Crystal Geyser metaG 2015-13 | ecosystem: Environmental > Aquatic > Deep subsurface > Groundwater | place: USA... | reverse complement strand
GGGCGCAAGCCGGTGAACTGGTGTCTGGATTGCCAGAGCGCGCTGGCCGAAGCGGAAGTGGAATATGAAGACAAAGTCTCGCAGGCCATCGACGTCGGTTTCGAGGTGAAGGACATCGGGGCATTGGGCAAGGCGCTCGGCGTGTCCCTGCCCGGCGACGCCAAGGCGTACGCGGTGATCTGGACCACCACGCCGTGGACATTGCCCGCCAACGAGGCGGTGAGCGTACATCCCGATTTTGAATATCGTCTGGCGAAAACAGACAAGGGATATTTGCTGCTGGTTGGCGACCTGCTCGAAGCCTGCGTGCAGCGCTACGGCCTGGCCGCCGAAGTGGTGGGGCGCGGCAAGGGCCGCGCGCTGGAAAATCTGCCGCTGCAGCATCCGTTCTATGACCGCATCGTGCCCGTCATCTGCGGCGAACATGTCACGCTGGAAGCGGGTACCGGGCTGGTGCACACCGCCCCGGCGCACGGCGTGGACGACTATGTGGTGGGGCAGCAATACAACCTGCCGGTCGATAATCCGGTGGGCGACGACGGCAAGTTCATCTCGACCACGCCGCCGGTGGGCGGTGTGCCGCTGGCCGGCGTGTTCGTGTGGAAGGCCAACGACATTGTGCTGCAGGCATTACAGGCGAGCGGCCATCTGCTGCACCAGGAAAAAGTGACGCACAGCTATCCGCATTGCTGGCGCCACAAAACGCCGATCATCTTCCGCGCCACGCCGCAGTGGTTCATCGGCATGGAGCAGACATCTTCCCCCTCGCCCTCCGGGAGAGGGGTTGGGGGTGAGGGGCTGGTTCAGGCGAGGCGCCATTCAGAACTCCCTCACCCTAACCCTATCCCGGAGGGCGACGGGATGAATTTGAGATTACTTGCGAATCGCGCCGTCGCTGAAACCAAATTCTTCCCCTCCTGGGGGCGCGCGCGGCTGGAGGCGATGATCAGGAACCGTCCCGACTGGTGCGTGTCGCGCCAGCGCAACTGGGGTGTGCCGATGCCGTTCTTTGTGCACAGGGAAACCCTGCAACTGCATCCGCGCACGCCGGAACTGCTGGAGCAGGTCGCCAAGTTGGTGGAGCAATCCGGCATCGAGGCGTGGTTCTCGCTGAACAGTGCCGAGTTGTTGGGCGACGAGGCGGCGCATTACCGCAAACTTTCCGACACGCTGGATGTGTGGTTCGATTCGGGCGTCACCCATCACTCGGTGCTGGCGAAACGCGAGGGATTGCGTTCGCCGGCCGACCTGTATCTGGAAGGCTCCGACCAGCATCGCGGCTGGTTCCAGTCTTCGCTCCTCACCGGCTGCGCCATCAATGGTCGCGCGCCCTACGATGCGTTGCTGACGCACGGTTTCGTGGTCGATGGTAGCGGTCACAAGATGTCGAAATCCAAAGGCAATGTGATCGCGCCGCAAAAGATTTTCGACACCATGGGCGCCGACATCCTGCGCCTGTGGACGGCTTCCACCGATTATTCCGGCGAGTTGACCATCTCGGACGAGATTCTGAAACGCGTGGTGGAAAGCTATCGCCGCATCCGCAACACGTTGCGTTTTTTGCTGGCCAACGTCAGCGACTTCGATGCCAAGCGCGATACGCTGCCGGTGGATCAATGGCTGGAGATCGACCGCTATGCGCTGGCACTGACGCAGAAGCTGCAGGCCGATATCTGCGCCGATTATGAGCGTTATGAATTCCACTTCGCGGTGCAGAAATTGCTGGGTTTCTGTTCGGAAGACCTCGGCGGTTTCTATCTCGACATCCTGAAAGACCGCCTCTACACCGCCGGTGAAAACTCGCAGGCGCGCCGTTCCGCGCAGAACGCGCTGACTCACATCACCCGCGCCCTGGCGCGGCTGATCGCGCCGATCCTCTCCTTCACCGGCGAAGAGGTGTGGGCCACATTAAGCGGGCAGGATGAGGTGAGCGTGTTCGAGCAATTGTGGTACGAACTGCCGGATGCGGGGCTGGATGGCGCGCAGGTGAGCGCGTGGTGCGACATCCGCGCGGTGCGCGAACAGGTCAACAAAAAGCTGGAAGAACAGCGCGCGGCGGGCACGATTGGTTCGGCGTTGCAGGCGGAAGTGGATGTGTATGCAACGCAGGAAACTTTCGAATTGTTGTCCCGCCTCGGCGACGATCTGCGCCTGGTGTTCATTACTTCGCGCGCCGAGGTGCATCGGCATGAGGGCGGACTGGAGATCAAGGTCACGCCCAGCCCGCATGCCAAATGCGCGCGCTGCTGGCATTACCGCGCCGATGTGGGCAGCGATGCCGCGCATCCAACCCTGTGCGGGCGCTGCGTAAGCAACCTGTTCGGCGCGGGCGAGGCCAGAAAGTATGCCTAGCCCGTCATTTCCGCACAGTGCGGAATCTGTAGGTCGGGCTTCAGCCCGACAAGATTATGTCGGGCTGAAGCCCGACCTACATTTCAACCCACACGCTTGCGGGGCATGCGTAGGATGGGTTGAGCGCAGCGATACCCATCAATTGTTGGCGGAATTTAACGATGGGTATCGCTGCGCTCAACCCGACCTGCATTTCAACCCACACGCTTGCGGAGGGGGAAGGAAATGAGCAGATGGCTATTTATCGCCGCCATCGTCATCGTCCTTGACCAGTTGAGCAAGGCGGCGATCAACAGCCATTTCGTTTTTGGCGAAAGCATGGCCGTGACCGGGTTTTTCAATCTGGTGCTGGCGCACAACACCGGCGCGGCATTCAGTTTTCTAAGCGATGCGGGCGGGATGCAGCGCTGGCTGTTCTCTGCCATCGCCGTCGTCGCTGCGGTATGGATCGTCTGGCTGTTGCGCAAACATCAAGCCGAAAAACTGTTCAGCTTTGCGCTGGCGTTCATTCTGGGCGGTGCGCTGGGTAATCTGATCGACCGCATCGCTTACGGTTATGTGGTGGATTTTCTGGATTTTCACTGGGCCGGTTATCATTTCGCCGCGTTCAATCTGGCCGATTCCGCCATCACCTGTGGCGCGGCGTTACTGATTCTGGATAGTTTGAAGGGGAAAAAGTAGGTCGGGCTGAAGCCCGACGCCTTTTTGTCGGATTGAAATCCGACCTACACGAATCGGAGGGCGAAATGGAAATAATACTGGCTAATCCGCGCGGATTCTGTGCCGGGGTCGATCGCGCCATCGAGATTGTCGAGCGCGCGCTGGCGCTGCACGGCGCGCCGATCTATGTGCGGCACGAAGTGGTGCACAACAAGTTCGTGGTGGAAGGCCTGAAGGCCAAGGGCGCGATCTTCATCGAAGACCTGTCCGACGTGCACGCCGGCAGCATCCTCGTCTTCAGTGCGCACGGCGTGCCTCAATCGGTGCGGCGCGAAGCCGAGGCGCGAAATCTGACGGTGTTCGACGCCACCTGTCCGCTGGTGACCAAGGTGCATATCGAAGTCTCGCGCATGCGCCAGCAGGGCAAGGAGATCGTGATGATCGGCCACAAAGGCCATCCCGAAGTGGAAGGCACGATGGGGCAGAGTAACGGTGGCATGTATCTGGTGGAGACGCCGCGGGACGTGGCGCAATTGCAGGTGCGGGACGCGCGGAATCTGGCCTATGTCACGCAGACTACCCTGTCGGTGGACGATGCCAGCGCCATCATCGCCGCCTTGAAGACCCGCTTTCCCTTCATCACCGGACCGAAGAAAGACGACATCTGCTATGCCACGCAGAACCGCCAGGACGCGGTGAAAGTGCTGGCGCAACAATGCGATCTGGTGATCGTGGTCGGCTCGCCCAACAGCTCCAACTCCAACCGGCTGCGCGAAGTGGCGCAGAATCTCGGCGTGCCTGCCCATCTGGTGGATAGCGCTGCCGAGCTCAAAGCGGAATGGTTGCAAGGCAAGCTGCACGTGGGCGTCAGCGCCGGCGCTTCCGCGCCGGAAGTGCTGGTCGGGGAAGTGGTCGCGCGGTTGCAGGCATTGGGCGCGCAGCAGGTGCAGGAGCTATCGGGTATCGAAGAGAATGTTGTTTTTCCTTTACCCAAGGCGCTGTCGAACTAGTGCAGTGCATCGCTCTTGGCGATGCTGATGTGCAACCCCTTGCAGATCGGGCTTTAGCCCGACTCAGTCGAAGTTTGCCGTTCGTTGTCGGGATGAATCCCGACCTACAAACCCCATGGCACTCCCTGTGGGTCGGGTTTTAACCCGACGCGGTCGAAGTTTGCCGTTCCTTGTCGGGATGAATCCCGACCTACGAACCCCATGACCCGCCCTGTGATGACACAAACAAAGACGGCGCCCGAGGGCGCCGTCATGGCAACTTCATCCGGCGATTACTTCACGATCAATTCCCGCCAGGAGATGCGCCGTGCCACGCCATCCGCGCTGGCGTTCTCGAACACGGGGCTGGCTTGCGGCTCGTGCCCGCCGGATCCCTGGGTGTAAGAAAGGATCTTGCCGCTTTGCAACATCGCGACAACCGGGCGCGAACTCAACTCGTGGCCGAGCAACAGGCCCACGATGCCATTGGGCGCGGTGCTGACCGCGCCGCCGGTGCGATAGTCGAGCTGGTACAGGAAGCTGTCGCCGCCGACCGAGCAGGAACTGGAGCTCGGCAGGTTGGTGGCGACCACGATCGTTCCCTTGATGATGGCCGGATCGGTGTTGACCCGTTCCCCCGTTTGCGTGAAGTCGGCAAACCAGCCTGAATCGGTGTTGAAGTTCACCACATGATTGCTCGAGACGAATACCGTTTCTCCGGTCGCGCAGACCGACACCGGCGTGCCGGCCGGGCAGAGTACCGCGGTCTGGGTTTGCTCCACGAAGGTGCCAAGCGTACGCGGATTGTCATGGATCGCCACGCTCGGTGTTGCCGCGGCCGGGAAAGTGTCCTTGATGGCGTAGATGGAATCCTGGCTGGGGTTGTTCTGGTCTGTCGCGCCCAGATAGCGTCCCGTGCCCACGTTCACCACAATGATACCGCTCACCAGGGTGATCAGCGGTTTGGCCGTGATCGGCTGCGCAACGTTCGAGGCATCGCGCAGGGCGGCGAGCAGTTGAACGTCGAAGCCGGCCGCCCCGACATCACCGTTGATGTCGAAGCGCCACAGATTGCCTTCCAGATCCCCGCCGTACACCGCGATGGCCGTAGCGTCGATCCCCGGCGTTGTGACCGGCGCATCGATGCGCGCCAGGCCGCTGGGTGAACCGGGAGCTCCCACGCCCGTGCTCATGTCGCGGATGACTGCGCCCGTGGCGGCATTCAGCACATACAGATGGCCTTCACCGTCGCCAGTCGTGTTGTTGTAGCCGGAGGTGACCAATACCACCCAGGTCCCATCCGCCAATTTCACCACTTTGGGATTGCCATAGGTGAAGCCCATGTTGGCATCGGTGAACTCCCACAATGCTTGCGGGTTGGCCGGATCGGTGACATCGAGCGCGTAGTAGCCTTGGCCGCCGTGGTTGAGGCCGCCGACCAGAATAGTCTTCCACACCGCATTGGCATTATCGGTGCAGAAACTCGTGCAGATATCCGCCGCCACCGGCGAGCCATCGACGTAGAACTGGTGCTTGTTGCCGTAATCCTTGTCGGCCAGTCTATACAGCTCGGGCATGACGATTCTCGGAATATAAGCCCAATCTTCCTGCCCGCCTTCATCGACGAGTGCGGTAGATGTGTCATCCTCGGCGCGGAAGGCATGCAGCATGCCGTCGTTCGCCCCGACATAGACCATCGCGCGGCGGCCGGCCTGGGCGGTCTTGAAGCTGCCATACCCCGGATCGGAGAAGGCGGCAGTGGGTTTCTTGATATAGACCGATTCCGAATCCACGATGTCGCCCAGCAGATTCGCGCGTTGGCGGTAGTACTTGGTGCCATCCTGTTTGTCACCCTCGTTGCTGCGCTCCCCAGCGAGGTAATTGACCAGATTCGCGCCGGACGCAGCCGCTTCGGCGGTTTCGTCCATGCACACTGTGTCCGGTGGGCAAGCCTCTGCAGGCGGTGTGGTGTTGGCGAACTGGGATAGCCGGTTGCCGCCGCCGTGCAGCGCGGTCAGATTGAAATAGCCTTGCTCTGTCGCGGTCAGGTTGGCAAAAGTGAACAGCTTGAGATTGTCGCCGACCCCCGGATCGAAGGTGTAGATCGTGCGCGAGGCATTCGCGTCCAGCTTCGCCTGGGCCGACCAGTCAATCGTGGCTTCGATGGCGCCGGTGGTGGTATTCAACTGTTGCCGCGTCAGCTCTCCGGTCCAGTTCAGCGAAAGGTAGGACGAACGGAACAGGAAGTTATCGCCCTCGGTGACGAACGCGGTACTGGTCGTCGCCGCCGCTGCCGAACCCAGGCGGGTCTGGATGTTGGCCAGCGCGCTGATCAGGCCGACGCTCAAGTCGGACGGGTTTTTGGCGCTGAAGTAGGTGCCGCGTCCGTCCACGGCGGCGTGCCACAGGTCGTCGATATCTTCCGTCGAGTCGGCAACCGGGATCGGCCAGTCGCAGGTCGATCCGGCCAACTGCCATGAGCAGAGTCCCCCGCCATCGGCCAATTCACCGTGCGCGACCGAGTAATAATCGCCGCTGACGGCGCTCTTGTAGAGCGGGTCGAACACCATCTTGCCGCGCGCGCCCAGGCCCACCGTGAAGGTCGTCATGTGCTGGTGGCTGGCCGTGTCTTCGGCGGTGATCGGCACGTTGTTGAGGCTGATATCGGTGCCGTTGACCGTGCCTATGGCACCCGAAGTGTCGTTCGACAGGGCGACCGTGCGCAAATCGGTCTTGTAGTAATACTCCGCCACGTCAGCCAGGGTGTCGAACGTGCCGCCACTCGGCGCCGAGCAGAAGGTGGCGGTCCAGCCGTTGCCGGCGGTTGCCGGCTCGGCGACGCATCCTGCGGCAGGCACCCCGGCAGTGGTCGTGGTATTGCAGGAGGTCGTGATGTAGTCGGGCGTGCCCCCCGTCCCCGGGGTGCAACTCGCCACCCCGTGCGCCGCAACCACGGTATTGGTCGCGCAGGTGGTGGTCGTGTAGGGCGGAATTCCCAGGGTTCCGGCAGTGCAGGAAGGTGCCGGGGCAGGGCCGGTGGTCAGCGTCTGGCAACTGATAAATTGCCCGGACGCATTGAAGGTTCCGCTGAACGTTCCGCCGGTCGCGGTGCAGCCGCCTAGCGGGACGCCCACCCAGGCCTGGCTCGGCCACGCCGGGGTATTGAAAGGCAAGGTGCCGGCATTGATCACCCGGCATTCGCGCGCGGTCGGCGTGCTGGAGCCGGAGGCGGGCGGTTGCGCGATCGGGGTGCAGGTGGCGGAGGCGTAATTGGCAAAAGCGGTCCATGGCGAATAGCGGCATTGGGTGCCGCTTAAGGTGGTCATCGGCACGCCCGGTGATTCGGCATCGAAGTTGTCGGTGCACGAGCCAATATTGCTCCAGCCGCCCCATTTGTAGCGGCAATCGACCGTGGCGCTTGGAGTACAGCTCCCGTTCGCTACCGTCGTGCTGGTCCAGCCGCCGAAGCTGCCCGCGACGGGACAGGTTCTCACCTTGCCGCTGGCATCGGCGGTGGCGGATGTGGTCGCGTTGACATAGGTTGCCGTGCAGGTCGGCGGATAGGTTGGCACAGCGGTGGCGACCCCCCCGGTGATGGCGCAATTCACATGCGGGTTGGATACGTCGCAGGTGTTATTTGCGCCCACCGGACCGCCGCCGCCATAACTGGTGGTGGGACAGGCGGTGATGACCTTGCCGGCGACGGCCGTGCTGGAAGCGTTGGCGCCGTTGAACGTGGTCGCGCAGGTCGGCGGGTAGTTCGTGACCCGGTTTGTCGACGCACCCGCCGTGGCAGCGCACTGCACATTGGGCAGGGTGCCGTCACAGATGTTGGTGTAAGAGCCGGGCAATGCGCTGACATCGCCGCCGCCGCCGAAACCGGATGGGGTGGTGCAGGCGGTGATGACCTTGCCGCTGCCATTGGCGGTGCTGCTGCCTGTCGCGTCGAAGTTGGTCGCGCAGGTCGGCGGGTAGTTCGTGACCCGGTTTGTCGACGCACCCGCCGTGGCGACGCATTTCACATGGGACAGGGCGCCGTCACAGGTGTTATTCGCACCCACATCGCCGCCGCCGCCATAAGCGGCAGTCGGACACGCGGTAATCACCCTGCCGCTGGCATCGGCAGTAAAGGTGCCGCTGACATTCCCGTCGTAGGTAGGCACGCAACTTGGCGGATAGTTGGCGACGTAGGCCGGCGCCAGGGCGGTGCCGGTCACGCATTCGACGGTATTCCCCCAGGTCGGCGTGCCGGCCGCGCGCGTGCCGCCGATACAGGTGTTGCCCGCCCCGATGTTCTGGGCGGGGGAAAAGCTGCCTGCCAGGGTGCAGGCGGTGGTCACGCTTCCGCCGACATTACCGAGCGTGCAGGTCGGCGGATAGTTGGTCACAAAAGTTGTGATGGCCGTGTCCAGCGAGCAGAACACGTGTGCCGAGTTGGTGCAGGCGGCAATCGGCGCTGGCGTACTTGGAGCGGTGGTGGGGCAGGCGGTGACGACCTTGCCTCCAGGATCCACCGTGCTGCTGCCATTGATGCCGTTGTAACTGATCGAGGCGGGACAGGTATCCCCAGAGGCCATCGCATAGTTCACGTAAGCCGAGGTGGCAGTGCCGATCGGGCATTGCACTGTGGCGCTGCCGGTGCAGCTCTGCCCGGCGGTCAGCGCGGTGACAGCAGACCAGGTGCCGCTGACCGGGCAGGCGGTGACGACACTATTGGCGACGCCGTGATTGGTCGCAGCCGTGCCGCCGGTGCCGGCCGTATAGGTGGTCGCGCAGCCCGGATTGGTGAAACTGGTGTAATTCGTGCTCGTGCCGCCGAGCGAACATTCCACGGTGGCACTGTCCGCGCAGGACTGGCCGTTGGTCAGCGCGGTGGTCGGACCGAAGGATCCGGCGGTGCTGCAGTCGGTGACATTGCCGCTGCCGTTGGCGGTGCTGTTCCCGCCCGCGTTGTAGGTGTCGGTGCAGGTCGCGCCGAAGGTGAGATAGGCGGGCGTGTTGGTGGCCATCCGGCATTCGGTCGAGCTGCCGAAAGGACCGGTGCCGCTCACCGTGGCACAACTGTTGCCGCCGCCGACGTTGGCCCAGGCAGAGTAGTCGCTGCCGTCATTCGAGCAGGCTGAAATCGACTTGCCGCTGCCATCTGACGAGCTGGTGCCGGGATTGTTGTAGGTCACCGCGCAGGCGGCGGGGTTGGTCGTGACGTAGTTCGTGCTGGTACCGGTGAGCCGGCATTCCCTGGCCAGCACGGTCGTGTAATTGGGGCTGGAGGATTGGGCGGCGGGGGTGCAGGTGGTGTTATTACCTGCATTGCTCCAGTTCGAGAAGTTACCCACCCCGTTGGCGGAGTTGTAACGGCAATCCGTGGTTTTGCCGCTGCCATCGGGTGTTGGGTTAACCGTGCAGGCTGAGCCGGTGTCTGCCCAGTTGGAGGTTGTCACGGTTCGGCATTCGGTCGCTGTGCCAACGGTGAAGGGGGACGTGCTGTCCTTTGCCACGGGGGTGCAGGTACTGACCCCGCTCCACCCGCTCCACCCCGTGTATTGGCACTGCGTGGTTTTGCCCGTGCCGTCCGGCGTGGCATTCGTGGTGCAGGATCCGACATTGTGATAGGGCGTAGCCACCACGGTCCGGCATTGGGTTGCCGTGTTGACGGTGAAGGGGGAAGTTCCGTCCTTTGCCACGGCGGTGCAGGAGGCTGTGTTGCTATAGCCCGTCCAAGTCGAGTAGCGGCAGTTGTTGCCGTTGCCCGACCAGGCCGTGCCGGGAGTGGTGACCGTGCCGAAAGCGACGGTGCAGCTCCCCGCTGAGTTATTCCAGGTGGCAGCACCCGTGGTCCATGACGTGGAGCCGCCGGGAGCGGTGACATAGCGGCATTGTCTGATTGTCCCGTCCAGGTTGTACCAGGTACAAGAGGCCACGTCGGTCCACGAATCCCAATTGCTGCCGTTATCAAAAGATATCCGGGTTTGCAGATACATGGTCGAAAACTGCAAGGTGCTGGTGCGCGATTGCAGTTGCAAGACCCGTTCCTGCAGCTTCGCAGTGCGGTGTTGCAACTGGTCGATTTTCCGTTGCAGTTGCGACGTGCGCTGCTGCAGCGTGCCGCTGGTGGCCTGCAGGTTGGTGCGCCACTGCAATTTGGCAGTGGTTTTTTGTGATTTTGTCGCCCACAGCAGCGGGGCGGTGGTTACCTGCTGTTTGGTCTGCCATTGCAGAGGGGCGGTGGTCTGCTGCTGGTCGGTGGACCAGAGTTGCTGCTGGACGGTCTGCTGCAGGTCGGTCCGCCATTGCAGGGGCGCATCGGTGTGCTGCTGGTCGGTCTGCCACTGCAGGGTTTTGGTTGTGGCCTGCAGGTCGGTCTGCCACTGCAGGGTTTTGGTTGTGGCCTGCAGGTCGGTCGTCCAGTTTAGGGTCGAGTCCTTGTATTGCTGTTTGGTGCGCCATTGCAGCGGACCGGTTCTGCTTTGCAGGTCGCTGGTGCGGGACTGGTTCTGCTGCGTCCATTGCTGATCTTCGCTGGTGGTTTTGAGCAAATTCGTATCGGTCCGCTCGGTGTGGCTGGTGGATTTCAGGCGATAGGCGCCGTCAAAATACGGGCGCGGCTCGTCACCGTCCTGGTTGCCCACCATGCTGCCGTCGAGTTTGAATCCCGCTCCCAGGTTCCACGATCCGTCGGAGGTGAGGATGGTGAAGTTCTGCTGGCAGGAATACTGGATGGGATCGACCACCGGTGTGCCGTTGAAACTGCCCAGCTTGGCCGCATACATCGAGCCGACCTTGGCGAGCGCTTCGCGCAAGGGCGAGAAATTATCGGGGGTGGCTTGGTAAAGTTTGGTGTACCACTCGAGTTTTTGCGCGGCGTCGAACTGGTTCAGGGCCACGAAATCCGAACTGGTGTTGTTGTTGATGCTGGCATAGCCGACGCGGAAGTTGGTGCCGATGGCCTTGAAAGCGCGGCCGGCGGCGGTCTTCATGGTCAGCATGCGGGTACGGTAGTAGCTGTACCAGTTGGCGAAATTCTGGCTTTCTTCGGTAAAAGTACAGCTGGCGCCGGCGCAGTCGGTGCGGGAAATCGCCTTGGTGAAGGGGGCGGAGGCGGCATCGACCACGACTTTGGTGAACACGCCGCTGCCCGGGGCCGCACCGACCAGGCTTTTGCACTCCAGGCGGAAGGGGCCGGCAGGGTTGGAAAAGTCGCGTTCGGCATCGGTATCCTGGTCGCCGTGATAAGTGTAGTAGAACGCTGTCTGGGGCCCGTCAACGGTGCGGTTCAAGACATCCGCATCGACGAAGCTGGTGCCCAGGTTGACCACCCCGGCAATCGGGTTGAAGCCGTCGGTCCAGGCCGCATTGAAGTTGGAGTTGGCGAACTCGGAGCCGTCGGCATTGACCGGCGGGTAGTAGCGGATGGCGGGGTCGTAATAGACACCGTTGCATTGGCTGGCGGCGATGCCGTAGGTTCCGGCATTAAAAAGCTGCGATTCTTTTGGCATGAAGTCAAGGCCCATGGTGCCCGAGTCGTCCAGCACCAGAAACACGTTGGGCAATACCGCCGCGGTCGGGTCGGTGATCAGCGGCGCGGTGGCGAGGTCGGTGACGGCGCTTTGCGCCTGCATCGAGGCGGCCAGCAACAGACCGAGCGCGAGGGTGCGGGTGGATGGGCGATTTTTCATGGCTGACTCCTTTTGCTACATGGCCAACATGGCCTGGATATAACTGACGGTGTTGCGGGGGCCCGTGACGCGGGAGGTGACGCGGTAGTAGTAGCGCGTGATGGCGATGCATTGCTGGCTGCCGGCACCGAGGTCGCTGCCCCCGCAATTGCCGGACATGCTCGGTGGCGCCTTGAGGCACTCCCCGGTTTGCCCCACGCCGTCGCACATGCTTTCCACGACGTAGGACACACTGTTGCCGTTGGCGTCGGTAACCAGGGTGATCGCGCTGGCTGCCACGTTGTTCCAGTAAGTTTCCCAGCCGACATGGGGCGGTTCATGGTCCGGGTCATGCCAGGAAATATAGCCCGGTTCACAGGCGCCGGTGCAGCCAAGCCCGTGATTGGCGACGACCAGAGGCAACAAGACCCTCGCCGCTTCTTCGATGCCGGCATCGGCGGCGTGCGAGGCCGCCTGCTGGAAGGCCAGATTGCCGGCGATGATGTTGCTGGTGTCCACCGAGCGCATAAGCGAGATGGTGGCCAGGGTCATGGCGACCAGCACGATCAGGGTGATGACCAGCGTCACGCCGGCTTGTTTCGCGCGCGGCGCGCGGTGCGAAAATTGAGTCGGGGTTAGCATCCTGCCACTCCTTTCCAGACAGCATTGCGGATGGGGACGATGGTTTCAAAGGTCTTGTAGCGGTAACGGTTCCAGTCGGCGCCCCACGAGGCCGCCGGGTTGGCGGCGACCGGCGCGGAAACGCCGTTCGGGCTCCAGCTCGGCGTGTCGGTGGTGACCACGGCACCGGCGATCTGGCTGTTGCGCGCCACCAGCACGATGCGCAGTGCCGACCCGCCGATGCACTGCGCCCGCATGCTGACGATGCCGCCGGTCAACGCGGTCCAGTCGGCGTCATTGCCGGCATCGCAGTCATTGGCGAGGTAGTCGCACACGCTCAGGGATCCGTTGCGCACGGCGTAAGCCAGGAATGAGGGGGAGGGACCGAAGTTATACAAGAGCGGGTGGGGACCGGCCGCGGTGTCTTGCAAAACGGGGATGGGGTAGCCGTTCGGGCTGACGACCGGAACGGTGATGGCGTCCACACCGTCCACTTTATACAGGTAATGCGTGTTGACATTGCCGCCATTGCCGCTGCCGTCATCCGCAGTCACCCAATCGCCGTTCATGAAACCATGGCCGCCGCCTGCCGCCGCGACGCCGCTGGCTGCGGCACCGCCGACGATGTTGTAGGTCGCGGGGTTGGAGTTGACGATCACGGCGCCCTCGGGCGTGCTGTTGCTGTTGCCGTAGGTCACGATAAGAGTGTCGGTTTCCGCATCGGCAACGGAATCAAGGTTGACGTGGTTGAGTACGACCGCGGCCAGCGGGGAAGAGGCGGCGAAGGTGATGTTGGGCGTCACAAAGTCCCTTCCCATCAGGTTCGCCGAACTAAAGCCGTAACCCGCCTGGGCGATATCGCGTTGCATCGTATAGAGGGCAATGGCGCCGCCGTTCTGGGCATCGTCGCCGCTGCTTGTGGTGCGTTTCTGTCCTTCAAAGACGGAGGTCACCTGCATGATGATGATGATGCCGAGCAGGCCGATGACCATGCCGACCATGATCTCCGGCAGGCTGAAACCCAGTTGACGACGGTTCGGGGAAGGCAGGGATGAGCGCACGGTTCTCTCCTCAAAGTTCTTTCTGCGCGCTGATCAGCGCGGTGGTCGCGTAGGTGTGGGCACCTTCCCCGGGGATTTGCCAGTTGACGGTGAGAGTGACGTCGGTGCGGGTGGTCTGCAACACGCCGGTCGGGGAGCCGGGGCAGGGATTGTTGTCGCACAGCAGGATGGTGTTGGTATTCACCACGGCGGACGCATTGGGTATGGTCGCCGCGACGTTGGCGTACCACGCGTCAAAAGCCGCCCCGCCGTTGGCATAATCGACGAACTGGATGGGATCGAAGGCATTGGCTGAAGTGACCGCCGAGGCGACATCCGCCCACATCAGCGCGATATGCCGGTTGGCCAGCATGCTGGCATCCGAGCGGTATTTGGCGTCGCTGGACAGTTTGATCGAGGCGGCCTGCAAGCCGATGATGGCCAGGATGCCGATCGAAAAGATCAGGATCGAGATGAGTGCCTCCAGCAGCATGGAGCCTTGTTGTTGGTGCGGCATCGGCGTCAAGAGGTTCATGGTTAGCATCCTTGCGGGTTGGTACTGGACATGGCCGGATTGCACATGCGGATCTGCCCGCCGTTGGCAACCCTGACATCCAGGCAGCGCATCGGCCCGTTCGCGACCTGGCAGTCGCCGCCGGTCGGGTTGGTGATGTTGATGATCAAACTATTGCCCGTCGCATTGCTGGCGCGTCCCAGCCCGTTGAATGACACCTCCGCGCTATTGGCGGAGATCCTTGCATTGGGTGTGCCTTCCGAGCCGGTGTGGGACTGGATGACGGCCGGACAGCCGACCGCCGAAGCCGCGCAGCCCATCGTCCAGCTCGAACCGACGTTGGCCATGCCGGCCAGCTCAAAGGTGATGATGGCGTTGCGGCGCACCGCTTCGGCGCGCGCCAACTGCAAGCCCGAGGAGATGGACTCCGCCGCCGTGCGGATTTGCGCATTCTGCACCCAGACCCTGAAGCTGGGCGCGCCCACACTGAACAGGATGGCAAGGATCACCACCCCGATCATCAGTTCGATCAGGGTGAACCCGCGCTGGCTGGATTTGGCGATTAACACAAGCCTCCCGCTTTGGTGATCCAGCAGGCGGCCTGATTGCCGACCCAGCCGGCGGGCGCCGTAACAGCTGATGTCCTGGTGTTGTTTTCGTCAATGGTGTAGGTGAATCCGGCGAGGTTGGTGCCGGCGACGCCCGTTGCCGTGATCGTGAAAGTATTGTCGGTGGCGGCGCAGGTGATGGTGAAGTTGTCGGTGGTGGGGCGGGTGCCGCCACAGATCGTGCCGCCTGCCACCGTGGTGTAGCGGCGGTTGTCCTGAAAATATTGTTCCAGTTGCACCCGGTCGCGCGCCAATGCCGAGGTCGCCTCGGGTATTTTCGCGCGTATCACGTAGTCGTTATAGGCGGGCATGGCCACCGATGCTAGTATGGCGACGATGGCGACAACGATCATCAGCTCGATCAAGGTGAAGCCTTTTTGCAGTTTCATGTCGTGCTCCCGAATGTTCTGATGCGAAAGTTAAAACAAGACCTGTCGGTGTTGCCAGAGATTACCGATGAGTGGCAATTTTGCCAGACTAACGGCGCGTCCGGGGAGTGACTTTGCGTAATGATTTCATGGTTATTGGCGCCGGCGCGCTGGGGCTGGCGACGGCGGAAGCGTTATTGCTGGCGGGCGCCTCGGTGACCGTGCTGGAGCGCGGCGAGGTCGGGCGCGAGGCGTCCTGGGCGGGG
>Ga0100389_1002344_pt1 | contig 15073 bp, 11 predicted proteins | sample CryGeymeta201513_FD_81537 | JGI IMG/M metagenome (GOLD analysis project Ga0100389, IMG submission 81537) | Groundwater microbial communities from Crystal Geyser aquifers in Utah, USA - Crystal Geyser metaG 2015-13 | ecosystem: Environmental > Aquatic > Deep subsurface > Groundwater | place: USA... | reverse complement strand
TGCGCGGGAGGTCGCGGACGCCTCGGAGGCGGGCAGGACGCCCGCCGAGAATGCGCGAAAAGTATTTTCAGGCCGGGAACGCTTGACTGCCGACACAAGCTGGATAGTTACGGAGGCAATTATGAAAAAACTGGCTGTCATACTGCTGATGGTTGGCATCGTGAGCCTGGCGCAGACCGCCCGGACGGCCGAGTTCACCGTGAGCAGCCCGCAGTTGCCCGCCAACGGCCGGATGGCCGAGGCCCAGGTCTACAACAGCTTTGGCTGCACCGGCAAAAACATCTCACCCATACTCATGTGGCAAAACGCCCCGGAGAAGACCAGAAGCTTTGCGGTCACGGTCTATGATCCCGACGCACCCACGGGCAGCGGCTGGTGGCACTGGCTCATCTTCAATATCCCGACCAAGGTCAACATGCTGCCAGAAAACGCCGGCAATAAAGAGGCCGGCCTGGCCCCGGCCGGCAGCACGCAAAGCCGGACCGACTACGGCACCCCCGGCTACGGCGGCGCCTGCCCGCCGGCCGGCGACCAGCCGCACCGTTATATTTTCACGGTCTTTGCCCTGGATGTGGACACCCTGCCCCTGCCTGAAAACGCCAGCGCCGCCATGGTGGGCTTCAATCTCAACCAGCACGCCATCGCCAAGGCCCAGATGACGGTGCATTACTCCCGGTGACCCCTGCGGGAAACCCTGGCGCCGACCGGCCTTCCTGCCCGTTGGTTACTGCAAACTTTCGATGGTGTCCAGCCGGTTTTCTATCTTCTTAATGAAGGTATGGGCCAGTTCGTTGCCCGGATCAAGCTCTTCGACATATTCAAAAATGCCCTGGGCATCGATGTAGGCCTTCCGGGCATACAGCTCCTGCCCGCGCTCCATCATCAGGCCGATCTCCCGTTGCAGGCCTTTCTCCAGAAGCCGCGCCAACCCCTCCGCCCCTTCATCGTTTTTTTCAGCCAGACATAGCTGCCGGATGGTCGCCATGGCACTGGTAAATTCACGTTGTGCGAAAATGGGCGTGGCCGCGGCAGGTGGTTGCGCAAGGCGGGCCTGCAGAACCTCGCGCAGGATCTCCCTGGCCTCATGATGCTTCGGCTCCAGGCCAAGGATGCGGCCGGCATAGATGAGGGCTTGCCGCGGATCATGCTGCCGCATCTGGTCGCGGGCCAGCTTGAGGAGATAACCGGTATCCTGCCGCTGTTGCACTTTTTTTTGCAACGCCTTAATCTGCTCGTTGTCCGGCGCCATGGTCTGGGCCTTTTGCAGGATCGCCTTGGTCCGCGCCAGCTTGCCAGCGGCAAGGAGCTTTTCACTTTCATTCAGATAGGTGGCGACCTGTTGCTCCTTGGCAAAATCGAGCCAGGGAGCCAGGCGAAGAGCCGTCTGGTTGCTGAAGTCATAGGATAAGAGGGTTTCATTTTTCCTGATCATGGCCTGGAGTTCTTCAGGCTTGCTGGTGTAGGCCACGCTCTCTTGCCGAAGCTGGTCTTCAAGCGCGGCCAGCTTCTCCCGAATGGCCTGGTCCGCACGTAACTGTTCATAGGCGGCACACGCCTCGGCATGGGCGGGATTAAGCCGGATAGCAGCGTTAAATGCGACCAGGGCGCGCTCCTTGTCGGTCGCCGGATAGCCGCGGCCGCGCTCATACAGCCTGGCACTTTCCCTGGCCACCTTGTCTTCCAGGGCAACGATCTTGGCCTGTAACCCTTCCAGGCGGTCGTCATAAGCGTAGGCCGCCTTATAACTGACCGCGGCATCATAAAATTCGCCTTGCCGAACATGCTGATCCCCGGCCCGCAAATGCGCGGCTACCAGGGCGGCAATGTCCCGGTAGATATCAATCCGCACGTCTTCCGGGATATTAGCGGGCGCCGGGATTTTGGTGGGCTCTGGAATGTTGGCGGGTTCCTTGACCGGGGCACAGCCCCCCGCGGCCCCGAAAACCATGGCCAAAAACAGGCAGAGAACCAGACGATGCAAGGTGTCGGTAGGCATCATGACCTGACAATCAACAGCTCAATGGGCGTGGCAAAGCCCTTTTGCACGATGGGACCGATCTTCTCGACCGCATGGACCCGGCCGGTGCGCTCGTACGTCTGCCGGTTGGTAAGAATTTCCGCGGGCCTCGCCCTGGCGCACAGGCGAGAGGCCAGGTTGACGGCCGACCCCATGCAGGTAAAATCCATCCGGTCCTGCGAGCCGATATTGCCGGCCACCACCTTGCCGTGGCAAATCCCTATACCGACCTGCACCGTATGGAGTTCTTTGGTCATGCGGTCGATATTGGCCTGCTTGATGGCCTGCTGGATGGCAATGGCGGCGTTGATGGCGTTTTCTATGCCATCCGGGCCGCCAAACACAGCCATCACCGCATCGCCGACAAACTTATCGATATCGCCTTGCCAGTTTCGGATGATCTCGGCCTGCAAATTGAAATAAAAGTTGACAATGGCCACCACCTCCTGGGCGCCCTTCGCCTCGCTCAAGGCGGTAAAGCCGCGAATGTCCGAGAAGAAGATCGTCAGTTCTTTGTGCTCGCCGCCCAGCCTGATATCCCGCGGGATGCCCTGCTTGATCATGGTGATGGTGGAACCGGAGACGAATTTCTGCAGCATCTTCTTCTCCTTGAGGCCTCGCACCATCTGCTTGAATTCGTTCCCCAGGTCTTCAATCTCGTCATTGGTGGCGACATTCAGGTCCACGTCGAGGTTGCCCCGGGCCACCGCGCTCACCGCGCCGGCCAGCTTCAGAATCGGCTTGGTGAACCGGGAGCCCAGCATATAGGCGAACACCAGGACAATGGGCAGGACAATGATAGTGCTGGCGACCGACACCAGAATGACCTTGCCGATGCCCTTGAAGATGGTCTCGCGACTGTAGGCAATGACCACGGCCCCGAGGCAATTGGCCTTATGTTCGTATTCATAAATGATCGGTTTGACAAAACGATAGGCCGGCCGCACCTCCTCGCCCGGGGGCCCATGAAGAAACGACTCATAAAAGATATCATCGGTGGCCGCGGTCAGAATCCGCTGGGCCAGGCGCGGCTCGAGCCGGACGCCGCTCTCGTCCTTTGCCCGGAGCCCCCCGAAATAGGCAAACTCAAGGGTGTCGCCGGTTTTCACGGTCATGTACACCGAGATATCGAGCACCCCCATGGACTTTAAGCGCCGCGACTTCTTAAGAACCTCTTCCAGATTGGCCTTGTCGGCCGGGGTTCTCTCCAGCAAGGCGATGAGCGAGGTCTCGCTGATGCGTTCCAGCGAGGTTTCGGCAATCTTGAAGGTTTTTTCGAGGATAACCTCGTTCATCAGGCGGATGGTGAAATAGTCGAGACAGGCCACTGTCACCAGGATGGACAGGATGATAAAACCGATCAGCCGGAGCCGTAAGCCACCCTTGCGGAGAATTTTTCTGATTAAAACAGGCATGATGTGGGACGTCTGAAATGAGAACCAACCAGGACGACGGCCGGGCGTCAGTCCTCCTGGCGGAAACCGGCGAGCGGTTCGCCCTTCTCGCCCTCGCTGGAGAGCAGGACCAGATCCACCCGTCGGTTGCTGGCCCGGCCCGCCTCGTCGGCGTTATCGGCAATGGGCCGGAACTCGCCGTAGCCCACCGCGGTAAGCCGGGTGGGCTTGAAATACATGGTATCCACCAGGTAATGCACCAGGTTGGTGGCGCGGGCCGTGGACAGTTCCCAGTTGGACGGGAAGGCCACGGAATGCACCGGCACATTGTCGGTATGGCCTTCGATGCGGATGGGGCTGGTGCTGTCCGCCAGCAACTTAGCGATCTCCTGCAAAAGCGGCAAGGCCTCCGGCCGGATCATGGCGCTCCCCGAAGCGAAGAAGCCCGCCTCCTTGAGGCTTACCACCAGGCCCCGGCGGTCCGTGGAAACCTTGACCTTATCCCGCGCCCCACTGGTCATGAGGACACCGGTGACCCCATCCTTGAGGCTGGCCAACTGTTCGGCCTCGGCCAGGATCCCGGGGGCCACGGCCTCGGGTGAGGCGGGCGGCGGCTGGGATACCACCACCGGCGGCGGCGGCCTGAGATCAACGGTTTCAACCAGGCTTGGCACCACCGAGCCGGATCGGTGCTGCTCATAGCCAAAGGAGCCCCGCACCGAGACCGCCACCTCCTCCACCTTCTGCCGGTCAACCTGGGATATGGCGTAAAGGGTGACGAAGACGGCGAACAGCAAGGTGATGAAGTCCGCGTAGGAGATGAGCCAGCGCTCCGGATTCGGTGACTTTTCCTGTTTATGCTTTTTTCGCACCGGGCGCCTCGCGCGGCTTGGGTTGATGCACGGTGGTGGCGGCATAGAAGCCCTGGAGCTTGTCAATGATCAGACGGGGATTATCCCCATGCAGGATGGCCAAAAAACCCTCGAAGACGATCTCCTTCAACAGGAGTTTTTCCTGCATCCTTTTCCTCAGTTTGGTGCCTATGGGGATGCAGACGAGGTTGGCGGTCATCAAACCGTAGATGGTGGCCACGAAGGCCACGGCGATGCCGGCCCCGAGGTTGGCGGTATCGTTAAGATTGCTCACCACATGGATGAGGCCGAGCACCGCGCCGATGATGCCGATGGTGGGGGCGAAACCGCCGGCCGCCTCAAAGACCTCGGCGTTCAGCCGGCACGTTTCTTCAAAGGAATTGATTTCAATCTCCATGACCTCCTTGAAACGCATGGCCTCCGTGCCATCCACCAGCAAGGTGAGCCCCTTGCGGATAAAGCGATCCTCGGTCTTGTCTATTTCCTCCTCCAGCCCCAGCAGCCCGGCCCGCCGGGCCTTGTTGGCATAGCCGGCGATAAGCTGGATGATTGCAAAAGGATCTTCCTCGTCATGGAGCAGGGCCGTTTTGGCATCAGCCAGGGCCCGGATGATTACTTGCATGGGAAAGGAAACCAGGGTGGCGCCGCAGGTGCCCCCCAAAACAATGACAGCGGCGGTGGGCTGCAAGAGGGCATTGAAATGCCCACCCTCCAGCATCTGGCCGGCAATGACGGCGCCAAAACCAAGAATCAGGCCAAGAAGCGTGGCGATATCCATGCAGGGGCTCACTCTACCATGAAGAAAAACAAAGTCCGGGCCGCACCAGGGCACGGGCCGGCGACTGCTGACGACAGCAACGCAAGGCCCATCATTAAGTCGATACAATCTACACTATTTCTGAAGTATTTGGAAATCTTAACCTTTATCCTGGGACCAAGCCATCCTGCCCCGGGAAAATCCGCCGCTCCTCTTCTTCAGTAACTATCCAGCCCAACCGCGATCCAGGTGAGTTCCCGAACTGGCAATGCTTTTCGCGGCTTCGTCCGCGACCTCAGGCGCGGGATGCGCGGGATTCCCAAGCCGCCGGCCGCGGTCGCTCACCGATACGCGGACGAGCGGCCGGCAATCCGTGCGTGGTCACCGCAGCCGGCCTTCCTCTCCCGACGCACCCGCGGGAGCGGGCAAGACCATGGTCTTGCCCGCCAGGGCGGTCTTGGCCCCGGCCAGGGCGGTCCGCGCCAGGTCGCTGGCCGCCACCTCGTGGCCCAGGATCAGATCCACCACCACCGCCGGCTGGAGTTCATCGCCCAGCTTGGCGGGCGCGTATCCCGGCTCCCGGCCGTCGATCCGGCGCAGCAGCCCGGTGCGCACCAGTTCATCGAGCACCAGCCGGATGAAACCACCCGGCTGCCTGATCCGCTCGGCCAGGCTATGGAATGTAGTGACGGTGCGGCCGTGCATATCCGCCCCGGCCGCTGCCAGGATGGTAAAGGCCAGGGCCAACCGCAGGCTGGGCAACAGGCGTTGCTCCTCCCGGACATAATCAGGCCACTCCTGAATGGCGTAGGCCACCTCGGCGCCCAGCAGGAAGACCAGCCAGTCGACGTAGAGCCAGAGCAGGAAGAGCGGCAGGGTGGCGAAGGAACCGTAGATGGCGTTGTAGTTGGCCACGCCGATCTGCAGACCAACGTACAGGGACTGAACGACAAACCAGCCCACCCCGCCTACCAGGCCGCCAACCAAGGCGGGCAGGAGGCGGACGCGGGTGTTGGGCAGAAAACGGTAGAGCAGGCTGAAGGTTACCGCCACCACCACCAAGGGCAGCCGGTGGAGCAGAAAACCGCCCAGCCAGGGCATGGGCAGTACCCCTTGCAGCCAGCCGAACAGTCGCGGGCTCCGCAGGACCGCCTCGGTGGCCAGGGCCAGGTTGAGGGCGACCGGCAGGAGGATCATGACGGCGAAGTAGTCGAGGATCTTCCGGCCCATCGACCGGCGGCGGTCCGCCTTCCAGATGCAGTTCATGGCCTCCTCGATGCTGTTCAGGAGGGCCACCACCGCCAGCAGCAGGCCGCAGATCCCGAAAAAACCCAGGGCCGCGAAGTTGGTCTGGTCCACATAGTCAAACACCTGGTCCACGGCCCGGTGCAGGTGGGAGGAAAGGTTGCGGCCAACGGCGGGCTCCCGGCCGACCACGGCCGGCACGACAGGCCCGGCAGACGCCAGCTCATGTGGGGCATCAAGCTGCTCGATAAAGGCATAGGCCGCCTGGCGCATCTGGCCGCCGGCCCCCAGCCCCTTGAGCACCGAGGTCCCGAGCGCCAGCAGCGGCACCATGGCCAGCACCACGGTAAAGGTAAGGGCACTGGCCCGCATGGGAATGCGATCGAGGTGAAACTCCTTGCCAACGATGATCAGCACGCGGACCAGGGCGCGAGCCCAGCGCGCCAGCCCGTTTTCGGCCGGTGCGTGATTGAGCCATATCCAGTCACTCACCCGCCGGCCCAGGCAACGGAGACGTGCGGCCATTGAGGCCAGGACCGATGGTGTTGCAACGCTCATGGCGCCCCCTCACATCTCCAGGCCATTGGCGCGACAGGCATCAAGCACCAAATCCCGCAGACCGGCAATGAAGAGAGGCCGGTCATTGAGCGAGGCGGCGCGGGCCAGCTTCAGGCCAAGATCCTCGGCCAGCCGCCGATACTGGATATCGATCTCGTAAAGGGTCTCCACGTGGTCGGAGACGAAACTGATGGGCACCATAAGCACCGCCTTGACGCCCTGCCCGGCCAGCTCGGCAAGCATCTCCGGGGTGGACGGCGCCAGCCAGCGCACCGGCCCGCTACGGCTCTGGAAACAGAGGCGGCCGGCCAGGCCGGTGAGTTTCTCCACCGCGACCATGGTTTCCTTGAGCTGATCCAGGTAGGGGTCACCCTCCTCGATGAAGCTGACCGGCAGGCTGTGGGCGCTGTAGACCACCTGCGCCGCATCCTCGCCCATGGCCCGATAGCCTGCCAGGATGTTGTCGGCCAGCGCGCGGACATAGTCGGCCTGAGTAGGCCAGGAGGGAATATCAATAACAGTGAACTGCCCGGGCATGGCAGCCGCCGCCTTATGCAGATCATCCAATGAGGAGCCGGTGGTGGCCACTGAGTAATGGGGGTAAAGGGTAAGGGCGACCAGATTATGGATGCCGTCCGCGGCCAGGCCGGCCAGGACTTCACGGGCATACGGCGGCCAGTAGCGCATGGCCACCTTCACCCGGAAACGGCCGTGCTCGGCGAGCGCCTTTTCAAGGGCCGCCGCCTGCGCCGCGGTGATGCGAGCCAGTGGCGAACCGCCGCCGATCTGCCGGTAGTATTCGCGACTCTTCGGGGCACGCCGCCGGGCAATAAGGCGGGCCAGGGGCTTCTGGAGAAACTTTGGCCCCAACCGGATGATCTGGCGGTCGGAAAAAAGGTTGTAGAGAAAGGGCTCCACATCATCCAAGCGCTCGGGCCCGCCAAGATTCAGGAGCACGACGCCGATGGTTGCCGGTTGCTCTTGAGGCATGCCGTCCTCCTAAGGGCAAAAAAGCCGCTGGTCAATACGAGCCGCCACCTCTACGGGGCCAAAGGGTAGCCCGGCAAAAATCCTGTTCTCCAGGGCCTTGCAGCGCTCGAAATTCGCGCGAATGGCCTGGTGACGCCGGGCGTCTTGGCGGCCGTACCGGTCGAGGATGTAGACCAACCGTTCTGCCAGGCTGACCACCTGATCATGGTTGACTCGTTTGTCGGCGTAATAGACGATCTCCTCTTCCGTAAAGGCCTCCCGCCCCGTGTCCCGCAAAATAACGTGCTGGGCGACGATCTCGGCGATCTCGACCATGCCATGGGCCAGGCAGATCTCCCGGCCCCTTGCGGCATGGTCCTCCTCGGTGTTCAGACAGGCGGTCTTGCCGATATCGTGCAGCAAGGCCCCGGCCACCGCCCGCTCCCGGGACAGGACCGCGCCCGCCTGCCGGATATTGTCAACCAGCAACGCCGCTACCCGGGCCACGAGCATGGAATGATCCCGGATATTGCCGAGCATGCCATACTCCGCCATGAGGCGGCAACAATCGTCCACCGTGGGAATCATACGTTGCAGGTCACTCGTCGTCAGCCGTCCTTATGCCCGCCCCTTGCCACTCAGTTCGTGGACCAGTTGCACCAGGAGCTTGGCCTTTTCCACCGGCGTTTCGGGCTGGATACCATGCCCCAGGTTGAAGATGTGGCCGCGGGCCTTACGGCCCTGCGCGATAATGCGCTCGACCCTAGTGGCCAGCCTGTCCTCGGGCAGCAGCAGGGCGACAGGGTCCAGGTTGCCCTGCAGGGACACATCCTGGCCCAGCCGGGCCACGGCATCATCGATGGAGACCCGCCAGTCCACCCCCAGCACATCGGCGCCACTGGTCTTGGCCATCTCCAGAAGCGTCGCGCCGTTGTTGGCGAAGTAGATCACCGGCACCCCGGTCTCCTTCAGTGCGCGGACGAGCCACTGCACATAGGGCAGGGCGAACTCCGCGTAATCATCCGGCGCCAGCACCCCGACCCAGGAATCGAAAATCTGCAGGGCCTGGGCCCCGGCCGCTGCCTGGGCCTGGAGGTAATTGATGGTGCAGGCCGTGATCTTTTCCAGAAGCTTCCGGTACAACTCCGGGGCCTGATACATCATCTGCTTGGTATGCCAGAATGTCCTGGAACCGCCACCCTCGATGAGGTAGGTGGCCAGGGTAAAGGGCGCCCCGGAAAAACCGATCAGGGGCACCTTGTCGGCCAACTCGCGGCGCAGGATGCGAATGGTGTCCAGGACATAGGTGAGTTCAAGCTCCGGGTCCGGGACCACCAGCCGATCGACGGCCGCTGCGTCGCGGATGGGATGGGCGAACACCGGCCCGCGGTTTTCGAGGAAATCCAGTGGGGCCCCCATCTTTTCCATGGGGACCAGGATATCGGAAAAGAGGATGGCCGCGTCCACCCCGAGGATATCGACCGGCTGCATGGACACCTCGGCGGCCGCCTCCGGGGTCTTGCAGAGTTCCAGAAAAGTGAATTTATCCCGGACCGTATGATATTCCGGCAGATAGCGGCCGGCCTGGCGCATGATCCAGATGGGGGTGTAAGGCACGGCCTCGCCCCGGCAGGCCTTCAAGAAAGTGTCATTCATCATCGTTTCTCCGAATTTATATGGTTAGGGCAGGTTTACGAACCCCACCCTGGCTGGCTGTGTCGGACGAGTCGGACTGGTCAGACAGGTCAGACGGGTCCACCACTAGCCTTTAAACTTCCTAGGTACATGGGTGCAGAAGGGTTCCTCGCCCAGATAATCGCCGCTCACCGCATAGGCCCTGGCCCGGCAACCGCCGCAGACCCCGACGTATTCGCAACTGCCGCAGCGGCCCTTGTAGCCCTTGAAATCGCGCATCTCCGCAAACAGGGTGGAATTCTCCCAGATATCCTTGAAGGACTGCTGGTGGAGATTGCCCGCCGCCTTGGGGAAATAACTGCAGGGCAGGACGTTGCCGTCCACGTCGATCAGGCAGATGAGCTGGCCGGCCAGGCAGCCCTTGGCGCCGCCGGTGGAAAATTTCAAGGTCCGGCGTTTGAAGTCATCACCCTGCTTCTTGGCCTGCTCCAGCACCACCCGGTAATAGCTGGGCGCGCAGGTGGGTCGCACCAGGATATCCTCCTCGTGCTTTTCCATCTCATAATGCCATTCCAGGAGTTTTTCGTAATCCGCCGGCGAGATCAGCTCATCCATGATGGCCTCGCCGCGGCCGGTGGGCACGATCATGAACATATACCAGGCCGTGGCCCCCAGGGACTTGGCCAGGGCCAGGAGCTTGGGGATCTCCTCCTGATTGCGCTTGGTGAACGAGGAGTTGATCAAAAATTGGATGCCGTTCTCCTTGAACAACTTGGCGGCGTTGATGGTGGCCGCAAAGGCGCCGGGCTGATTGCGGAAGTTATCGTGCACCGGGGCCGAGGCGCCGTCGAGGCTCAGGGAGACCATCTTGATGCCCGCCGCCTTGATCTTGCCGCAGATCTCCTGGGTCACCAGGGTACCGTTGGTGGCCAGGCACATGCGCAGCCCCTTGGCGTTGCCATGGGCGGCGATCTCGAAGACGTCCGGCCGCAGCAGGGGCTCGCCGCCGGAAAGCACCACCACCGGTTTGGCATAGGCGGCGATGTCGTCCAGGACGCGGATGGCCTCGGACAAGGGAAAATCCGGATGGCCATCGATCTCCATACCGGAAGAGGAACGGCAGTGCACACAGTTCAGGTTACAGCGCCGCGTGATCTCCCAGGCAATCCATTTGGCTTCAAATTCCACGACAGTTCTCCGCTAGTTTTTCCGACTCACAGCAGGTCGGCGGCCACCGCCGCCAGGGGGCTGCGTTCGGTTTTGGTCAGGGTGATATGGCCGTGCAGGGGCACACCCTTCAGACGCTCGGCCGTGTACACCAGGCCGTTACTGCTCGAATCCAGGTACGGGTTGTCAATCTGGTAAGGATCGCCGGTGAGCACCATCTTGGTACCCTGGCCGGCCCGGCTGACAATGGTCTTCACCTCGTGGGGCGTCAGGTTCTGGGCCTCGTCGACAATCACAAACTGACGGGGAATGGAGCGGCCACGGATATAGGTGAGCGCCTCCAGCTCTATCTGCTTGCTGTGCATCAGGCCCTCCACCTGGACCCGGGCCGGCTCGCCCTCGTCCCGCTTCTGGTGGCCATCGCCCATGAGGAAGGTAAGGTTGTCGAAGATGGGCTGCATCCAGTGGGAGAGCTTCTCGTCCTTGTCGCCTGGCAGGTAGCCGATATCCTTGCCAAACGGGATGATGGGCCGGGACACCAGAATCTTATCATATAACCTATGCCCCAAGGTGCATTCCAGGGCGGCGGCCAAAGCCAGGAGGGTCTTGCCGGTGCCGGCCTGACCCACCAGGGTGACCAATTCGATGGCCGGGTCCATAAGGAGTTCCAGGGCCATGCGCTGCTCCTTGCTGCGCGGCCGGATATGCCAGGCCTCATCGTATTCCTTGGTAAGGGGCACCAGCACGCCCGCGCCATTCATGCGGCCCAGGGCGGTATGCTTCTCGTCGACCTGGTCTTTAAGCAGGACGAACTGGTTGGTCATGATATCCTTGTCCGCCAAGGCGATGGACTTGTCCCGATAAAACTGGTCGATAAGGGCGCCGTCCACAACCCGTTCGCACTGGCCTCTGTACAACTGGTCAAAGTTGACCTTCTGCTTCTCGAAGTCCATGACCTCGATGCCCAGGGCATCGGCCTTGAGCCGGGCGTTGATATCCTTGGACACGAAGATGACCACCTCGCCCTGCTGCAGGAGGGCATGGGCCACGCTCAGGATGCGATTGTCGGCCACCCCCATGTCCAGGCCGGATTGATCCGGGATGTCCTGCTCGATGACGATCTTGACAATGCCCCCCTGGTCGGTGGCCACCCCCTCGCGCAGATGCCCCTTGGCCCGCAAGGTGTCCAGTTCCCGGATGACCATCCTGGCGTTGCGACCCAGTTCGTCGCTGTGCGACTTGAAGCGGTCGAGCTCCTCGATAACCGACATGGGCAGGACGACAATGTTATCGGCAAAGGAAAGAATGGAGTCGGCATTGTGCAAGAGCACGTTGGTATCCAGGACAAAATACTTCCGCATGCGGCACCTCGCATCGTTCCCGGCCCATGGAATTCGGGCGGGAAACGGGCATTACTTATGAATTTTGCGGCCCTTCGGGCCGTTGGCGAAGGCTATCATACCCTACTGGCCGGCCGAAACGAACCTCTTTTTTCATCCCAAAGCGTGTGACACTGTGCTATAGTGGCCTATCCCGGCCCCGGCCGGCCGCGACCACCCCCAGGACCCCAACATGCGCATCGCCCTTATTCAGACCAACCCGCTCATCGGCGACTTCCATCGCAACCTGGCGAACATCGTCGCCTGGATCGACAGGGCCCGCGAGGCCAACTGCGAGCTGGCCATCTTCCCCGAGCTGGCCATCTGCGGCTACCCGCCCCAGGACCTGCTGGAGCGGCCGGCCTTCCTGGCCGACCTGCAGCGGGCCACCAACCGCCTGGTTACGGAAACCCATGGCATCGGGGTGCTCTGCGGCACCATCCTGCCCAACCCCGAGGCCAGCGGCAAGCCGCTGTACAACAGCGCCATACTATTAGAGAACGGCAAAATCCTCTTCACCACCCACAAACGCCTGCTGCCCTGCTATGACGTGTTCGACGAAACCCGCTACTTCGAGCCTGGCCGGCAAAGCGTCCCTTGTACTTACAAGGGCCTGACCCTGGGGCTCACCATCTGCGAGGATATCTGGAACGACAAGGATCTCTTTGCCAGGCAGCTCTATGCCACCAACCCGGTGACCGATCTGCTGGAAAACACGGCGGCCCGGCCAGAACTGCTCATCAACCTGGCCGCCTCGCCCTATCACCTGGGCAAGGCGCGGCGGAAGAACGCCATCTTCAGTCATCTCTGCACCAAGCATAACGTGCCGCTGCTCTATGTCAACCAGACCGGCGGCCAGGACGCCCTGCTCTTCGACGGCCGCAGCCTGGCCATGGACCGGGCCGGTCGGATAGTCGCCCAGGCCGCCGCCTGCCGGGAGGACATGGTGGTGGTGGACAGCGCCGCGCTGCTGGCCGGCTCGGCCGCGCCCTTTGCCGATCCCGCCGCGGACGAGACCGATACGGTCCTCGGAGCCCTGACCATGGGTATCCGCGATTATGTGCGCAAGTGCGGATTTGCGCAGGTGATCATCGGCCTGTCCGGCGGCATCGACTCGGCCCTCACCGCCGTGCTCGCCAGCCGGGCGCTGGGCCCGGACAACGTGCTGGGCGTCGCCCTGCCCTCCACCATCTCCGCGCCGGAAAGCGAGGCAGACGCCCGGGAACTGGCCGCCAACCTGGGCATCGATTTCAAGGTCATCCCGATCAGCGCGGTGGTGGAGAGTTTCCAGACCACCCTGGCCCCGCTCTTTGCCGGACGGCCGCCGGATATCACCGAGCAGAACCTTCAGGCCCGCGCCCGTGGCAACCTGCTCATGGCCCTGGCCAACAAGTTTAACCGCCTGCTGCTCTCCACCGGCAACAAAAGCGAAATGGCGGTGGGCTACTGCACCCTGTACGGCGACATGAGCGGCGGCCTGGCGGTTATCGCCGACGTGCCCAAGACCATGGTTTACCGCCTGGCGCGCCATATCAACCAGGAGCGCCCGATGATCCCGGCCCGTACTTTGACCCGCCCGCCCACCGCCGAACTGGCGCCGGGCCAGCGCGATGACGATGACCTGCCGCCTTACGACCTCCTCGACCCCATCCTCGCCGCCTATCTGGAGGAAAACAAGTCTATCGCCGAGATCATCGCCATGGGCTTCGACCAGGCCGTGGTGGAAGACGTGGTGCGGCGCATCCGGCGCAACGAATACAAGCGCAAGCAGGCGGCGATCGGCCTCAAGGTCACCACCAAGGCCTTTGGCCACGGCCGGCGTTACCCGATCTGCGAAAACTACCAGGAGGGCGGAAACTGATGGCCGGTCGCTGGGCTCTCCTCGCCCTGCTCGGCATTGTCCTGGCCCTGGTAGTCCGCGAAGGACTGCTTAAACGACCGGGGAGGCTGGCCACCACCTCCACCGGCCGGGTGGAGATGTGCCTCTCCTGTCACGACAAGGAACAGCTCGAGCCGGCGCATGACGCCAAGGTGCTGGGCTGTTCGGTCTGCCACCTGGGCGACCCCATGGCCGCCGCCAAGCAGGCGGCCCACGTTGGTATCGTCAAAAACCCTGGCGACCTGCGGGTGGTGGAAAAAACCTGCGCCATCGAGGGCTGCCACGCCCCGGATGTGGTCAAGATCAAGAACTCGCTGATGGCCACCAATCGCGGCATTCTCGCCACCTTGCTCTTTTACTGGGGGGAGGCCAAAAACCAGAACGGCGATTATTCGGTGGAGGCGCTCATCAAAACGGGCCAGACCTCCCTGGCCCTGGACTACTACCGCAAACTCTGCGCCACCTGCCATCTCTGGAAGGAGCGCGGCGACCTGCCCGGCGTGTTCGGGGAAAAGGGCGGCGGTTGCACGGCCTGCCACCGCGTTATGCCGGTTGATCATGAGAAAGACGATCCCAAAAAGACCCACCCGCTCCTCACCAAGAAGGTGCCGACAGAGAACTGCGTGCGCTGCCACAACCGCAGCGGCCGCATCGGCAGCTCCTACACCGGGGTCTACGAGTCCGAACAATACGGCACCCCGTACGAGGCTGGCGGACCGACGGAAAAACGTATGCCAGACGGCCGCTTCTACCTGGAACTGGCCGACGACATCCACCACCGCAAGGGCATGGCCTGCATCGACTGCCACACCAGAAACGAGGTCATGGGCGACACCAAGCGCTACGCCCATTACGAGGAGGCCTTGGAGGTCGGCTGCATCTCGTGCCACGGCGCCAAGCCAGGCACCACCCGCAAGAACAACCAGCTCAACAACGTCGCCCGCGAACCGGACGGCTTCGTACTCACTGGCAAGCTGGACAACAAAAAACACCCGCTGCGACCGCCCAAGCCTGGGGTCTGCGACTCCCCCCTGCATCAGCGCCTCTCCTGCGAGTCCTGCCACTCCACCTGGGTGCCGCAGTGTTACGGCTGTCACGCCAAGCAGGACAAACGCGAAACCCACCTGGACAAATTGACCATGAAGGAGACCAGGGGTTGGTGGGAGGAGGGCCGCTCCTACATCCGCTACGAGCGCCCCAT
>Ga0100389_1002311_pt1 | contig 15164 bp, 16 predicted proteins | sample CryGeymeta201513_FD_81537 | JGI IMG/M metagenome (GOLD analysis project Ga0100389, IMG submission 81537) | Groundwater microbial communities from Crystal Geyser aquifers in Utah, USA - Crystal Geyser metaG 2015-13 | ecosystem: Environmental > Aquatic > Deep subsurface > Groundwater | place: USA... | reverse complement strand
TGGATAGTTATTCACTGCTTGCTTATATAACCCATGGAGGCGCATTTTGGCAGGCCGTGCCTGTTTATATCAAGATGATATTACAATGATTTTAAGTGGTTCCCAAAAGATCTACACCCAATTTCAATCACCTCCACCGCCGGAGTGGTCATCTTTTCCAGAATCGTTATAAATCGATTATCTGCGACGAGGACGTCTATCTTCACGAACTGATCCGCTACATCCACCTTAACCCATTGCGGGCCAAGGTAGTTCCTGGCCTTGATGGACTTGATGTGTATCCATGGAGTGGCCATGCGGTTTTGATGGGCAATAAAATTCTTCCCGGCCAGATCACCGATGAAGTGTTGCTCCTCTTTGGCAAACGTCTATCAACGGCTCGTCAAAAATATCGGCAGTTTGTCGCTGATGGAGTACCCCAAGGCCGACGTCAGGAGCTGGTGGGCGGCGGGTTACGACGGAGTCAAAAGGCTTCCGGCGGACAAGAAGGGCTTGAGAGCTTTGATGACCGCGTGCTGGGAAGCGGCGAGTTTGTGGAATCGCTTCGGCAGGACGCCATTATCCGAGCGCTACTGCCGCCCAAGTTATCAATGCCGCACCTCCAGGAGATCGTTTGCAATCTTTTTGCCGTGGAACCCCAGGCGATTCTCCTGCGAGCCAGAAAGGATAATGTTTCCGAGGCCAAGGCCGTGTTCAGTTATGCTGCAATCAGATTGCTTGGCCTCAAGGGAAGCGAGGTCGGGAAACATCTTGGCATGGGATCATCCGCAGTGAGCCGGGCGGTGGCGCGAGGAGAAGAGGTTCTGCGGAACCGCCCCGCCATCAAAGAGAGGCTGGACAAAATGTTAAATCACTAAAGCAGGAACGTCCCCTTTGGGCAGGGGTGACATAGGATGTCCCCGTGACCCCGCATCCATGGCCTGGCCTCATCTCAAGCCGCGCCCCAGAAGATCTCATACTTCTCCAGATGCAGGTCCTTGGAGGGGATGATGGTGATCCCCTTGCCGATAGTATCCTCCAACTGGTGAATGGTGTCGGTCTCCTCCTTCATCATCATGGAGGCCACCATGGGGTGGACGTTTAACGAGACCTTGTCGCCGGCCATCTTGGCGGCGCTGCGCATGACCCGGTGAAAAATCTCGTGGCACACGGTGCGGCACGACTTCAGGATACCGTCGCCGTTGCAGTAGAAACAGGGCTCGCACATCATGTGGGACAAATCCTCGCGGGTGCGCTTGCGGGTCATCTGCACCAGGCCGAATTCAGAAACCTTGAGAATGTTAATGCGGTTCTTATCCTTGCGCACCGCCTCCTTGAGGCCGTTGAACAGGGCCTCCCGGTGGGGTTCGAGTTCCATGTCGATGAAGTCGATGATGATGATACCGCCGATGTTGCGCAGCCGCAGTTGATAGGCGATCTCCTTCAACGCCTCCATATTAGTCTTGAAGATGGTCTCCTCCAGGTCGTTCTTGCCCACGTAGCGGCCGGTGTTGACGTCGACGACGGTCAGCGCCTCGGTGGCCTCGATGATGATATAACCACCGCAGCGCAGCCAGATCTTCTTATCCAGGGCGCGGTTGACGTCCATCTCGACATTGTAGGTATCGAACAGGGCGGCTTCATCGCCGTAGTGGAGAACCTTGTCCTGCAGGTGCGGGGCAAAGGTCTTCACGAAGTGCAGAACCCGCTCGAAGGTAACCTTGTCGTCCACCAGGACCCGGTCCACCTCGGGCGAGAAAATGTCGCGCACCACCCGCAGGGTGATATCCAGATCCTCGTAGACCATGCTCATGGGCGCCGCCTTGGCGGCCATGGCCCGAATCTCGTCCCAGAGATGCAGAAGAAACTCCATGTCCGCCTCCAGGTCCTCGCTGGAGGCATTTTCCGCCACGGTGCGCACGATGAAGCCGGTGCCGGCCGGCCGCAGTTGCTCAATATCGTTGCGCAGCCGCTGGCGCACCTCCTCGTCCTCGATCTTCCTGGAGATGCCGATATGATCGGTCATGGGCATGAAGACCAGGTTGCGACAGGGCAGGGTGATGTGGCAGGTGAGGCGCGGCCCCTTGCCGCCGATCGGCTCCTTGCAGACCTGCACCAGGACGTCCTGGCCCTCTTTCAGCATATCCTCGATGTTCATGCCCGGCGTACGGTGGGCGAGCATGGAGTCGGGCGAACCGTTCTCCACGCAGCACTTGGCGTCCAGGCACTGCAGCATGCCTTTCTCGAACTCCGAGACATTGATGTGGACGTCGTCCACGTAGAGAAAGCCGGTGCGCTCCAGGCCGATATCCACAAAGGCGGCCTGCATGCCGGGCAGCACCCGCGCCACCCGGCCGCGAAAAATGTTGCCGGCCAGCCCCTTCTCCGTGGGGCGCTCCAGGTAATACTCCACCAGGTTGCCGTGCTCCACCAGGGCGATGCGGATTTCCCAGGGCGCGGCGTTGATCAACAGGTCGATACTCATGGCTGACTACCCTCTGCAAACTGAATAGCGGTTTAGGCTGTAGGCTTTTAGTCTGTTAGTCTGTTAGACTGCAGCCTACAGCCTAAACACCTACAGACTGCTTTCCCGGCACCACTCCTTCAAGACCCTGGCAACGTGAACCTCAGCCGCGGGGAGATGGAGGATGGCCCCGAGCAGTTCCATGGGCTTGACGCCCGCCTGGCTCTGGCCGCTCAGCAGTTCCAGCTCCAGGGTATTGCCATCGGCCACCGCCAGCCGCAGGACGAACGGCCGGACATCCAGGGTCCGCTTTTCCCCTTTGCGGACCAGAATAACAGGAACCGCGCTGGCTTGCAGAAAATTCTGGAGCAGTTCCGGGTCGGGCCGCCGCTCCAAGTGGATCCGATAGCCGCTCACCACCTTGGTCGCCGCCGCACCGCTGGCCAGGGCAACGCCGTGCACCCGGATAAAGTCGGGCAACTGGCCGTTTAAGTCCACGACCAGCCTGGCCGGGTCGGACAGTGGCGTGGTGGTCTCGCACCGCAGGTATTCCGCCCGACTCTCGGTACCCACCGGCAGAGCCGGAGAAAAGGCGACCTTAGGGGTGGGATTGAACCCCTGGGAATAGGCCAGGGGCAGCCGCACCCGGCGCAGGGCGCGGAAGAAGAGCTGCAACAATTCGAGATGGCTCAGAAACCGGCCATCGCCCAGCCGGGAATAATCAATCCGGTAGACCGGACGAAAGGCCGGCGCCGCTGGCCGGACGGCAGCAACGGCCAACGCCGGCGCCTCGGCGGCCGGCCCAGCTCCCCCGCAGGCCGGCCGCTTGTGGACCACCGGCCGGATGGTCTTGAAGTCACACAACCCGCAATGCTGGCAGCCATGCACCCGGCAGTCCGGGGTGTAGGCCTCTGCCAGGGCCTTGGCATACTCCGCGGCCAGAAAATCCGGCCCCACGCCCACGTCCAGGTGCTGCCAGGGCAGGGGTTCATCATGGCTGCGGGCGGCCAGATAGCCATCCAGCTCGATGCCGCACGCCGCGGCCGCCTCCTGCCAGCGGGCCAGGTCGAAATGGTCTGACCAGGCGTCGAGCCGGGCGCCGCGCCGCCAGGCCTCGATCACCAGCGGGGTCAGGCGCCGGTCGCCCCTGGCCAGCACCCCTTCCAGAAAGCTCATTCTGGGGTCATTCCACTTCAGATTGAGACCCCGGCCCCGCAGCCGCCCCTTCAGGAGATCGATGCGGGCAAAGCCCTCGGCCACCGAGAGCTGCTGCTCCCACTGAAAGGGGGTATGCGGTTTGGGCACAAAGGTGGCGACACTGACGTTGATCAGGGCTCGGCCACCGGGGGCAAGGGCCCGGGCCTGGTTGGCCAGCCCGGCGATGGCATCGACATCAACCATGGTTTCCGTGGGCAGGCCCAGCATGAAATAGAGTTTGAGCTGCTTCCAGCCCAGACCAAAGGCGGCCCGGCAGGTGGCCAGCAGATCCTCTTCGGTGATGCCCTTGTTGATCACCCGCCGCAGGCGGTCGGTACCCGCCTCCGGGGCCAGGGTGAAGCCGGTCTTGCGCACCCGCTTGATCTGCGCCATAATCTCGGGCGTCAGGGTCCCCACCCGCATGGAGGGCATGGACACCGAGACCCTTTCAGCGGCCAGGTGGTCCATGAGGGCCAGCAGAACCTCGGGCAGGCAGGAATAATCCCCGGTGGAAAGCGACAGCAAGGCAAGCTCCTCAAAGCCGCCCTGGGCCACGCCCCGGCAGGCCAGGTCGATGACCTCGGCCGCCGACCGTTCCCGCACCGGCCGATAGATGATGCCGGCCTGACAGAAGCGACAGCCTCGGGTGCAGCCCCTGGCGATCTCCACCCCCAGCCGGTCATGCACGATCTTGGCGTGCGGCACCAGGGGCGGGGCTGGCGCCAGGGACGGCAGCAACTCGGGCAGCACCCGCCGGCGCACCCGTTCATAACCGGGGCGCAGGGGCTCCACGGCCTGAAGCCGGCCGCCGCGGTCATAAACCGGCCGAAAAAAGGACGGCACATAGACGCCGGGAATCCGGGCGAGTTCTTGCCGCACCTCGGCCCGGCCGCCGCCCGCCGCCTTCCAGGCCTTCACCGTGTCGGCAATCTCCAGCACCGCCTCCTCACCGTCGCCCAGCAGAATGGCGTCGAAAAACTCGGCCACCGGTTCGGAGTGAAAGGCACAAGGCCCGCCGCCAATGACCAGGGGCTGACCAGCACCACGGTCCGCGGCCATAAAAGGCAGACCGGCCAGATCCAGGATGGTGAGAATATTGGTGACGCACAATTCATAGGGCAGGGTGATGCCCAGCACGTCAAACTCGGCAAGCGGCCGCCGCGACTCCAGGGAGAACAGGGGCGCCCCTTCCCGGCGCAGCAGCGCCTCCATGTCCGGGGCCGGGGCAAAGACGCGCTCGGCCAGCAGATCGTTGCGCCGGTTCAGCAGATGATAGAGGATCTGCAGCCCCTGATGGGACATACCGATCTCGTAAAGATCGGGAAAGGCCAGCACCAGGCGGAGCGCGGCCGCGTCCCAGTCCTTGCGGACGGAGTTCCATTCGCCGCCGGTATAGCGGCTCGCCCGGTTGACCTGGGCCAGAATGCCGTCCAGCTTCATGGGAGAGACACCTTGCGGTAAACCGACGGCACAATAAGCTGAAAATCGGCGGCCGTGAATTTCCGGTCCGCGGCGCAGTCGGCAAAGGAGAAGGTCATGGTGACCCCTTGAGCCGGCGCCTCCATGACCAGGCCGGTCGGCAGGCAGCAGGGCCCGTCGGGCAGGCCCTCGTAGCGCGCCGCGACCAGCACGCCGTCTTCATCGTCCAAGAGCAGATGCGCGGCTACCCGCCCGGTGAGCGCGTCCAGCAACAGTCTATGGGTAACCGGGTCATGACCCCGGCGCAGATCAAACCAGTAGCCCTTGCCGTCCTCGGCGGCGCGCACCTCGGCCAAGCCCAGATCCCCGGGCTCGATGGCGCCTACGAGCCAGTAGTAAAGAGACTCCGGACGCAGGCCCAACGGTGCGTAGCTGGCAAAGGTGGCGCCGCTAACCTGGCCCTCATAGCCGGTGGCCTCGGGCACCAACACCAGGCGGAACTCCTGGCCGTCGGTGGCGAAGAGCACCACGGCCTGATCCAGTGGACCCAGCCCCACGAAACGGACACTGGCGGGCGCCATGGCCTGCATATAGCCAGACAGGGTGACGGTGCGCAGAAAGGAGTGCAGAGCCACGGTAGCCTGGGCGTCCACCCCGGCGGCACAGTCAGCCTGCCGGGCAAGCATCCGCCGCAGGACCTGCCGCGCCTGCTCGCGCTCCGGGCCGACCACCGACCGCAACCGCGAGACCGACGCACAGCCCGCGGGCAGCAGGAACAACACCAGGGCCAGCAGCGCCAGAGGGGCGGCCAGGGGTCGGGATGGTGACCACCGGAATAGGGACCAGGACAATTTCACGGGAAACATCAGGGGGCCAGCTCTTTAATCTTATTCCTGACCTTTTCTTTGCTCTCTTCCTCGCCAAACAGGGCAAGAGCCCGCTCATACTGGCCCCGCGCCTTTTCCGTGGCGCCAACGGCACGCAAGGCATCACCCAGATGCTCGTTCAAAGTGGGATCGTCCGGGGCCAGGGCCAAGGCCGCCTCCAGTTCCTGCCGGGCGCGCTCGAATTGGCCCATCTTGAAGAAAACCCAACCCAGGCTGTCGCGGATGAAACCGTCCTCGGGCCGCAGGGTCACCGCCCGCTGGATATACTCCAGGGCCTTGTCCAGATTGACGCCGTGGTCGGCCCAGGTGTAGCCCAGGAAATTCAAGGCAACGGCGTGGTCCGGCTCGATCTTCAGCACCTCTTCCATCTTGGCCAGGGCGGCCTCGTGGTCCCCGGTGCTGTCCAGAAAGATGCCGTATTCAAACATCAGGTTGGCATCGCCAGGGAAAGCGGCCAGCCCCAGCCGAAACACCTCCTTGCCTTGGTCGTTCTTGCCCTGCTGGTGATAGACCGAGGCCAGCAGCGCATAGAACCTGGGTTTGCGGGTAGCCGGCGCCTCCAGCCTGGCCTTAAGCACCTGCTCCATGGCCGCATAGTCCTTCTCGTCCAGCAGAATGCGGACCAGCAGGGTAATGGCTTCCTCGTACATCTTGGCGTCCGCCGGGATTTTCAGAAGCTGCTCCTTGGCCTTGCCACGTTCCTTATTCTTCAGGCGGCCCAAGGCCAGCATATACCGGGCCCCATCCTGGCCCTGATCCACAGCCAGGATACTGTTGAATTTGGCAATGGCCTCGTCGAGACGGCCGCTGTCCAAGAGAATGCGGCCGATGGTGAAATCGATCTTATAAGGCTCGGTCGAAGAACGCCGCAGCTCCTCCAGCTCGGCCAGGGCCGCATCGGCGCGATCGGCTTGCAGGAAGAGACCGACCAGCCGCTGCCTGGCCTGATCGTTTGTTTCATCCTCGTCCAGCACCTGCTGATACAGGGCGATACTCTCCTCGAGCCGGCCCTGCTGCTCCAGAACCTCGCCGGCCTCCAAGGCCAGCGGCACGGACCAGCCCAGTTCCAAGGCCTGATTGTAGGCCACGGCCGCCTTATCAAAAAGGCGCATCTCGCGGTACAGCCTGGCAAGATACTTGTGGCCGCCAAAGGACTGGTCATCAAGGCGCACCAGTTGTTCCAGCATCTCCCGGGCCTTTTCATATTCCCGTTTGCTGGCGTGCAGCGCCCCCAGATACAACATGGCGTCAAGGTTCGCCGGGTCATCGGTCAGGATGGCCTGATAGGTGACGACCGCCTCCTCGTATCTGTTCATCATCGCATAGATCTGGGCCAGCCAGAAACGGGACTCGTTATCAGCGGGATGCAGGGCGATGACCTTCTCCATCCACGTGATGGCCTCATGCTGCTTGCCCATTCTGACCAGCAGCGAGGCCAGGCGGCGCATGACGCCATCGGCCGCCGGGTCACAGACCAGGGCCTTCTCATACGACTCCTGGGCCTCGTCCAGAGTGCCATTGGCCGCGGCGGTGTTGCCCCAGAGAAAATAGAAATAGGAACACTCGGTGTCCGCGCTCTCCTCCTCGGGGACCGCCTCGGGCGCCCGCTCTTGCTTAACCTTGAGCTCCGGCGGGGCGATGGCGCCGGCGCAGGAGGTGGCAAGTAAAACCAGGATAGCGAGCCAGAAATATCGTTTCATGCCTTTTGTGCTCACGGATGATGATCTTGGAGAAAACCGCGGAAGCCGCTTCCCCGGAATAAAGGTCAAATTGTAGTCCTGCCCGGCCAGCCCGGCAAGTCCTTTCCCGGCAGCCCTCACCCTTTTGTTTTTTTTCAGACGCCTGGCCCCCGGCCGGCCAGGAGCGGCCGGACCGCGGCAAGAACCCGGGCCTGAACCTCGTCCACGCTGCCCAGGCCGTCGATGCGCACGATGTTGGCGCCGGCCAGCCGGTCATAGACCGCCACCACCCGCGCCAGATAGTCCTCGCCCTCGAAGGTGTCGGGACTTTCCCCACGGTTCATCCGGATGCGCCTTAAGCCCTCGGCCACCGGAATCCGCAGGAGCAGGACCAGATCGGGCCGAGGCGCGAAGGCCTCATTTTGCCGCAGAATGTCTTCAAAATCCAGGCCGTTGGCGCCCTGATAGGCGGCGGTGGAATAATAATAGCGGTCGGTCAGCACCACCCGAGCGGCGGCCAGGGCCGGCATGATGACCTGCGCCACGTGCTGGCGCCGGTCGGCCACAAAGAGGGCCAGCTCCTCTTCCCGGCTCACCGTGTCCCGCTGTACATAGAGCGCCCGGATCCGCCGGCCGTATTCACCGTCCGTGGGCTCCCGAGTGGCCACCACCGCAACGCCCTGCCCCCGCAGGGTCGCGGCCAGCAGCCGGATCTGCGAGGACTTGCCGGTGCCGTCGATGCCCTCAAAGGCGATGAGCAGGCCCGGGGCGTTGCTGGGGGGAGGAGTTGATGGTTTCATGAAAGATAGGGCGGCCTCATTGGGCGCGGCTCTGCCGCCACCGCGCCCGATGCCGAACCATGCGGGACGCCAGGCCGCAGGCGGCGGCCAGACTGCTGAAGGAGGCCTGGCCAGTACCGGCGATGTCGTAAGCCGTGCCGTGATCGACCGAGGTCCGGATCATGGGCAGCCCCATGGTGACGTTGACCCCGTCGGCAAAATGCAGAAGCTTGAAGGGGATCAAGCCCTGATCATGGTACATGCAGACCACCGCATCAAACTCACCCCGGGCGGCCCGGAAGAAAACCGTGTCCGGCGGCAGGGGGCCGGTAATCCGCCAGCCCTCGGTCCGGCAGGCCTCCACCGCCGGGCGGATGATCTCTTCCTCCTCGCGGCCGAACATGCCGCCCTCGCCGGCGTGGGGATTGAGGCCGGCCACGGCCAGGCGGGGCGCGGCCAGGCCAAAATCCCTGCTCAGGGTAAAACCGGTAAGGCGGATGAGGCGTTCCACCTCGTCCTGCCGCACCAGCGCGGCCACTCCGGCCAGGCCGGTATGGATGGTGACCAGGCTGACAATAAGCTGGTCGCCGGCCAGCATCATGCCGAAATTCTCCGTCTGGCAGAGGTCGGCCAGCATCTCGGTATGGCCAGGATAGGCGTAGCCGGCCAGTCTCAGCCCGGTCTTGGTGATCGGGCAGGTGACCAGGGCCGCCAGTTCCCCAGCCCGCACCAGTGCTACCGCCTCTGCAATGTAACTGGCCATGGCCTGACCGGTCCTGACGTCGGGTTTACCCCAAGCGAGATCGGCCAACCGCGAGACGGGCAGGACATTGATGGCCCCGGCAAGCACCGCTCGCCCCGGTTGCCAGTCCTGGATCCGCACCCCGGGCGCCCATTGCCGGGCACACTGCTCCAACACCAACGGGTCACCGATGATCACCGCCGGCGGCGCCGCCTCGGTCGCCAGGAAGCGGACCGCAATCTCAGGACCAATCCCCACCGGGCAACCCATGGAAATCGCCAGGGGTAAACGTGCCGTCATCTCTGCCATGCTAGTTCCAAGTCTGTAGCATATAAGGCGGTAGCAAGTTAGTCAGCAACATCAGTGTTCTAGCGGCGCATTTTCACCTAACCGCCTGAACACCTGCAGTCCAATCCCCTTCAGCCTATCTACCTGTAGCCAATGCAAAGGCATTGGTGACCAGCTCGATGCGTGTTTCGGCTGGTCTGACGGTGATCCCGACCACGTCGAAACGGGCCAACTGGTCGACCCCGCCCTCGCGACTCATATATTCCAGCGCCACCCGGGAAAGCTGCGCCTGCTTCCGGGGCGTCACCGCCTCAAAGGGATGGCCGTGGGTGTGGGAACGACGGGTCTTGACCTCGACAAACACCAGGGTCTTGCCGTGCCGGGCGATGAGATCGATCTCGCCCAACCTGGTCCGAAAATTCTCCGCCACCACCCGATAGCCGCGTTCTTGCAGATATTCCCGGGCCAGTCTCTCGCCCAGCCGGCCCAGGCTCAGGCGTTCCTGGGTCATCGCGCTGCCGGGTCCACGGAGTCGAGATACTCGCGCACCCCTTTGAAACTGCGCCGGTGCAGCGCACAGGGTCCATACACCGAAATCAGCTTGCGGTGCCGGGCGGTAGGATAGCCCTTGTGCCTGGCAAACTCATACTGAGGAAAACAGGCGTCGTCATACTCCATCATGCTGTCCCGGACGACCTTGGCGACAATGGAGGCGGCGGCGATGGAGGCGCTTTTTGACTCACCCCTGACCAGGGCGCGCTGGGGAATGGGGGATGGGATCTCAAACTTGCCATCCACCAGAAGATAGTGAGGCGGCCTGGGCAACATACCAACCGCCTGACGCATGGCGAGCAGCGAGGCCCGCAGGATATTGTGGCGATCAATACCCCGCTCGGAAACCGAACCAATGCCGATGGCCGCCCCCATGGCCAGCAGTTCGCGGCACAGTCGGAGCCGCGCCCGGGCGGTAAGCGTCTTGGAATCCTTGAAACGCTGGTGGCCGCAAGCAACGGGTAAAACCACGCAGGCCGCCACCACCGGGCCGGCCAGGGGACCACGGCCGGCCTCGTCAACGCCAGCCACCCACCGGTACCCCTGGCTGGTGAGCTGGCGTTCGTAGAGAAAGGTGTCAAGGGCCTGATGCACGAACCATCTCCGGTCCCAAACGGGACCGTTGCCGTTGGCCTAGTTGAATCCCTTTTCCTTGATCCGGGCCGACTTGCCGCGCAACTTGCGGAGATAGAACAGGCGGGAGCGCCGCACCCGGCCCTCGGTCACCAGCTCCACCTTGTCGTAACGGGGCGAATGAAGGACAAAGGTCTTCTCCACCCCTACGCCGTGGGAGATCTTCCGCACCGTAAAGCTGGCGCCCATGGTGCCGCGCCGACGGCGGACCACCACGCCCTGGAAAATCTGGATCCTTTCCTTTTCACCCTCGACGATCCGGATAGGGGCCTTGACGGTGTCGCCGGTGCGGAAGGCGGGCGCATCATGCCGCATGTGCATCTGCTCAAGACGATCTAACGCATTCATTGTCTCTCTCCTTTCTCAACAACCCATGCACCCACTGGCACGGTTCTTTTTAGCTTTCAGCTTTCAGCTTCTTATTCCCAACAGCCGATCCAGCACAATGGCCACGGCTGACCTGACAGAGATGTGGTTATAACTTATATCCGGACCGACGATGGGCGGCAGCACCCCGTCCACCCCGGCCAGCACTTCGGGCGCCAGGCCCCAGGCAGTGCCGAACAGCAGCAACATTGGCCCGCCGGCCGCGATGGCAGACTTGCTCCGGTCGAACGTCCAACTCTTGCCCCCTGCCCTGGCACTGGTGGCCAGGATCGTGGGCCGTTGGCCCCTTTCTGCCGTGACCGCCGCATAGAGGCTGTCCAGATCCGGGCAGATTCGCACCAAGGCAAGGGCCGCGCTACGGTCCGGGTTGGCCCGGGCCCCGTGCCCCGTCCGCCAGTGCGCCAGAATCTCGCGGATCATCCCCTGCTGGTCGTGGTGAGGAGTCACCACGTAAAAACGGCCCACCCCGAAGGTCCGGCAGGCCCTGGCAATATCATGCAGGTCCAGGTTGGTGAGCGCCGCGCCGATGGTCTCGCCGGTCTTATTGACCACCGGGTAGTGTACCAGGGCCACGTCAAGCGCCAAGGGGACCGCATCGCTTTGCATAACGGCCCGTCCCTGTCAATCGCCGGTCGGCGCAGCCGCCCTGCCAATGGCCGCGCCCAGGCCGTGTTTCCGCAAGATCCGCTCCTCGGCCGGCAGAAAACGGAGCCGCCCCAGCAGTTCGGGCCGCCGCGCCATGGTCTGCCGCACTGCCGCCACCAGCCGCCATTCAGCAATGGCGGCATGGTCGCCGGTCAGCAGCACCTCCGGCACCGCCTCGTTGTTGAACACCCGCGGCCGTGTGTACTGCGGGTACTTCAAGCCGCCCCGGCTGAAGGTATCCCGGGCCGCGGAATCCGGATGGCCCAGCACCCCGGGCAACAGCCGGGTAACGGCGTCTACCACCACCAGGGCCGCCAGTTCCCCGCCGGTGAGGATGTAGTCGCCGATGGAGACCTCCTCGTGGACCAGGTGGGCGCGGACCCGCTCATCCACCCCTTCATAACGGCCACAGACCAGGACCAGATGCGGAAGCCCAGCGAAACGCTCGGCCATGGCCTGATCAAAGGCCCGGCCCTGGGGGGTTAGCAGCACCACCAAGGCGCCGGGGACCTCATGCTCCACATGGGCCAGGGCCGCGGCAATGGGCTCCGGTTTCATCACCATGCCCTCGCCGCCCCCAAAGGGCCGGTCGTCGGTCACCGCATGCCGGCCCTTGGCAAAATCCCGGATGTTATGGGTCGCGATCTCCACCTTGCCGTCGTCAATGGCCCGCCGGATAATGCCCTCCTGCAAGGGTGAGTCCAGCAGGTCGGGAAAAATGGTAAGGATATCGAACCGCATGGCCCTTCCCGGCTCAGTCGTTCATCTCCAGAAGCCCGGGTACAGGCACCACGATCAACGCCCCGTCCTCGCCGTCCACCCGCTTCCAGAATGCCGGCAAGGCCGGAATCAGATACTCCTTGCCACGTGGGCCGCTGACCACCAGAATGCCATGGGCGCCGGTAGCCATGAGGCCCTGCACCGTGCCGATCTCGCGGCCGTCCTCGGTATGCACCGCCCGCCCCACCGTGTCATGCCAGTAGAACGCGTCGGCCACGGCAACGGGCAGAAACTCCCGCCTGGTCCAGGCCTCCAGGCCGGCCAAAAGCACAGCCCCGCTCCGGTCGATGATCCCGGAAAGAAGCACCAAGGCGTTACTGGCCTGGGCGCGGGCGGCAACCACCGCAATTTCCCGGCCAATGAACGCCAAGGCCGAATTTGTCAAAGCCAGGGCCTGCGGCCGGGCCGGCCGGGTCAGCACCAGCGTCCGAAAGTGCTTGAAATCCTCAGGCACGCCGGCATAGGGTACGATCTTGACCTCACCCTTGATGCCATGGGGTTTGGTGATGGTGCCGACCGCCAGAAATATCTCCGGATCCGGCCCCGGGCCGATCGCCACCTTGTTCCGGCCGGCCATCGGCTACTCCACAATCTCAAGCCGAGCCCGCTTGTTCTCCTTGCCGGCCGTGGCCGACAGCAAGGCCCGGATGGCCCTGGCCGTGCGGCCCTGCTTGCCGATGACCTTGCCCAAGTCTTCCTTGGCAACCCGCAACTCGAGGACGACCATGTCGTCCTCCGCGGTTTCGGCAATCTGCACGGCCTCGGGCTGATCCACCAGCGCGCCGGCAATATAGGCAACCAGTTCCTTCATGGAAGCTATGCCGCCACCGGGGTGGCCTGTTTTTTGATCAAAGATTTCACCGTCTCGGAGGGCAGGGCGCCCTTGGCGATCCAGGCCTGCAATTTATCCTGCTGAATCCTGACCACGGCCGGATTTTGCAGCGGATCATAGGTGCCGACTATCTCCAGGAACTTGCCGTCTCGCTTGGCCTCGGAATCCGCCACCACGATGCGGTAGAAGGGCTTCTTCTTCCTGCCGAACCTGCTTAACCGAATATGTACCGCCATGTCTTCGTTTCCTCCTGGGTTATTCCGGCCCCGGTCCCACCGGTGCGCCGATCTTCGCAATGTTAGATGATTCTCATCCCAAAATTGTTCGCCAGTGGCCAACTGCCAGCCGCCAGCCGCCAGCCGCTAGCGAAAAAGCCCCTTGGGCCGCTTGCGCTTGGCGCCCTTGGCGGAAACTCCGCCCATGTTCCCCTGGAACTTCTTCATCATCTTCAGCATGTCGGTGTAACTCTTGATCACCTTATTGACGTCCTGCACTGCGGTGCCACTGCCCTTGGCGATGCGCACCCGGCGGCTGGCGTCGATCATCTGATACTTATGCCGCTCGGTGGCGGTCATGGAGTTGATGATCGCCTCCACCCGGCCGAACTGCCGCTCGTCGGGCAACGGCATGCCCTTGAGCTGCTTGAACTTGTTCATGCCCGGGATCATGCCCATGATCTGCTCCAGGTTGCCCATCTTGCGGACCTGCTGGATCTGGTCGCGGAAATCCGCCAGGGTGAAGGTGTTTTTCCTGAGCTTCTTGGCGAGCTGCTCGGCCTGATCCCGGTCAACAACCGCCTCGGCCTTCTCGATAAGGGTCAGGACGTCGCCCATGCCGAGGATGCGGGAGGCCACCCGGTCGGGGTGAAAAACCTCCAGGGCGTCCAGGCCCTCGCCCACGCCCACGAACTTGATGGGCCGCCGCGTGACCGCCTTGATGGACAGGGCCGCGCCGCCCCGGGCATCACCCTCCATCTTGGTGAGCACCACACCGGAAATAGCCAGGTCCTGGTTGAACTTGTCGGCCACGGTGACCGCGTCCTGCCCGGTCATGGCGTCGGCCACGAACAGGATCTCGGCCGGCGTCACCGCCGCCTTGATCTGGCTAAGCTCCTCCATAAGCGGCCCGTCGATGTGCAGACGGCCGGCGGTGTCGAGAATCAGGGTATCATAGCCCTTGGCCTTGGCCACCAGCAAGGCATCCTGGCAGATGGCCACCGGGCTCTGCGCGGCCAGGGAGGGATGCACCGGCACGCCGATGGTCTCGCCCAGCACCCTGAGCTGCTCAATGGCGGCCGGCCGGTAAACGTCGGCCGGCACCAGGTAGGGTTTGCGACCCTGGCCCTTCAGCAGGCTGGCCAACTTGCCCGAAGTGGTGGTCTTGCCCGAACCCTGCAGACCAACCATCATGATGGCCGCCGGCTGGCGGCCGGTGAGGTTCAGGGGTTCGGCCCGGCCACCCAGCAGGTTAACCAGCTCATCATGCACAACCTTGATGACCTGCTGACCCGGCGCCAGGCTGCTCAGCACCTCCAGACCCACCGCCTTGTCGCTTACCGCGGCGATGAAGTCCTTGACCACCTTGAAGTTGACATCGGCCTCCAGCAGGGCCATGCGCACCTCGCGCATGGCCTCCTGGATGTTGGCCTCGGTCAGCTTGCCATGGCCACGCAGGGTCTTGAAGACCCCTTCGAGTTTTTCAGACAGGGTTGCAAACATGTTCTCTCATCAAAAAAGGCGCCAGCTCGCGGCGCCGTATGCTATCAAACAAGGCAGGAATCGCCAACTACCCGATTCCCCGGCAGAAAAAATCACGTGCCAGTCCAACCAGACAAGCACGGATTTTACGAATCCCCCAAAATACTTGCAGGCCCGCCATATGTCAAGTTCCAATACGCGACC
>Ga0100389_1002299_pt1 | contig 15226 bp, 8 predicted proteins | sample CryGeymeta201513_FD_81537 | JGI IMG/M metagenome (GOLD analysis project Ga0100389, IMG submission 81537) | Groundwater microbial communities from Crystal Geyser aquifers in Utah, USA - Crystal Geyser metaG 2015-13 | ecosystem: Environmental > Aquatic > Deep subsurface > Groundwater | place: USA... | reverse complement strand
TTCTGCTAAACAATCAAAATGCCTTGAATATTCTGAGTGACTACTGTCGAGCCAATTCATTTCATTTTTAATAATTTTGGCAATTTCCTGGTCTGAGGGCATATCCAAGTAATATAAAATATTTACTTTTTTACCAAAACGTCCAAATTTAGTATATATGTAACTTGAAATGAAGTTAAGATTTGGAAATATCAGAAAACGATTGACTTTATTTTTATTTATTTGGGAATTATTTGACAATATTGCTTTCAGTCTATTTGAATCATATATGTTTTCTGAAGTGAATGAGTTGTCTTCTGCTGGAGAATGTCCTAATAAAATTAGAGGAGTTTTCCATGCTTCCGAAATTTTTAACATACTTCTTTCTATTCCTATTCCGCAAATGCCACATATTTCCCCAGAATTAATTAAAGCGGTGCGGTATAATTCGTCTAAAAACTTTGTATCATGTTTAACCCATATATGATCTACACCACAAGTTTTTACTGCATTCTCAATGTTTTTAATAGCCAATTCGCACATAAAGCCATTATCAAATGTGTATGTCAATACTTTCAATCCATATTTTTTTACTGCTAAATACAAAACGTAAGTACTATCTTTACCACCACTTATTGGAACAAGTGCATCATAAGTTTTTTTCTTACTCTGTGCTTTTTTAAATATTTTTAACAGGGTTTCTTCTCCATAAGGTTTAAATGGCGTATATTCTGAACAATAATTACAAACATTATTTTCTCCAATAGAAACACCCTCGATATTGTCTGTTAAAAGACATTTACTGCATTTTTTTTCGGTATTTGTCATGCTTTGAATATTAAAAAACCATTAAATAATTAATTGAAGTAAAACGAACAAATGTATTAAAAAAATATTTGAAAAATTGAATTAAAACAAAAATTGTCCTTTTTGAAGTTGACAACAAAAAATATGTTTAAAAACTTTAAGTTATTATGCCACACAAAACCTAAATAACAACTTATAAAATTAGCCATTGAAGAGTTATTTTAAATAAAATTTATTCACCTACTATTTGCTAATTATTCAAAAAATATGTAGGTTTGCTTTTAAAATGGACATATTGAAAATAAATACATAAAATTTATGCCAACTTCCACAGAAAAAAGTCAGGATAAGTCATTTACCAAATATAAGTATAATGCCATAAAAATATACTCCTCTGATGAGTGGATGGCAAACTCTACCAAGAGATATCGTACTGTTTTCGATAAAATGGAAACAAATTATTTGCGTGCAGAGTTTTCATTTTTCAACAAGCTATTTGATGAAGAAGAATGGGAAACAACGGTCAATTTAAAAGCATTTTCTTTAGATGGGAGTAAAAGAACCGAGTTGTGCAATCTCGATTCTAAAATAACCATTAAAACTGACGATAACATTGTTTACGTTCGTGATGGTTGGGGCAACGAAACCTATGGTACTTTTTGGAAAAAGGGAGATTACCTTTGGGAAGCATATATTGATAATGAATTGGTGGGTTCTGAAAAATTCTATATCGAAGATGTTGGCGTGGTTACCAATGACTATAACCCCTACATGGAAATAGAATCAATAAAACTATATGCTGGTCCTTTTGATGTGATTCCAGAATCAGAAAGAAAATATCTTGTTAAGTTCAATAGAGAGGAAACACAATATGTTTGGGTTGAATGTAAAATCAAAAACAAAGTTAATACTGATTGGTTCTGCGAATTGTTTTATAACTTTTATGATGATGCGAGGCAATTGAAGGGGCAAACAAGCACCGTTAACTTTATTGAAAAAAACAAACAGGATGAAATATTTGCTTATGAAGCAGGTTGGGGTAATAAAGTAAAAGGCTCGTGGAAACACGACAAATATACTGTTGAAATTGTTTTTATGGATACTTTATTGGCAGTGGTTCCATTTGAAACAGGCGAAGAAGCTATTGAAGGAGAAGTTGAATTGTTAGGCAATAATCTTAATGCTATAACTTCAAAAAAAAGTATTGCCCAAACGACCGAAACCCTTGAAGATGTTATGAAACAACTCAACGAGCTTATTGGTTTGCAAGAAGTAAAAAAAGAAATCAAAGACCATATCAGCTACTTGAACTTTATTAAGATTAGAAAGGAAAAAGGTTTTGAGGATTCAGAGAAAATGAGCTTGCATTCCGTGTTTACTGGCAATCCCGGTACTGGCAAAACTACAGTGGTCAATTTGCTTGGCAAAATTTATAATAAAATGGGGTTACTTTCCAAAGGGCACGTTAAAGAAGTGGATAGATCTGATTTGGTTGGCGAATATATTGGACAAACTGCTCCTAAAGTTAAAAAATTGATTGATGAAGCTCGTGGCGGCATTTTGTTTATTGATGAAGCTTATGCCTTGTCAAGAGATGATGATAAAGATTTCGGACAAGAAGTAATAGAAATATTAATAAAAGAAATGTCTGATGGAAAAGGCGATATTGCTATAATGTGTGCTGGATATCCTAAGGAAATGAAAAATTTCCTTGAATCAAATCCAGGCATGAAATCACGTTTTAATTATTATTTTCATTTCGAAGATTATAATCCTGAGGAATTGGAAGAAATTGCTCAATATGCTTGCACTAAAAGGTCTGTAAAACTCACAGAGGAAGCAAAAATAGAAATAAAGAAAATGTTAGTAGAAGCTTTTCGCAATAGAAACCATACTTTTGGGAATGCACGTTTTGCTTATTCATTGATTGACGAAGCTAAAATGAATCTTGGCTTGCGTTTAATGACTAACCCTGATGTTGCTAATTTATCTGAGGAAGTATTGCAAACCATTGAACTTGCTGATATAGAAACAATCTCCAATGGTAAGCAAAAAAAGAAACTAGATTTTGAAGTGGATGAACATCATCTTAAAGAGTCATTAAATGAATTGAACTCATTGGTAGGTTTGATTAATATTAAAGACGAAATAAATGAGTTAGTAAAATTAGTACGCTATTACAGAGAAACAGGTAAATACACTCTTAATAAGTTCTCTCTTCATACAGTATTTACTGGCAACCCAGGCACAGGCAAAACAACAGTTGCCAGAATTATTGGTGGAATATACAAGTCTTTGGGTTTATTAGAAAAAGGACATGTGGTTGAAACCGATCGCGAGGGTTTAATTGCTGGTTATGTTGGTCAAACAGCACTGAAAACAAAAGCAAAAATTGATGAAGCCATGGGTGGTGTTCTTTTTATTGACGAAGCTTATGCGCTATCCGATGGTTCAAACAACGATTTTGGGAAAGAAGCCATTGAAATTATTCTTAAAAATATGGAAGACCAGAGAGGTAAATTTGCCGTTATTGTTGCTGGTTATCCAGATAATATGTCGAATTTTCTATTGTCAAATCCTGGATTAAAATCAAGATTCGATAGAGTTTTAAATTTTGTTGATTATACATCAGCCGAACTTTATGAAATAGCTTTAGGTTTGTTTGCCAAAGAAAACATAAAACCAGATGCCCCAGCCGAAGAACATTTGAAAAAATATTTCGATACCTTGTTTTCTAAAAAAGACAAGTACTTTGGAAATGCACGTACCATTAGAAATATTGCAGGAGAAGCCATAAAAAATCAGAACCTAAGAATGGCTTCCATTCCAACAGCACAAAGAACCAAAGAAATGCTTGATATTCTTACAATTGATGACGTAAAAGAATTTACTATAGAAGAAATTAATACTGGGAAGACTTTAGGGTTTAGGTTTAATTAATGCCTTCCTCTAATGTTTATAATTTTTTTTCCGAATATGTTGCTATGTCCTTTAAGTTGTGGAAATGATTGTGAAAAATGTTTTGTGATGATGATTTAACAAGAAAAATAATAATTATGAACTGCCCATAAACAAAAACAAAAAATCAAGATGATTATTTATTAGGCATCCCTTGTGCACATTAAAATAAAAATTAAAAAAATAAACACATGAAAAAAAATAACTTAAAAAGAATTTCTATTAAAGGAATTTATTTTTGGTGTTTTGTTTTGTTAATAACCTTTTCCACGAATATATATTCACAACAAAAAGATAAATGCGGAAAAGAACCAAAGAAAAAAGCAGTTAAGTTCTTTAATGATGCTCTTGTAGAATATAAATACCACAAACTTCTTAATGCTTCCAAGTTACTAAAAGAAGCTGTTTCTATTGACGATGAATATATTGATGCTCTTTTTGTTTTAGGATTAATCAATATTGAACCTTCGAGCACCAATGTTTCGCAAGCTGAAAAATATTTTCTAAAAGTTATAGAATTATGCCCCGAATATGATGTATATGCTTATTATTATCTTGGAGATATTTATTATGGACGCGAGCAATACGATAAAGCAGTTAAGTATCTTAGTTTTTTTTTGAAAGATGTGGATAAAATCAAAAGCGACCCTGATTACTACCGTGCAAGTAGTTTATTTGAGTTTGCTAAATTTTACCAAGATATGATTAATAATCCTGTTCCTTTTAACCCAATCTTTGTTTCTGGCATTTCCACTAAAGCAGATGAATATCTTCCAATCATTTCTCCAGATAATGAAATAGCCATGTTTACAAGAAAAACTGTAATTCCTGTTTCAAAAGGTGCGATTGGAATGCAAAATAAATATCAAGAAAAGTTTTGTTATAGTATTAGAAACGATTCGGGTGCATTTGATTCAGGAGAAGAAATGCCTGCTCCTTTTAACACATTTCAAAATGAGGGAGGCGCCACAATTACTGTAGATAATAAGCATTTATATTATACGGTTTGCCAAATGGATACTAAAACTAAATATTATAATTGCGATATCTATTATTCAGAATTTATGGATGGATATTGGACCGAAATTAAAAGTGTTGGAGATAAAGTTAATTCCCCTTCCAACTGGGACTCTCAGCCCACAATTACTGCAGACGGAAATGTCCTTTATTTTGTAAGCGACCGTACTGGTGGTTTTGGAGGCTATGATATTTATAAAATAATTAAAAATGATACTGGCGGCTGGTCTTCTCCAATCAACTTAGGTGCAACAATTAACACCAAAGGAAATGAGAAATCTCCTTTTATTCATTCCGACAGCCATACACTTTACTTTGCTTCTGATGGTATGATGGGCATGGGTGGTTATGATATTTTTTATTCTAAATTGGGCGATGGTGGGAAATGGGCTAAACCCAAAAATATTGGTTATCCTATTAATACATTAGCTGATGAGGTTGGTTTATTTGTTAGTACGGATGGACAAACAGCCTTTTTTTGTTCTAATAAATATAATGGGATTGGTGGATGGGATTTGTATTCGTTTCAATTATATGATAAAGCCAAGCCTGAAAAAGTTTTATTTGTTAAAGGTACTGTTAAAAAAGAAGGTACTAATGAATTTCTCAATGCAGATGTTGAACTAAAAAACGTTAAAACAAAAAAAATAACCCATATTCCTATTGATTCAACCACTGGAAAGTATATTGCTATTATATTATTTAAAGATGACTATATTATGACAGTTAAGAAAGATGGGTTTGTAAAGGATACAAAATATATATCGCAACAAGATAGCTCGTTTAATGAACCAGCAGAAATTAACTTTGATGTAAAAGAACTTAAAGTTGGTGAAACATATAAAATTAACGATATTTACTTTGCCACCAATTCTTTTGAATTGACAGAAGAATCTAAAACAGTATTAAACGAGTTTATTGATTTCCTTAACGATAATGCAAGAATAAAAATATCAATTCATGGACATACTGACGATATTGGAAATGATGCTGATAATCTCGTTTTGTCTGAAAATCGTTCAAAATCAGTATATGAATATATGGTACTAAAAGAAATTGACCCCAAACGTTTATCATATAAAGGGTTTGGAGAAACTAAACCTGTTGCAAAAAACGAAACACCACAAGGTAGAGCCAAAAACAGAAGAACTGAATTTGTAATAATGAGTAAATAGTGAACAATTTAAATTAAATAGTTTACTATAAACAATTAATAGCATCAATAAATAAATGAAATTACCAGAAAGAATCAGAAAGCCAAAAACCATCCTTTATATAGCCCTATTCACAATAATAAGCATCGGTATTATTTTATTCTTCTTTAGTTTTAACAAAAATGGTAGCAACAAAAACAAATATGCAGTTCCATTTTTAAATGAAAAATCGCAATGGGCTGACTCAATGCTTGCCAAAATGACGATAGAAGAGAAAATAGGTCAATTAATTATTTTACAATTTGATAGTACCAATGCTGATATAGATTCTGTTAAAAGTTTAATAACAAAATTTGCCTTTGGTGGTATGATTCTTAAAGAAGATTCTCTTTATAAGATAATAAATGCAACCAATAGTTATCAAAACGAATTAAAAATTCCAATGTTGATGGGACTTAATTCTCCAAATGGATTTCCCGATTTTTTGAATGAACTCGCCAAATTTTCTTCAAACAAAGGAATTGAAACGGTTGAAGGTGATTCTTTAATTAAAAAATATGCTGAAGTAATTTCGGATTATTGCATCTATACTGGAACTATGCTTAATTTCTATCCTTCCTTTGCCTCATTAGTTGACAATCACAATGATAGCAATTATACTAAATTGATTTTATCTAAATCGCTTAAGTGTATGAATATTTTGCAAAACAATCATTTGCTATCTTGTTTAAATGGTGCATACAATTTAACGTTTAATGAGAAAGATACCTCTTTAGCAAATAAAAGCAAACTATTACCTTACAAAGCAATTGTCGATAGTGGCATTTCTGCTATATATATTGATACAACTCATCTAAAATCTAAATTATCGAAGAATCAGATAAAAATATATCTTGAAAAACATCTAAATTTCTATGGTTTGCTTATAGCAAATGCCAATAATACTAAAACTATCAATCAAGACGTTGTTAAACAATTTTTCCTTGCAGGTGCTGACCTTTTAATTATTAATAAAGATGCTGAAACAACCTTTAAAACGATTGAAAAACTATTAAAAACAAACCAAATTAGCAATGAAGAGTTAAATGGAAAAGTAAAAAAGATTTTAATGGCTAAGTATTGGGTGGGATTAAAAAAATACGAAGCACTGCAATTAGCTGATACATCTAAGAATATTAATATTCAAGATATCCGAAAACTTTCAGTTCAATTGTGTGAATCATCTATTACGCTTGCAAAAAACAGCGATACCTTGGTTCCATTCACCCGCTTAATGCAAAAACAAATCTATGCAGTTTCCATTGGCAATGCTAATCTTGATTATTTTAACGAACAACTTCATTATTATTATAGAATCACATCTAAATTTATTAATTCTACCAAAGACGACATCACCAAATCGCTTGAGGCTGCGAATAAATTCAATACAATTATAATTGCTCTCAATAAAACCGACCTTTTGCCAGAACAATATCATAAAATATCAGAATTTATTAAAAGTGCCAACCCTAAAACCAAAGTAGTTGTTGTTAATTTTGGTTCTTTACAAACCTTAAAATATTTCAGTTTTTTCAATACCTTAGTTCAGGTATATGATAATACACCTTTATCACAACAATTAGCTGCACAATTGTTATTTGGAGGCATTTCTGCCAAAGGAATATTGCCGTATGATATTGATAATAATTTAAAAAATAAACAAGGTATTACAAATACACCCGTTATCCGTTTAAAATACACTATACCAGAAGAGCTGGGGCTTAATTCCAATACAATGTCGAAAATTGATTCAATTGTGTTCGATGGTATAATGCGCGGAGCTATGCCTGGTTGTCAAATTTTTATTGCCAAAGAAGGCAAAGTTATTTATAACAAAAGTTTTGGCTCCACTACTTATGATAAATCAGGAAAAATAAAATGGGATAACCTTTATGATATTGCCTCTCTTACCAAAATAGCAGGAACTACCATTGCTACTATGAAAATGTATGAGCAAGGAAAGATTAAACTAAGCGATAAGCTTGAGAAATTCTTTAAAAACACTAAAATAGATTACTCTAAAATTAAAATCGAAAAGATTTCATACATCGATACTTTATACAAAGATGAAGTGGATACGGTGAAGCTGAAAAGTGAATACAAAACCATCAGCATTAACGACTCTATGATTGTAGTGATTGACTCAATTACTACTTCTGTTACCCCTAAAAACAATATTTTTAAAGTTCAAATAAGAGATTTATTACTACATCAGTCTGGAATTTCTCCGAGTTTGCCTATTCTCAAATTTATTAAATATAAAGATTCGCTGGGTAATAATTATGTAAAGTATTATAGCAGTGTTTGGAGTAAAGAAAGTCCTACAAAGATTGCTGATAATATGTATTTGCGAAAAAACTATTTTGATTCACTATGGAGCGATACCAAACAACTAAGAGTATATTCCAAAAGTATTTACCAATATAGCGATGTAAATATGATATTAGTTCAAATGGCTATTGATTCTGCAAACCATAGCAGTATTGACAAATATCTTGCTAATAACTTTTACACTTCCTTAGGCTTACAGTTTATTTGCTACAAACCACTTGAACACAAAATACCTAGGAGTAACATTGCCCCCACCGAAATAGATGCCTATTGGCGAAAACAAGTTATACAAGGGAATGTACACGACCCTTCAGCTGCCATGCTTGGTGGTGTTGCAGGAAATGCTGGTTTATTTACCAATGCCAATGACCTTGGTATTTTGTTTCAAATGTTACTAAATGGCGGAAAATATGGAGGCATCAGTTATCTTAACAGTTCAACAATCAATCTATTTACAAGTAAGCAATCAGAAGGCTACCGAGGATTGGGGTTTGATAAACCATCGAAAAACAATATCATTGCCAGATCTGCCTCTATGCACTCGTATGGTCATACGGGGTTTACTGGTACGTGTGTTTGGGTTGATCCTGACAATAAATTAGTTTATGTGTTTCTTTCTAACAGGATATATCCAAGTGTAAAAAATTGGAAACTTAATACCTTACAAATACGCCAAAAAGTGCACCAAGTGGTTTATGATGCCATGAAAGAAGCTAAAGAAAAGGGGAAAAAATAAGTATAACGAAAACAATTATTTTTACTATTATAAAATAAAAATATCTTTTTAAAAATTTTCACTAAATTGTAACTGTATATGTATAACTATGAATTAATTAAAAAATTTGTAACACAAGTTTTTGTAAAAATAGGTTGTAATCATGAAGATGCCGAAAAAGGAGCAGAAATTTTAATAGCAGCAGAACTTAGAGGAATACCTTCGCATGGAGTATTAAGATTGAAAGACTATTTGAATTTGTGGGAAAAAAAACGAATCAACAATAAACCAAATGTAAAAATAGTGTACGAGACGCCTAGCACTGCTGTTGTAAATGGCGATAATGGATTTGGGATAATGGTTGCTCCAAAAGCAATGAATATAGCTATCGAAAAAGCTAAATCTGTTGGTACTGGATGGGTTTCTGTTAATAATTCAAATCATTTCGGCATAGCAGGATATTATGCAATGATGGCTATAAAGCACGATATGATAGGTATTACAATGACTAATGCCAATCCTTTGGTAGCTCCAACATATTCAATTGATAGATTATTAGGTACAAATCCAATTGCTGTTGCTATACCTGCACTTAATCAACCACCTTTTGTTGCTGATTTTGCTACTACTCCAATTGCTAGAGGAAAACTTGATGTAATGCATAGAAAGGGATTAGAAGCTCCTATTGGGTTTGTTCAAGATAAATATGGAAAACCATCTACCAATCCTAATATTTTAACTGAGGGAGGTGCTATTTTGCCTTTAGGTGGTGATAGAGAGCATGGAAGTCATAAAGGTTACTGCTTAGGCAGCATTGTCGATATATTTACATCGGTTCTTTCAGGTGCTAATTTTGGACCTTTTGTTCCCCCATCAGTTGCATATCTTCCTGTTAAAGATATTAGTGTTGGCAAAGGTACAGGACATTTTTTTGGAGCAATGCGTATTGATGCTTTTCAGCCTGCTAATGATTTCAAAAAACAAATGGATAAATGGATTGAAACTTTTAGAAAAGCCAAACCTATTGATGGACAGGAAAAAGTGTTAATTCCTGGCGATATTGAACGCGAATTGGAAGTTACGTATAAAAAAAATGGATTTCCTTTAATGGAATCAGTAATAAAAGAATTAAAGATAATTGCTGAAAAATATGATATTCCTTTTTTTGAATAGAAATAAAAATTATAAATCAATCACCCATACAAATTCCAATTCCTCTAGCAGTTTTTAGCAAGTATGAATCGGTACTTATGACATTATAATTATTAATTGCGTCTTTTAAAGGTACAGAAGTAATATCAGGGTGACGATATGCCACCATTTCTCCGTATTTTTCTTCTAACACCATTTCAAATGCTTTAACGCCAAATTGAGTGGCAAGAATTCTGTCATAAGCATTTGGCATTCCTCCTCTTTGTAAATGGCCTAATACTGTTTCACGCATATCAGTGTCGCAGCCAGCAGCCTTTAATTCATGCATAAGTTTTACAGCTACTCCACCTAACCTAACATTGGCATAACCTACTTCATCGCTTTTTTCAAAAACCTGACCCCCATCTTTAGCCGTTGCTCCTTCAGCAATAACAATGTTTGCAAATCCTTTACCTTTGTTGTATCGCGTATTTAATTTATTAATCACAGAATTTATGTCATAAGGAATTTCTGGTATAAGGCATACCTCAGCTCCTCCTGCTATAGCGGAATGCAGTGCTATCCATCCGGCTCCTCGCCCCATAACTTCAAGTATTAATATACGGTTGTGGCTTGCTGCTGTTGTTACTAATTTATCAACAGCTTCAGTTGCAATCTGAACTGCAGTTTGAAATCCAAATGTAAAATCTGTAGCAGATAAGTCGTTATCAATAGTTTTGGGCACTCCAATTATATTAAGTCCTTTTTCGTAAAGTGATTGTGAAATTCTTTGTGAACCATCACCTCCTATGTTTATCACAGCATCTACTCCCATATATTGCAGTTTTCTTATCATTTCATCCGATCTATCAACGGTAGTCCAACTACCATCTTTGTTTTTAATGGGCCAAGCAAATGGACCTCCTTTATTTGTGGTTCCTATAATGGTTCCGCCGCGAGCATGGATACCAGATACTGCATTTTTATCAAGAATAACAATTTCTGTTGGTTCTTTAATAATTCCATCAAAAGCTTGAATGCTACCAATAACTTCCCAGTCTTTTTCTTGCGAAGCTCTTCGCACAATAGCTCTAATAACTGCATTTAAACCAGGACAATCGCCCCCACCAGTAAGCACCAACACTCTTTTTTTCATAATGGTAATAAATATATATATTATATAATTTTTATTTTATAAAAACCTTCAGTAATCTATTTAGGCAAATATTAAAACAATTTTGATTTATTTTAATAATTTATTTTCAAAAATACTCTTTTTTATTAAAAATACTTTTATAAAAAAAGGCTGCTCAAAAGAACAGCCTCTTTATAATGCAATAAAGCATATTATTATTTCATATTGATAGTAACGTAGCCACTATTAATAAACACTTCGTCTTCGTTGTATATGGAAAGTTTATATTTACCTGCTTTGTAGAAAGTGTATTTAAAAAATGGGGCAGTCCAAGAATATTTAATTGTATAATTCTTGGTTTCGATGAATTTATCATAATCACCGCTGCTTGTTTTTTTCCATACATCAACAATTAATTTTTCAGTTTTCATTGATTTTCCATTAACAACCTGAACTTGGACGTAGCCACCACTAGGGTTAATTGTAAATGATTTGGATGCATTTACTGCTTCTCCATCAACTACATCTTCGCAAAAGATAACTTCTGAATCACTGTAATAGCTAGATGTTACCTGAGCTCTTACAAAACTAATTGATAAAACTGTAATAATTACAGCAAATAAGGATTTTAATTTCATAGCTTTAATTTTTTTTGGTTATTACTAAATTTAATTTTTTGGTTTTACAAATTTATTTAACAAAATTGATAAAAACAAATGTTTTATTATAAAAGAAAAATATTTTTCAACTTTTATATTAAAAAAAATGATTTTTATTGTAACACAATTTCTTTTGTATAATATCCATTGGCAATTTGAAGAGAAACAAGGTAAGCCAATTTGGTTATTTTTTTAAAATTAACGGTGTTTAGATCGCCATAAGTATCGGTCGTATATTGCAAATGCTCAAAGCTATTTGATGAAATAAAATATAAGTAAGGAATAGTCTTATCATGAATAGCAGTAGCATCGGCAAAATTGCCGCTATAAGTCGGTTCAACCATCTTTTTGGTATAAAGTGAATCTGTTTGTTTTGAAAGATACCATAAGGTTGGAGAACTTTTCCCGTTGCTTATAGGTGTACTATCACCATATCCGATGCAATCTAAATTGAATATAGCAATAATTTTTTCCATAGGTACAGGTAAGTGGTTCACAAAAAAATCAGAACAAAACAATCCTTGTTCTTCGGATGTAAAATGAATAAAAATAATAGAGCGTTTGAGTTTTATATTGTTTTGAGCATATATATTTGCAATTTCAAGCACTGATGCACAACCAGAAATGTTAGCAGAGGGATTATGATTTTCTTCTGATTGTTCACCAGCATGTTCTATATGTGCAGCTATAATAAGATATTCGTCTTTTAATTGGGGGTCTTTTCCTTCTATGATGCCTACTATATTCATTGTTGAATCTTAAATATTTATTTTATTCCTTGAGATATCATTTTAATTAAAAGTTTGTTTTTTCTATACTTAACTTTATTTATTAATGGTTGGTCTTGAAATAAAATTATACTTTTTAAAATAACAAAAACTATGCCATGCGTCTTTAAGTTGGTTTTTTAAATCAACTCTCTTAAATTTATTTTGAAAAGAAGTATTTTATTGGCTCGTTTCACATTTAAATCAATTTTCTTGCCTTTTAATCTAAGTATTTTTTTTATTTCAGTTAATTCATAATTATTAACTTCAATTCCTTTAATAGCAATCAATTCATCACCTTCTTTAAGACCAACTTCAGAGGCAGGTGAATTTTCATAAACGGCATTAATAATAACTTTTGAGGTGCCAATAATCTTCTTTAATTCAATTCCAGAGCAATTAACTTCGCTGTATATGCTATCGGATTTATAGATATACTTTCCTAAATACATTTTGTTATTTTTATAATCAATACCAATGGATGCGAATCGTGTTAATATATCCATACCAATAATTCCATCGTAATCATTAGATGAAAGCGTTCCTTCATCTGATAAACTTAACATATATGGAATACTATCCATTTGTTGCTTTCCGAATTTTAGTGTTTTCATTCTGGTCTTATAAGACTTTTCGGCACCAATGACGCCTGTTGCATTAAAAGTATAAAATTTTTCTAATTTTGATAATAATTTATTTTTCTTGATAAATGGGTTATTAAAAGCGATAGCATTTCTATAACCTAAGTCTATCATAAAGTTTCCAAGCATGCTGTCATTATTATAAAGAATGAATGAAGTGTTAATAACAGGGCATTTGTTTATTATATTAAAATCGATTGGAAATAAAGAATCTTTTTGTTCAAAATCAATGCTATCTTTATATAATTGAATTTTCTCTCTAACAAAATCAATATTGACAATGTATTTTTTAAACAATGCTTCTCCAATGAATCCATCAATAGTAACTCCGAAGGTTTCTTCTAGGTTTTCTAAAGGTATCTGAACCAGAATTAGGCTGTCTAATTTAAGATTTCCAATAAAAATGGTATTGTTTTCTGAATAATAAACAGAATCAGTTTTAAGAGCCCCAGAAAATGATCCTTTTTTATCAAACTTATATTTTAGAAGTTTGGCAGTTCTTGTGTTTATTATTGTTTCATCAACACCAGAATCAATAATAAATTTCAAACTATCGGTTTGGTTGAGCTTTAGATTAATAAAAATCCAATTACCTGACAATTTAAAATCTATTTCTGTGGGTGCTTTTAAATGCAGCTTAGTGTTTGGCACACATGAAAAGGACAAAACTAACATCAAAATAAAAGAGAAACACTGTATAAGTATATTTTTCAAGGCTTAAAATTTCTAATTCAATGACAAACCTAAAAAAAAATGATTAATCACAAATACTATTTAAAAATTTATCATTATTTGAATCTTTTTAATAATTATTTTTACTAAATTTGTAAGTAATAAAAAAAGGAAATTTAAATTAATACAAATATTATGGGACTATTTAATAAATTAAAAGGTGAATTAATTGATATCGTTGAATGGTTAGATCCTTCAAATGATACTTTAGTATTTCGTTTCAGGCGAGAGCACGATGATAACGAAATTAAAAATGGGGCAAAACTTGTATGTAGAGAATCACAAGCCTGTGTGTTTGTTAATGAAGGCAAACTTGCCGATGTTTTTCAACCAGGCACTTATACACTTTCAACAAGTAATTTGCCAATACTTTCTACATTGAAGGGTTGGAAATATGGTTTCAACAGCCCATTTAAGGCTGAAGTATATTTTGTGAATACTAAGAACTTCACTGACCTTAAATGGGGAACTCCAAACCCTATCATGATGCGTGATGCTGATTTTGGTATTGTTAGAATTAGGGCTTTTGGAAGCTATACAATGAGAGTGAAAGACCCAGCTAAATTTGTAAAAGAAATTTCTGGTACCAATCCTCATTTTACTACTGATGGCATCACAGAACAATTAAAAAACGTTATTATCACTCGTTTTACTGATTTTCTTGGTGAAAGTAAGATACCAGTGCTTGATTTAGCTGCAAAATATGATGAAATATCTAAAGAAGTTACTACAAAAATTACTCCTGAGTTTGAAGAATATGGTATTGAAATAACCAAATTCTTGGTAGGCAACATATCCTTACCACCAGAAGTAGAAGAAGCAATGGATAAACGCACAAGTATGGGTGTTATTGGCAACTTGGGTGCTTATGCTCAATATCAAGCTGCAAATTCTATGGAAGCTGCTGCAAACAACCCTGGTGGAATGGCTGGTGCTGGTGTAGGAATGGGGATGGGTTTTGCAATGGCAAATCAAATGGGAAATATGTATCAACCAACTCAGTTTAATCCACAAAATCCACAAAATCAAGGTGGAGCTATGCCTCCTCCTCCTCCAAGCATTCAAATTTTTGCTATGGTAAATGGTCAACAAGCTGGTCCGTTTAATGAACAAACTTTAATGCAAATGATTCAGTCTGGAAGTGTTAATAAAGAAACAATG
>Ga0100389_1002295_pt1 | contig 15238 bp, 11 predicted proteins | sample CryGeymeta201513_FD_81537 | JGI IMG/M metagenome (GOLD analysis project Ga0100389, IMG submission 81537) | Groundwater microbial communities from Crystal Geyser aquifers in Utah, USA - Crystal Geyser metaG 2015-13 | ecosystem: Environmental > Aquatic > Deep subsurface > Groundwater | place: USA... | reverse complement strand
TTTGCTGTACCATTACGGGCTAAAGGAGTTCCCCTATTATACCGTATTGTTTAGCGTATCCAGAGCGATGGGAATGTGCTCGCAACTAATCATCAATCGCGCCATCGGCACGGCTATCACTCGTCCCAAATCGGTATCCACCGAGTGGGTCAAAGCCAACGCATAGTAATTTCCTTAATCTTCTGATTTGGGCCGCCATCCAGCGGCCCTTTTTTTCTTGATAAAAGGGATGCGTATTGCTACTATCTGGTTGTGGCTTTCATTGAACTCAAAGGATTGACCAAGCATTTCGATGGTCGAATGGTTGGCCTCGACCATCTTGACCTCCAAATCTCCCAGGGTGAATTCCTGGTGATTCTCGGCTCTTCGGGGTGTGGTAAATCCACATTACTGAGGCTGATTGCGGGACTGGAGCAACCGACCGAAGGAGATATAATGCTTGACGGAAAATCAATGCTGGGGGTTCCACCGAAGAATCGCAACGTGGCTATGGTTTTTCAGGAATACGCCCTTTATCCGCATTTGACGGTTAAAGAGAATCTTGCCTTCCCTCTAAAGATGAAGCAAATGAAGCGAGCGGTCATTGAGTCTGCAATTGCCGATACGGCGAAACTGGTTGGCCTCTCAGAGCTTCTTGCGCGCAAACCAAAACAGCTTTCTGGCGGCCAAAGACAGAGGGTGGCTCTTGGGAGAGCATTGATCCGCCAGCCAAAGGTATTTCTTTTTGATGAGCCCTTGTCCAATCTTGATTACAACCTTCGCGTAAGTCTTCGTCGCGAAATCGCCGAATTGCATCGTCAAACCAAAATAACCATGGTCTATGTTACTCATGACCAGCAGGAAGCCCTTGCCCTTGGCGATCGAATCGGAGTGATGAGGGAAGGCAAATTGATCCAATGCAGTATTCCTGATGAATTAATCTCCAGGCCAATTAATGCCTATATAGCGGGTTTCATCGGTAATCCACGGATGAATATGCTTGAGGGTATGATCGATCAGAACTTGAAACTAATCATCGGCCAAAGAGAGGTTTGCGATTTATCTCAATATGGACAACTTTCTGCCTTTAGGAATATGCGCTGCATGGTAGGGATGCGCGCTCATCACATAAAACTTGCCGATAGAAATTCCTCATATCCCGCAAACTCCATTACCATTCCCGCTGTATTAAAGCGGATTGAGAATCAAGGCGACTCTTCCCTGGCTGAATTCGACTATGATGAAAGCATACTTATGGCTAAAATTCCGGAACAGGCGGAATTGATTTTGGAAAGCACTTATCACCTTATCGTCGAAATCAAAAACATTATGCTATTTCATCATCCGGGTGGCGAGAGGTTTTTTCCATAGGATTTCAAACGTCTATGATCTTTTTTCCAGCAGTAAATCCCAAATAATTGCAAAGAGTCTTGCTCGGGATATCAAGAAAAAGTATATTGGCTTTCTGAATTTGGAGCATTTAGTAAAAGATAAGGATTCAGGTGAAGTTAGACAAAGGGACAATCAAGAAGTTTATATCCAAAATTGATGGCAAGAAAATTATGGTGCTGGGGGATGTGATGCTGGATTGCTATCTTTGGGGTGAGGTGTCTCGAATAAGCCCTGAGGCGCCAGTGCCTGTTGTTAATGTAAAAGAGCAGACCTTTACACTGGGAGGGGCGGGGAATGTGGCCAAGAATGTTGCCGATCTTGGAGCATGTCCGCTAATTATTGGCGCCAGGGGAGATGATGACCAGGGGAAGGGACTGATGAAGATTCTGAAAAACGGCGGCATCGATGCCCGAGGGATGATGGTGGATCCCGAGAGGCCTACCACAGTCAAAACCAGAATCGTGGCGCATAATCAGCAGGTAGTTCGCGCTGATCTTGAAAATGCTAAGGAACTCTCCGATGCAGTCCAGGATAAGATAATCAAATTTATCAGGCGCAATTGCGCCAATATACAGGGTATGATAATTTCCGATTATGGAAAAGGGGTTATAAGTTTCAGATTGCTCACTGAGATTATCGATTTGATGAATCAAAAAGGTATATTCATCGCAGTTGACCCCAAGGAAACTCATTTTATGAACTATCGACGGGTTTCCATTATCACCCCCAATCATCACGAGGCCGGTTATGCGTATCGCAAGAAAATCGTGGATGAAGAAAGTTTGCTTCAGGTGGGATTTGGGCTTGTTGATTTATTGGAGGCCCAATCGGTATTGATTACCCGCGGCGAGAAAGGAATGTCGCTGTTTGAGCCCGATTCCGAGGTAACTCATATTCCCACTCAAGCCCGGCAGGTATTTGATGTTACCGGCGCAGGCGATACTGTTATCGCCACTTTGGTGGCTTGTAAGGCCGCCGGCGCCACCATCAAGCAATCCGCCTATATCGCAAACCTGGCGGCAGGCATCGTGGTCGGCGAGATCGGAACCTCCACCATTTCAAAAGATAAGATGCTCTACGCTCTCAAGAACGGCATTAAATCTTCCAACACTCGGCTGAAACTTCAATAGCGATGGTTGTTTCTCTGAAGAAATTTCTTGGCATCCGCAATATGTGCACTGAAAGCGGCAAAAGAGTGGTTTTTACCAATGGCTGTTTCGATATCCTTCATCTTGGCCATCTTAAATATCTTACCAAGGCGAAATCTCTGGGAGATGTATTGGTGGTGGCTGTAAATACGGATTCATCGATCAGAATGTTCAAAGAAAAGGGGCGTCCGATTATTGATGAGAAGGCACGCGCCGCCTTGGTGGCAGGCCTGAAACCGGTCGATTATGTGATACTTTTCAAGGAAGAGACGCCACTTGAGATTATTCGAAAAATCAAACCCGATATTCTCGTCAAGGGGGCCGATTACAAATTCAATGAGATAGTAGGAGCAGAGTTTGTCAAAAGCTACGGCGGCAAAGTGAAGCGTATAAAGCTGACACCGAATATGTCAACCACGAACGTTATTCAGAAAATTAGAAAATCTAAGAATTTATGAGTGGAATAATTGAGCGGGGAAAAAATAACCTGAACCGAACAAACGAAGTGGAAATGCGTTTAAGCGATATAAAGCTTGACTTATAATTTCATTATCATATTTATTCCACATCCTAATTGAGGTTTGATATCGCGGACTGAAAAAGAGAAATTTATAAAGATAATAGAAGAGAGTTCATTCAGCGATATGCCTAATTTGCCCCAATTAAGTCTCAAAATCCAATACCCAGAAATGAAAATGTCGAGGGGTAAGCTTGTTTCAAAGTTTTTTTCATTCATAATTCCTATTGCCAGTATTTTTATTTTGGGATTGTCGGGGTGCTCCGGTAAACACAAGATTACTAATCCCGAAATTTATAATGCTATGTATCCCGATACCCTTTACCGAAACGCGGGACCATTTTATGTTGAGGTAAGCGTCAGGGATCCGCAAGGACTTGATGATATCGAATCCGTGGAATATAAGATTGATTTTCCAGCGGTGGGTACTATCGGCAATTGGACGAGTTTGACCGATACCGGCAGCGGCGGCGATTCGACCGCAGGCGATGGACGCTACGCGTGGTTGGTTTCGGGATTTACCGATCAGGATTCTGCCGGCCAGTATAAGATGAGCTTTAGAGCGACAGATCGCGGTAATCATCAGTCGAATGTCCTTGAAGATTGGTTCAATGTCTCCGCCAATCATATTCCTGTCCTAAGCGATTTGAATGCTCCTGATACTATGTATAGCGATTTTCCGGAAAGCTCATTGATAGCCATTTATGCTATGGACCCAGATCCAGATGACCAAATCAGTGAAGTGTGGTTTGAAATATTCCGGCCTGATGGCAGCACAAATGAGCAAAAATACACTATGCTCGACGATGGTTTCAGCGGAGGGGACTCTATCGCCGGAGATGGTCGATATAGCCTGAGGATTTCTTCAGCTGAAATGGATCAGCAGTTAGGAAATTTTCAGCTACTGTTCTATGCCAAGAACAATCATGAAGTAGTATCAGAACCGCTAAAAGCATTCATTCATATAATGCCTTCCAATAATGAACCACCGGTTTTATTGAGTGTGGCCGCTCCCGACACTTTAAGTAGCTCATCGCCGGATACATCCTATCTAATTCTTGAGGTTACAGACCCGCAGGGTCTTAACGATATCGATTCGGTTTGGTTTCAATCCTTCCGCCCGAATGGCAGTTCCAACGGCAACCGCTATTATCTCCATGATGATGGAGTCGATGGCGACCAAACTGCCGGAGATGGGGCTTTCACCATCGGAATCACATCTTATGGAGCGTCACCGCTGGGGTTATGGCGTTTTGAATTTTGGGCGAGGGATATCCACGGCGCGGTTTCTGATTCGCTTGATAAATATATTCGAATAGTTGAATGATAATTGGAGTAACTATGATTCGAAAAATACTGCTCGTTTTGATGTTTATGATGTTGAATGCCTCCGCGGCCAATTCATATATGAAATACACTCTTTCCGATAGCAGTGCGATTCTTCCGGCGAACAGCGTCCTGGATATTCGCAGCGATGGGAGCGCAATTTGGATTGCATCGTCAGGCGGCGTGGCAAAAACTACCGATGGCGGAGAGAATTGGATTAGATTTGGAATCGATGACGGCTTGAAATCGAATTCGGTTTCCGGCCTGGCGGCAATGCCCGGCCTGGTATGGGCGGCAACTTCCCGTTCGGAGGTTCAGGAAGGGGAATTGATCCCGGTTGGAACCGGTTTGGCCACGACTAAAGATGGCGGTGCGGCGTGGGGAATTTACGAACCGAACCAAGCGGCTTATTATGGGAAAATCGCCTACGACCTCGAAATCACCGACAGCACCGTCTGGGCCGCATGCTTTTATGGAGGCTTAATTCGCACTTTTGGGAATGACTCGTCATTCTATAATGTTTTTCCTGATTCTGCGACCCGTGCTCAATTCGATTCTGCAGGTGCGGCTAATCCCAATTCTGGCGGATTTGCGCCCACATTGCAGGGCAGGTTTTTTTCAGTAAAGGCTGATACCTCTCATCCTGACAGCACCATCATTTATGGCGGCGGCGCGGCTGGCATATATCGATTCGTTTTCACTTCCTATGACACGCTTCCCGATACTGTTTATCATGCCTACTATGCTGACACCTTGCTAACTTCCGATCAATGGTTGCCCGGCAATTTTGTAATTTCTATGGGAGTGCAATATCTTGATTCAACATCGGTTCTCTGGGCGGGATGTAAACCCGCAGGCGGGGGTTATATTGCCATTTCGCGCAGTATCGACAATGGCCTGACCTGGCAGACCAGCGATCCCTCCTATGACCTGGAGTGCTGGAATTTCGCATTCGATGGAAATACTGTCTATACGGCGACAACCCAGGGCTTGCTCAGAAGCGAGGATAATGGTCAGACCTGGACTAACTTGAGGCCGTCGGGAGGTTACGTTGATGATTCTAATCATACTGCTTATCTTGCCGAGACATTTTATTCGGTGGCAATTGTGGGCAACACGCTTTGGGCTGGTGGTCCCGACGGAGTGATAAGGTCATCTGACAATGGTGTTACCTGGAGAGTCTTCCGCTCCTATATTCCCGCCTCTCAAGGGGCTGATTTTGCAGATGCCGGAGATTCTTATGCCTATCCGGTCCCGTTCTCGCCGGAGCGTGGCACTGGCTACGTTCGCTTTCACTATCGCGCCCCTTCGACCACCAAGGCTACTATAAAGGTCTATGATTTCGGATTGAATCTGGTGAGGACTGTTATTGATGGCAAGCAGGTAATCGGCGGTCAGGAATACGATGATGACATCTGGGAGGGCCAGAATGGCGAAGGTGATGTTGCCGTTAATGGCGTTTATTTTTATCTTATTAAGTTTGACAATGGCACCGATTGGTGGGGCAAACTGGCGGTCCTTAAATAATTTGCAATGGAGTCAATAATGAAACTGCTCAAAATTACTTCCCTATATTATTTCCTTGCCGCTTTCTTGGCAACCACGGCGTTTGCCGAGAGCCAAAAGGGCGGTTATGCCGGCGCTTTTCTCAACTACGATCTCAGCGCCGAGGCGATGGGAATGGGGGGGGCATTCACCGCGGTGGCGGAAGGTTCCGCTGGCATCCGCTATAACCCGGCCGGCATTTCGGAGGCTAAACATCTGCACGCCGCTTTTACCTACAGTAGCTTGACTCTGGACCGAAGACTAAATTACGCTGAGGTTATTTTCCCTCTGCCGAAAAAAGCGGTCATCAGCTTAAGTTGGATTAATGCCGGCGTAAGCGATGTCAAGGAGAGGAATTCAAATGGAGAGATTGTCGCCGACTTGAAAAATAACCAGAACTCGTTCAATCTCACTTTCGGGAGACGTGTTGCCCAGCCGGTCGCTGTCGGAGTCAATGTGCGATATGTTCAATATAGTTTCGCTGAGCTTCTAACTACCTCCATCGGGATCGATTTTGGTGTGATGGGTTATTTTCTTGATGACGATTTGACGATCGGGGCGAAAGTCGCCAACATCTCCTCCAAATATAATTGGGAAACGGCCAATTATTATCAAACCTCAGGAACTACATACGATGAGAAATTTCCGATGCTTTACAGGTTCGGAGGAGCATACCGATTATTGGACAAATCAATTACTTTGGCCGCTGATTACGAGGGCGCCGAAAAGGGGGAAGCCAGTATCCATTTTGGAGGAGAATACTGGCATTTTAAGGATGACGTTGAGACATTCATCGATGAATACTCTGGAGAGACCAAGACCAGACCGGTCAAATTGAAATTCCTGTCAGGCCGTCTTGGATACAATGATGGGCGATTCACAATAGGCGCCGGAGCCCGACAAAAGGTTGGCAAATTGTATTTGAAATTTGACTATGCTTTCGCCACAGGTGCAGTGAGCGGTTTGTCGCCAGATCATCTTCTTACGCTTGGCGTGGGATACTTTTAGGAGAATAATTTGAGGACTAAAAATATATTTGTTATGTTGCTTCTGGCCGGAATGATGACAGCATCTGCCGAATACGCCTATCCTTATTCCATCCCCTCCTCTTCCGGCAAGAGCGGGCTGGCTTTCCTCAAGGTTGGGGTTGGCGGGCGAAATCTCGCTATGGGAGATACCGGTGTTGCTTCATCCAATGATGCCACAGCCGTATTTTATAATCCCGCTCTTTTGCCATTGACCTTATCCAGAGGGTTATTTTTCTCCTACCATAATTTCATATTGGATGTTAATCAGCAGTATGTCGGCGGCAATTTCAAGTGGCTCGGCCAAAATTATTTCGGCTTCGGTCTGAATTTATTTACTGTGCCGAATATCGAGAAAAGGGATTCTCCCAGCAAGGATCCTGATTTCCTATTCGATTCGCGTGATTTCTCACTCGGATTTTCCTGGGGCAAACATATCACAGCTAAGCTTGCTTTAGGGATCGGGGCAAAACTGGTCTATGAGAAGGTCGATATTGATGATTTGACCGGTTATGCCGCCGATTTCGGTGCGGTTTATGACATACTGCCGACGGTTAGGGCAGGGGCCGCAGTGAAAAATGTCGGACCCAAAGTAAAATTCATCTCCGAGAAATTCGACCTTCCTCGTGAATTCCGTCTGGGATTAGCTTATCATCCGCAGATGGAATTCCTTTCCGGCCAGTGGATTGCAACGGGTGATCTGGTTAAATCCATCGATGCAGACCTTCGAGGCCAAATCGGCATGGAATATTCCTATGAAGATGTCATTATGCCCCGTTTGGGCTATTCTTTTAATTATAGCGACAAGGACATAACGGCAGGATTCGGGTTAAAATATCGGGATTATGCCTTTGACTATGCCTTTGTCCCCTATTCCTCCAATCTCGGTAATTCCCATCATTTGACATTGGGGCTTATATTCAGATAAATATAGACTCCCCAGACGGCTCAAATTGTTCTTGCCAACTTTGCGTTGGCTTTTTATTTTCCGCAAACTTTGTGAATCGAATAACTTTCGGACATGTTCGATAAGTCGGAGGAATATATAATGGCGAAATACAGGATTGCATGGTTGCCGGGCGATGGCGTCGGCATAGATGTGATGAATGCGGCAAGAATTATTCTGGATAAGATTGGGCTTGATGCAGAGTATATACACGGCGATATCGGCTGGGAAATCTGGCGTAATGAAGCCAATCCCCTGCCCGATCGAACTATCAAGCTTCTCAATGAAACTGATTGCGCCCTATTTGGGGCGATTACCTCAAAGCCCAAGCAGGAAGCAGAGGCGGAGCTTGTCCCCAAGTTGCAAGGCAAAGGGTATATTTATTCCTCTCCGATAGTTCGCCTTCGTCAGGAATTTAATCTCCGCACTAATTTGCGCCCCTGCAGGGCATATCCCGGCAATCCGTTGAATTATCGTGATGATATCGACATCGTAGTTTTTCGCGAAAACACCGAAGACCTTTATTCAGGAGTGGAATTTCACCCAGTTCCCGATGATGTCCGAAGGGTCCTCCGAGCTTCCCATAAGAAGATGCTAAGATTCGATAGCACGCCCAACGAAGACATGGCGATGTCGCTAAGAATTCTAACCCGCCAAGGGTGCAGGAACATTATCAGAGACGCCTTCGAATATTGCCAAAAATATGGCTATAAGAGCGTGACCGTAGTTGAAAAACCCAATGTCATTCGAGAAACTTCGGGATTGATGGTGCGTGAAACGCGCAAAATCGCCAAAGAATACTCAGGGATAGAGCTACGGGAAGCTAATATCGATGCGATGTGTATGTGGCTGGTAAAAAATCCTCAGACGTATTCTGTTCTAGTGACATCAAATTTGTTTGGCGATATCGTCTCGGACCTCTGTGCCCAACTTGTCGGGGGTCTCGGATTTGCCTGCTCCGGAAATATAGGCGATAATTACGCGGTCTTTGAGCCCACTCACGGCTCCGCTCCCAAATATGCCGGGATGAATAAGGTCAATCCGATAGCTATGTTATTGAGTGTCAAGATGATGCTGGATTGGCTGAATGAAGGGGACAAAGCCAAGACCGTCGAAAATGCAGTAGCTGATGTTATCAAAGAAGGGGAGATTCGCACCTATGATATGGGTGGATCCTCCTCCACCATTGATATGGCCAATGCTGTGGCGGCGAAATTGAATAAACGTTGATATTTCCGCTCTAGATTTCACAGGGAACTTCGAAACTCGGTGGAAGTTAAATATTGCGAATGACTGAAGAGATGGTTTATTCCCAAAGCAGAGTCCGAGTGGCTCGCGAATATCGCCGTGACGCAGATGTTTTATTCCGCTTTATTGAGCTTTATTGCCGCAAACATCATCAAAACCAATCTCAGATTGAAGTCCATTTCGAGGCGACCATTTGGAAGGCAAATCTTTGTTCGAACTGTTTTGGGCTATTCGATTATGGGATAAGTCGACTGATTCATTGCCCTTATCAACCCAAGCCGCCCTGCAAACGATGCCCCAATCACTGCTACGAACCTGAGAAAAGAGCATTGATAAGAGAAATAATGAGATATTCTGGAACGCAATTTATTCTTAGAGGCCGCCTTGATTGGCTGATTAAATATTTCCTAATGGTCAAGCAATACTCCCGCCCGCAACTAAGAGAAAAAATTCGCCAACACTTGAGTCTTTAATAATTCCAGGTCAAACCTCCTCCCACTCTCCTCACATCATTTTGAATTCCAATATTTCTGCAGATTCTTTCATTTGATTCCTTGACATTTGGCATTGAATGCTTATATTTCTGTGTAAGTAGAAGGTGTTCTTCTCCAGTGGTATTCGAAATCATTAAAAATACTCTAATAACCAGAAATCGATGGAGGAAATGATGTCGAGGTTCTATGGATGTGCTTTAATCTCAATGGCGATAGTCGTGCTATTTTGTGGGGCGACAATCTCAACAGCCGCCAATAGTGTGAATATTGGGCAATTTGCCGGGCAAATTGAAGTTAACTCAACTGGCTCCGATTATTCCAGAATCGGATTGGAAGTGAATTTGGGGAAGTTTGACTGGACAGAGGTTCAGGTTGGCGGTGATAATTATGCCCAATTAAGCCTGCCCGATTGCGGATTCACCACTGAGATTGGCAAAGCCAAATTACCGGTAATCCGCAAATTGGTCCAAATTCCCTTTGGCGCAGATGTTAGTATCGATATCAAGCTGATGAAATCGAATACTTATTCGTTATCTAAATTGGGCATTGATATGCCGCTTTATCCAGTGCAGGAACCGGTGAGCAAAGAGAAACTAAGAACTGTTCCTGAAAAGTTGATTGTAGATGATGAATTTTATCGGGCAGATGCATTTTATCAGAACAATCCTGTTAAGTTGGTGGAAATCAATGTGATGAGGGGGTATCGCTTTGCGACCGTTGATATTTATCCTATTTCCTACAATCCTGCAAGTGGCGTAATCAGAGTAATTGAGGATTTGGAATTTGAATTGGCATTGCCGGGTTCGAATCCATCGGAAACCGAAAGCATTCTCCGAAGATATTACTCCCCGGATTTCGAGGAAATTGCCAGAAATAGCTTTATTAATTATGGCGAGCTTTTGACTGATTACCCGACTATTCCGGTCGGTATGATAGTTATAGTCTCTAACTCCTTGTGGGGCAATGCTAATATTGATACCTTTGTTACTTGGAAGAGGCAGAAGGGATTTAATGTTGATGTCCAGAGAGCTGGCGACCTCGGCGGCAACACCACCGGCATAAAAAACTATATTCAAACTCAGTACGATAACGGTGGCATCCCGGTCACTTATGTCCTCTTGATAGGCGATACCGATGGTATTCCTACGTGGACTGGCTCGGCAGGATCGCATTCCACGGACCAAAAATATGTCCAGCTTGCCGGCGGCGATTATTTTCCCGATGCTGAAATCGGACGGTTCCCGGCGCAAAGCACCACCCATTTGGCAAATATCGTGGATAAGGCAGTCGATTATGAGCAAACCTGGGGTTTGAACGGTACCGGCTGGATGAATAGCGCTTGTTTCATCGCTTCAGATGATTCCTGGTATTGGAGTGTGGCTGAAGCAACTCATCGTTATGTGATACAAACTTATATGGCCCCCCGCGGCATCGCTTGTGATTCTGTTTGGGGCCATTCTGGCGGAAGCACCTCTAATATTCGCGATGCCTTGAACGCTGGAAGGATGATATGTAATTATTCTGGCCACGGAAGCACCACATCGTGGGGAGGGCCAGCTTTTGGCCAATCGAATGTGAATGCCTTGACCAATAACGGAATGTACCCCCTGGTTTTTTCAAATGCCTGCGTAACCGGCTCATTCTCGCAGAGTGAATGTTTTATGGAAACCTGGGTAAGGGCCCCACAAAAGGGCGCCTTTGCGGCAGTTGGCGCCTCAAATAACACTTACTGGGATGAAGATGATTGGTGGGAGCGCGCCGCCTTCGATGGATTTTTCCTCTATGGTTCTTATACCGTTTTCGGAATGGACTATCGTGGTAATATGTCGGTTTACAGCCATGGCTCCGGGATGGCCCAATACTATTTTGAAGTTTATAATGTGATGGGTGACCCCTCGACTATGCCTTGGATTGGAACTCCTCGAAATCTGGCGATTACTCACGATTCTCAAATACAAACCGGTCAGACCAGTTTTACTGTCAACTGCAATTCCGGCACTCCGGTGGCCAATGTTTTGGTGGCATTATATATGGATGGCACTTTATATGGAGCCGCATATAGCAATTCTTCAGGGGTTGCCACGATAACTTTGGATCCTCCGCCATCGAATCAGGGAACGATGTATATCACCTGCACCAGCTTGAGATATGTGCCGGTGCAGCATACAGTCCCGGTTGTCGGAGGTGGACCGTTGCTTGATTTGACGCTTGTTGCTGATTCCACTCAGCTTCACCGCGGCGGGCAATTAAGCTACAACGTCTCCTTGGTAAATAACGGAAACGCAACTGTTTATGCGGATTGTTGGACTGCTATGCGTCTCCCTTCAGGGTCGATATTCGGTCCAATGCTCGGTCCGATCAATAATGTTCCTCTCGTTGCAGGTGCCTCCGTGGCCGGGCATTTCGGCCATTCGATACCATTTTATGCGCCGACAGGCAATTATGTCTATTTTGCTTACTCCGGTGAATACCCAGCCGCCATTTGGGCCGCAGATAGTTTTGCATTTACCATCATCTCCAAAGCGAACGATTTCGAACCCAAGATGAGCCGCAATTGGGACATCGTGGAATCATCAGGAGGATTTGAATTGTATCTCCCTGATTTGAATGTGGTTATTCCTCAAAGTCTTGAATTGATACAGAATTATCCCAATCCCTTCAACCCATCAACATCAATTAAATTCGGATTGGATCAAGATTCTCAAATCAGGTTGAATATTTATAATTTGCGCGGCGAGCTGGTGAAAACTATTGCGGATGGATTCTATCCTGCTGGATGGCACCAGTTGACTTGGGATGCCACCGATATGGGCGGCGTATCGGTATCAAGCGGGATTTATTTCTATAAGCTGGATGATGGCCAACGGACTCTGAAGAGAATAATGAGTTTGATTAGATAAGAAGAAATTTGGTGGATAAATGACGGAGCAGAGGGAAACACTGTGTTCCCTTTGCTTTGATAAACTTTAAATATATCGAGGTGAATTGATGAAACACATCTTAGGGTTTATGCTGGCATTGACATTGATTCTGACCTTTTTCTCAAGCGTGCGTGCCGAGGTTGAAGAAGTCTATTTCAAATTCGAATGCCAATCACGGGACGAATTAAGCAGGTTAACGAAGATAATATCCATCGATAACGTGAAAAATGGAACTGTCTTCGCTTACGCCAATAGCGGGCAGTTTGAGCAGTTTAAAGCCTTGGGTTATGATTATATCATTTTGCCCAGGCCATCTTCCTTAGTGGTTGCAGAAATGTCCTCGGTGATCGCTGATATCCAGGCATGGGATGTTTATCCAACTTATGATGGATATGTAAGCATGATGAATCAATTCGCCATCGATCATCCATCTCTTTGCACGGTACAGAACATCGGGAATTCTGTGCAGGGAAGGCAACTTTTGGTGGCGAAGCTTTCGGCTAATGTCAATGTGGAGGAAGATGAGCCGGAAGTATTTTACACCAGCACAATGCATGGCAACGAAACTACCGGCTATGTCCTGATGCTACGATTGATCGATTCTTTGCTAACAGGATATGGGGTGGACCCTGAAGTGACTTATATTCTCGACAATATGGAAGTTTACATCAACCCGTTGGCAAATCCGGATGGCACTTACCACGGCGGCAATAATACTGTCAATGGGGCGACTCGTTATAATGCAAATGGCTCCGATTTAAACCGTAATTTCCCCGACCCTCAAGATGGTCAACATCCTGATGGCATGCCCTGGCAGCCGGAAACCATCGCAATGATGAACTTCGCTGATGCCCACAACATTGTCATATCAGCGAATTTCCATGGCGGCGCCGAAGTGGTCAATTATCCCTGGGATACTTGGTCAACAAGACACGCCGATGATGCCTGGTTCATTCAGATCAGCCGTCAATACGCTGATACCGCCCAATATTACAGCCCTCCGGGATATATGACCGACTTGAATGATGGAATTACCAATGGCTGGGACTGGTATGAAGTTGATGGTGGACGGCAGGATTATATGACCTACTTTCAGGGAGGTCGCGAGGTAACTATCGAGATATCGAGCACCCAGCTTCTTCCTGCTGGTCAACTCCCCGCATATTGGGGGTATAATCGCCAGTCATTCCTGCAATGGATTCAACAATCCCTTTTTGGAATCAGAGGAATTGTAACCGACGCCGTAAGCGGATTGCCTGTTGATGCGAAGATAATTGTTCTTAACCACGATGCGGATAACTCACAGGTATTCACTGATCCTGATATCGGCAATTATCATCGTATGATTCAGGGTGGCACTTTCAATATCCAATTTTCGGCGGAAGGATATTCCCCTGTCACTGTGAATGATGTCTTGGTGAGGAATAGGGACATTACTATTGTCAATGTTCAATTGCAGCCATTCTCTGGCCAGTTGGAGACTATTTACGCCGATGATTTCTCAACTAATCAGGGCTGGACCGGTATCGGCGGCACTGCCGAGTGGACAATCGGGGTAGCTACCGGAGGGCAAGGAAGCGATAGCTATGGAGGCCCTGACCCATCGGTCGATCATAGCCCTTCATCGGATAACCGTGTCCTTGGAAATGATCTCACTTCGGGAACCGGCGGCGACTATAACGCCAGCATTACCTCTACTCAATGGATAACTTCCCCGCCCATAGACTGCTCCGGCCATTTTGGAGTATCGCTCACCTTCTATCGCTGGCTTGGCGTGGAGAGCGGCACTTACGATCATGCCTACCTTCAAGCTTATAATGGGACCTCATGGGTCGCCCTTTTCGAGAACGGCTCCTCCACTATTGATGAATCAGCATGGGGAGCTGTGAACTACGATGTATCGACCGTCGCCGATGGAAATGTCAATTTCAAGCTTCGCTTTGGCTTGGGTGGTACCGATGGTTCCTGGCAATACTGCGGTTGGAATATCGATGATATTGAGGTTAAGGGATATGCCAATTCCCAAACTCCAATCGTTTCGATAGATATGATTCCCAATAATCCGCCGATTTCAGTTCCGCGCGGAGGCTCCTTCACCTTCACCGGCATACTGACCAATAATACCAATCAAAGTCAAATTACCGATGTCTGGATTATGCTCAATGTTCCCGGGTATGGAATGTATGGGCCATTAGTGCAATTCAATAACTTGACTCTTGCCCCCAATCAAACTCTAACTGCCTCTAATGTCTCACAGTTTATTCCGGGCAATGCGCCCATCGGGACTTATAGCTACATTTCTTATTGTGGCGATAATCCTACAGTGAAAATCGATTCGGCTTCATTCCCATTTACGGTGACGGCGGCGGTCGGTGGCGATGCCCAAAATTGGGACTTGTCGGGATGGTTTGAGCAAGGAATTGCAGAGTTGCCTCAAACAACCGCATTATATTCCAATTATCCCAATCCATTCAATGCCAATACAACAATAGAATATACATTGGCAGAGAATACCCAGGTCAGATTGGAGATTTTTAATCTTCTCGGACAGAAAGTAACTGCAATAGTGGATGAGCACCAAGCGGCTGGATACAAGTTGATTAATTGGGATGCCTCGCAGTACTCATCGGGAGTTTACTTCTATAAATTATCCGCTAGTGATGAAGTATTCACCAAGAGAATGACATTGTTGAAGTA